>Ga0163150_10003012_pt1 | contig 24485 bp, 17 predicted proteins | sample OliLakLV19P2IB_FD_148628 | JGI IMG/M metagenome (GOLD analysis project Ga0163150, IMG submission 148628) | Freshwater microbial mat bacterial communities from Lake Vanda, McMurdo Dry Valleys, Antarctica - Oligotrophic Lake LV.19.P2.IB | ecosystem: Environmental > Aquatic > Freshwater > Lake >...
GCATTTCCGATCAGAAAGCGAACCTTGGTTTTTGCAATCACTCAGTCCAGTGTTTTCCTTGTATTTCACGGCTAAAATCGATTGCGGATCACGAAAACCACCCACAGTTTCTGCGGAAGAGCCACTTTTTAAAGAGGCTTGCGAGTTTGTGTTCTCGTTGCCGCAAATTTAACAACCCGATTTGCTCAGCATAAGAGCAATATGACGTAGCGGCCGATGTAATATGCCCCGGCATCGAACTGAAGTTGCGGTCGGTCCGTTGCCTTTGCTATCTTCCTTCGATATCGAAATAGGAACTCGATTGAATTTCTTTAGAAAGGCTATAGGTGTCGAGCATGGTTGCCAGTGGGAAAGCGCGTCCTCTCTCGCGTTGGCAAATAGCCATCAAATACGTCCGCGATAGCTACCGAGCGATTCGCGGTAAACCACCCAAGCACACCACGGATCTATTGTATGTTCGACAGGGCATCGCAGCAGCGAAGCCGCGGTTAGAGCTACAAAATAATTCCGTATCCGAAATCGAATGGCAGCTATTGAGCAAGCTCGTTGAGGAGTCATCACAATTCCCCGGCCCGATCATCGAAATCGGAGTTCTCGCAGGCCGGACAACGCAACGCCTAGCTTTGCATAAAGCCGCTCATCAGAAAATTATTGCTGTCGATAATTTTTGCTGGAATCCATGGGGACTGTCGCCTGACGAGCAATGGACCCTCGTTACGCATGCCTTAAATTACTTGATAGCCACCAAGCATATCGAAGTTCAACGTATCGATAAGAACGAATTCTTTGAAACCTATAATGGCCCGTCGCCGTCGTTGGTTTTTCTGGATGCGATGCACGATTACGAAGAGACCAAAAAGGACATCCTTTGGGCACGTCGGGTTGGCGCAAGCATCATTTGCGGTCATGACTACGCCACAGATTTTCCGGGTGTTCTCCAGATCGTCGATGAGCTTGGCGGACCGTTTCAACTCTCTGGTTCGGTGTGGCGATTAGCCTCTTAAACAGTTATGCAACGATCGTCAGGCGAATTTCCGCAAACTCAAGCATCCGAAAGGATCGAGAATCGAACTCAAGATTCATTCGCTCGAAGAATCCGTGATGCCTGGAGAGTTCTTCGCGGAAAGCCGGTGAAATATACCAGGGCTGCAACGCTCGTTTCGACCGCCTCTGTCACGAATCCATCGTTCGTAAACGACGCAGATTTTAGATTCCTGCTAAAAGCCATCGAAGCGTCGGCCTTTAAACAGGGACCTTTGGTAGTTCTGGGTAGCAAGTATCCACAGCTCATCACTGCGATGTCTTGCTTGAAGCAAACCGATCAGCAACTGGATATCGTTCTCGGCACAAAAACTCGGCAAGAAACGTTCACTTGTCCGTCGTTGACTCTTGGGTTGGAGAGAGTGAACAAAGTTTGTCTGCATGAGATCAGTTTCAACGAATACCTTCAGGGCATGGCCGATTCGCTCTCGCCGCTCATCGCCGTCAATGCCGACTTCACGCCTGATGAACTTAGTCACATATTAGTGCTAGCGCAAGAAAGGGGCGTAGAAGCGGTGATTGGACTAGGTTATGAAGCTAAAAGTCAATGGATTGCTCAGTTGGTCCACCAATACTCCGATGTCGAAACCGAAGACAAACTCTGGAAGATAACGTTTAAAGCTAGCGTCATCGGCACACGTTCGGACCTTTTCACCAGCCCAGCATCTAAGCGATCGCCTTACTTAGCTGTCAAAACCGATGATTCGCTCGTTTCGATCATTGTGCCAGCATACGATGCACGCGAGTTTATCCACGAGGCGCTTCGCGATGTTGAGCTTCAAACGCACAAAAACTGGGAGCTTATCATTGTCGAGGACGCGTCGCCCCAAACGATCGAAGATCTTGTCGGCGAATTTCGCAATCGCGTCCCCAACAACAAGGTGATCTTTCATCGCAAACCTACCAATACTGGCGCGAGTGCCACTCGCAATGTTGCGATGCAACTTGCCCGTGGCCCGTACTTTGCATTTCTTGATGCGGATGACCGGTGGCTTCCCAATCACCTCTGCCGAAAAATCGATTTTCTCGAACAAGGCCAAGCCGATATCGCGTACTCGTCAGTTGATCTTTATGACCATGCGACAGGGCGATCCTTGAGCGATTATGGGCCGGATGTACAGGAACGAGTCTATTTTCCCGATTCGCTATTTCTACGCAATTTTATACAGCCATCGGGTGTCGTTATGCGACGCAGCGTGATCGTAGAAGTCGGGAGTTTCGATGAAAGCATCTTCTTAGTGGAAGATTACGATCTCTGGTTGCGTGCGATCCGCGGTGGCAAGTCATTCATTTACGATCCCAAGATAACGACACGCTATCGTAAGAATCACGCGACTGCATCGACGACTGGTCGAATGGTGATGTGCTACGACGGGATTGCTCGCGTTGCATGTCGAAATGGCGATCTGCTAAAAAACGACCGCCTTCGCAAAGTTTTGCTATCTAGGAATCTCATTACAGCGGGGTTGGCACACCTTGGTCACAAGCCATCGATTCACAACTGTTGCGATTTCAAACAAGGGCAAGCACTACTTCAGGCTGCGTGCGATTTAGACGCATCACTCTGGAATGCCCAGCGTTGGGCCCAACTTGCGAAGATTGTTACTCAAAGCCGAACGTTACCGTTCTTTCGAAAGACATTTCGACGACAGTTTATGAAGTGCTGTCAAAGCCAGGTGCAGCTTGGCTCGTTCCGTCCGGCCGCGTAGTCCGAATGCACTCTATCGTTGGTAGTTCCGCCTACGCAGCGCGTCGATAGCGATTCCATCGAATGTTTGTTTCAAACCGCTTTTTCAGGAGCTTGTATCGATAGTCCCACCAGGTTTTCAAGAATCGTTCTGGTCGCTCCGCACGAAAGTCTCGCCACTCGGTGCGTTTTAGAAAGCGTCGAAAATCGCGCGCGAACGGATGATCGCAAAAATACTGCCATGGCTTGGACGGCGAGCAGTAGTGAATAATCCAAGGATCAGACTTAAGCCGTTTAAACTGATCCCAATCGAAAGGACTTTCCCGCCAGTCAGGATAGGTAAAGATGTGGGCTCCTTGGTTCCATCGATGGTCGAGACATCGCCATTTTCCGGCTAGAACGACGTTGAGTGCGTACTGATCCCACCACAAAACATGGGCCCGATGTTGGCGGAGGCAATCAAATACTTTGTCAGCCACGTCCTCTGAACGCCACTGAGCGATATTGATTACTAACAAACCGCTGTTAAAGTACATGCCGTTCTCTGGGATCCCTAGCTCGCGATAGTTGGCGACAGGAAAGGCGGCTGCAAGATTTGGATTGCACTGTTCAAAATTAGTCAGTGATTTCGATGCGTCGATGAAAGGTGCTGCATAGTCTTGCACGGCCAGCACCGAATAGTCTTCTTGCGGTTCATTCCAGAGATGTACCAGATTCTTGCGAACCAACATATCCGCGTCCAGGTAGATGGCTCGCGTTACATTGAGTGGGAGCAGTTTTGGGAGCATCAGTCGCAGGTACGCGGCCAATGAAATATGATCGCTAACGGGGAGATCGCGAACCAAGTCGATATTAGGTTCGAGCCAACTTACCGACATGCGTGGGTCATTCCAAGATCGCAACAGACGTTCCTTGGAATGTTCCGATATCCCACCGTCCAGGATGAACAATCGCATTCGCTGCTGCGGCTGTAAGCAATCGATGGCCGATCGAATCGTAACCGCCAGCGGCATCGCATACCGTTCATCCGCACCGCTTACCACGACGATTTCTTGCTCGGCAAAGTTGCAAGTGCTAGCTCGTTCTAAGGACATTTGACTATCATATCAATAGGGGCAAACTAAGCGGCAGCGCGAGGTTGCCAATTCTGAGTCGGACGCGTTTTCTTGAAAGGGGAAGGTGGCGGAATATCGGACGCAACGCGATCGCGACGAAGGTTTTCCGAAGCCAGAAGCTTCATGCCTTCAAGCAGTAATTCGATGCGTTTCGGTTGGACGCGCCAAGCTCGCAACAAAATTCTGCCTGCCCGGGCAGGGTCGGCCGATGGATCAAGTGCCGGATCAGACTTGCGATGAAAATCAGCCGCCAATTTATGTGCGTTGACGGCGTAGTCTCGGCAGACTTCGCGGGCTAGCCCTGGCATGCGAAAGTAGCGTTCGGTAGTGATTGCTACTTCTTCCAGTAATCCACAGAGCTTTTGTGTCGTTGCTCCTTGATGATTCTTGCGATAGAGGCAGTGTATGCCCTCGATATGATGAAAACTTACTTTTACGGCAATGCATCGAAGCCAGTAGTCATAGTCTTCGCAGTATCGATGTGTCGTACTCCATGCGCCCACCGTTTCAAGAACCTGACGTCGCATGACGGTTGCCGACGGAGTAACAAAACTCCTGCCGAAAATGCTCTGAGGAAACTCGGTCAACTCGACGTCCGTAGGCCCCCAAACACCAATTTCTTCGTCGCTCCCATCGGCCACCATCTGTACGGTGGAATAGACAATGTCTTTAAACGTTTTCTGCAGATTCATTACCGACAATGCCAAGTGGTCAGAATGCCATCGGTCGTCGGAATCCAGCAACGCGACGTATTCGCCAGATGATTTGGCGAACGCAATATTCCGAGTATACCCAGCTCCAAAACTTCGATCATTGCGAAAATACTTGACTGGCGACTGACTGGCCCGCGCGAACTGGTCGACAATCTGCTGTGTTTTACCCATCGAACCATCTTCAACAACAATCAATTCCCATTTGGAATAGGTTTGCTCACCAATCGTCGCGAGAGTCGCTCCGATATACTTGTCAGCATTCCGCGCTGGCATGACTATCGAGACCAACCCTGGGATTATCGCGTTTTCAAATTCGATCGACTTCACCCGAATCCCCTCCCAAACTCAAATCTTTAAAATCTGTGGATACTTGCTAGCTCACACCAATAATGCGTGGGCTGGACACTCTAGCGCGGCATGTCGTGTAAAACATAAACCGAGCCGCTGAGCCAACGCGGACCACCCATTTCGTCGACAACCTGTATCACGCCCGGAAACTCTTCTTTGTAGTCGTGACCGCAGATGATTTTCGCGCCGATCCGGCGGGCCCATAAAATATCCTTCTTGGTCTCTTCGTAGTCGTGCATCGCATCTAGGAACACCATGGAGGGTGCTGGTCCACTGTAGTCTTCATAAAATTTGTTTTTGTCGATACGGTGAATTTGTACGTGCCCAGCGTCGACGAGATAAGCCAGCGAGTGCTTCACCAATCCCCATTGCTCTTCGGGTGTCAGTCCCCAGCCATTCCAACAAAAGTTATCGACGGCGATGATCTTTTGACTATCCGCTTTGAGTAAGGCAAGCCGTTGTGTCGTGCGACCCGCTAAAACGCCGACCTCGATGATCGGGCCTGTATACTGCGACGATTGCTTGACCATCTTGGCGAGCAATTCCCATTCGACTTCAGAAACCGAATAATTATCAAGATCGATTTTGGGACGCGCGGCAACAGGTGCGGGTTGCTGATAGGCTGAAGCTGCGACTAACGGTTCCATGATTCCGAGCGTATGCTTGGGGCTCTTTCCTCGTATGACGCGGAATCCATCTCGAAAGAAGGTCATCGCAGATTGAGTTCGACCATAGGAACCAGGATGTTTTGCTATCATTTTTAGAGTTCTAAAATCGTGTCGAGTTACAAAAAGTTCATGTTCGGTTTTGACTTCCTACTAAATCCGCCGAGCTCACTCAAGCCCAATCGACGCAGCCTATCGGGGGCTGCCACCGGATGGCTTGCGCCGTGCCGCTAAGAAAGTCAAAGGATTTAGAATCTTCTATTGCTTCGGAAAATGACCCATTACTAAAATAAATCGAATGACTCGAACAACTTGAAGGAGGAATATCGAAAATGAAATTTGGAGTACTTACCTTCAGTTATAAACATTTCGAGTTTTTCAAGGAGGAACTTGAACAAAGAGGGGGGTATTCGGTCAATCTTGGCGACAATATGCAAACTCTCGCCACGCGAGCCATGTACCAAGAAATGGGGATTCTGGAATCGGAAATCATTAGCGTCGATCGCGACGGCCTTTCCGAATACGAAGGGGAGCCAGTTGTATTGCCGTTGAATGCATGCCTGTTCGATTTTTGCTTCCCTTTGTCGCCTGCAATCATTCCCGTGTTTATCGGATTCCAATGCTCTGAGTCGGTCGTAAACGAGAATCGCAATTTACTAGTGCAACATGAGCCAATTGGATGCCGAGATCGTGCGACATTTGACCTATGTATCCATCATGGGATTGCCGCCTATGTTTCGGGTTGCCTCACTATGACTTTTCCACCACGCGAGAAAGCACCGTCAAATGGAACAACCTTTGTCGTCTATGGTTCTGGAGCTGGCAAATTCCCGCACGAAGTACTTGCGTCGATCCCGCACGAGCGACTGCAATCGCTTGAATTGGTCTTCCAACGAAAGCTAGTGCATGAATTTCCGTTGAGTAAACATGGACAACAGATGGCGGAAATCCATGCTGCACGCCTATTGGAAGACTATCGAGATCGGGGAAGCCTTGTCATCACATCGTTGCATCATGCAGCGACACCTTGTATCGCTTCGGGAATCCCGGTGGTCATTTGTCGATTGTATGACGATAGCCGATTTAGTTATTTAACAGACATTTTGCCTGTGCATCTTCCCGGAAACTTCTCAAATATCAATTGGTTATGCGAGGCCGTGCGACTTGATTCTACTCGCGATCTGCTCAAAGAGAATTTTACAACGGCTCTCTCGAAGGCGATTCAATCGCTAGCAATCGCCTGACCCACCCGTAGCCGTGTTGAAGACATGCGTTGCCTTCATTTACGAGTATGTTAGTTTAATTCATTCTGATGCCAAAGTTTTATTATATCGGTACTCATCGAGAGGTAGCTCATCATGCAGCACCGCTCTCCAGCATTGGCATGAAAGTCGCGGAACCAACCGAGGCGTTGAGGATTGCCGAAACGGGTGATATATGCCTGTTCTATAACGAGTTTTTCTCGCATTTTAGAACTGCTTGCGAAGAACTCAATAGCCGCAGATGCGGTACGCTTTACGTAATCGACGGCATATTGGAATGGCGAAGTCTTTGGGATTTTCCTGGCCATTTGGCATGTCTTTGGGCCAACCGTCCGGTCATTGGGCATAAAATCGCGTGCATTGGTCGAGCCCAAGCCCGGCTACTCGAGTCTTGGGGGAATCTCGGAAAATGCGAGATAGTCGGGTTGCCTCGCTTAGACCATCTGATCGGACGTAAACCACGCGTCCGTCAACCGGACGAACCATTTCGTCTGCTGATCATGACGGCGAAATCACCTTCGTTTAACGATGAACAACGAATCTGCATTCTGCGAGGCCTTTGTGATCTTCGCGATACGCTCGAACAAATAAACTCATCCGCCGATCGACCTACTATCGAACCGATTTGGCGAATTACGGCCGGCTTAGCCGAAGAGATTGGCGTCGAGAATGCCCTTCGTGATACTATTGGAGCCGATCTCTCAACTATTCTCGAGAGTATCGATGCCGTCATCACCTCTCCTTCCACCTCGATGCTCGAAAGTATGTTGCAGGGCGTTCCCGTCGCGATTCTCGACTATAACAATTGTCCACACTACGTACCTGCCGCTTGGACGATTACGGCTCGTCAGCATTTCGATTCGGTACTGCGGGAACTCCAATCTCCCTCGCCAGCCAAAATGCTTTATCAGCAGACGATCTTACATGACAATCTGGAGTGCCGAACACCAGCGACACCGCGACTGCTCAATTTGGTGACAGAGATGGCAGGCATTGCGGCGGAGTGCATTCAACGGAAAACCCCGCTAGTGTTCCCGCGACGAATGCTTGTCGATGGACAGGACGGCCATCACATTCCGGAAGAGGAATTCCAACTCGAACGACTTTTTCCTGATCACCCGGTCTTTTCGAATATGGACCGTGCCTTACTGCAAATAAGCTTGGGGCACGCAAACGTCGAGCTCGAACATACCAAGACGCAACTGACACTTACCAAAGATTCGCTTGCAAAAACAGTCCGAGAACTACAACTCACTCAAGATTCGCTGATGCATTCGGCCGACGAATTGCAAGCTACTAAAAATGCCGTAGAGCATACAGTCCGTGAGTTGAAACTCACACGAGGCTCTCTGACGCATACGGTTCGCGAATTGGAACTTACACGAGGATCTCTGACGCATACGGTTCGTGAGTTGGAACTTACACGAGACTCTCTGACGCATACGGTTCGCGAATTGGAACTTACACGAGACTCTTTGACGCCTACGATTAACGAACTAGAGGCTACTAGAATCGCATACGAACAAGCGATTTCCGAGTCAGCCAATAAATCGAGGGCTTTTGCCGCTACGCATAGGGAATTACAACAAGCAAAGGGGGATTTCGAAGAATCGCAAAAGGAAGTCATTCGTATTCAAACAGAAGCCGAGCAAGCTTTACTTGCCTTTCAAAGTTCCACAAGCCTACGGATTGGTTTGGCAATTACGTCGCCTTTTCGAGCTATTAGACGGATATGGAAAAATCCAACTTCTCGCGACTTGAGATAAGTCCAAGACCAATTCTCGCCGAATACGGATTGACCTTCGTGACTCGAAAGTTGTACGATTCCCATCTGTAACACCTGACGCTCCACACGACCGATTCATGGAAAGCAAGGATGCTTATGAATTCATCAGATAAACAATCTTCGGCTGCGCGAACTGTTCCCTTGTTAGACGTCAATCGAGGTAACGTAGCCGTTCGCGATGAAGTGATGCAGGCGATCGCGAACGTGGTCGATAGCGGCAAATTCCTTCATGGTCCGGCCGTTGGCGAACTCGAAAATGCCGTGGCAGGCATTTGCCAAACAAAACAAGCGATCGGCTGCGCGTCGGGCTCCGACGCACTATTGTTAGCACTCATGGCCCTCGACATCGGACCGGGTGATGAAGTCATTCTGCCGAGCTTCACTTTCTTTGCTACTGCCTCGTGTGTTTCGCGAGTCGGCGCGAAAATTGTCTTTGCCGATATCGATCCGAAAACATTTAACATATCACCCTCGGCAATCGCCGCGTTGATAACGCCTCGGACCAAAGCCATCATTCCGGTCCACCTCTTTGGCCAGTGTGCCGAGATGGATACTATCTGCAAGCTTGCCGATCGTCATCGAATTGCAGTCATTGAAGATGCGGCCCAAGCGATCGGGGCGGCTCATCGCAGTCGTCATGCTGGATCGTGGGGCGAGATCGGCTGCCTCAGTTTTTATCCGACCAAAAATCTCGGTGGGATGGGCGACGGCGGAATGCTCGTTTGCCAAGACGATGCGATCGCGGCCAAGTTGCGATTGCTCGCTTCGCACGGTATGCAGCCTCGATACCATCATAAACTGATCGGGATCAACAGTCGACTCGATACCATTCAAGCCGCCATCCTCGAAGTCAAAATCAAGCGACTTGGCGACTACACGCGGACGCGACAAGCCAACGCGGCCCGATATCAAATGCTAATTGCCGAAGCAGGGCTCGAGTCGAGCATGGTGCTTCCGAAGGCCTCCGCCGATTCATTCCATGTTTGGAATCAATACGGTGTTCGCGTCCTCAATGGCCGTCGAGATGAACTCAAAGCTCATCTACAGTCACGCGGAATCGGTGCCGAAATTTACTATCCCATTCCGTTGCATCAGCAGGAATGCTATCGAGACTTAGGCTATTGCGTCGGAAGCCTACCAGAAACCGAACGGGCTGCCGCGGAGATTCTGAATCTGCCGATCTATCCCGAACTCACTATCGATGAACAATTGACAGTCGTCGAAGCGATCAAAGGATTTTACGCAGCAGGAGCCGCCAGAAAGGCCGCGTAGTTCGACGGTCCCACGTTGCGTAATCTCCGACTTTGTAAGCCGTCGGCGCCAGCGGGCTGTTGATTGTATCGGAATGGTAAAATCGTAGCCCGAAGTGTAAGCGAGTGGATGCATACATTCCCTCGCTTACGCTTCGGGTTAATATATCAACAGCCCGCTAGCGGCGCACCTATTCCTTCGGTATGTTCTCGATCGCATTTTGTCGGTCGCGAAGGCGACTTATGATTGGCTGAAGCGGCCCGAGAAGTCGGCTTTGCCCCTGGATTTTTTCGAATCGCGCGAGGGCCGCCGCAATATCTTGCTTGGCCAGTTCAGGGCGTTTGAGCTCAACGTGCAATTCCACTAAGTGTAACATCGACTGAAACAAGTTGACTTGATAGAGCAACACGTCGGGATATTGATCGGCAAGTTTCTGTTGAATATCGATGGCTAACCGCAACGAATCTTCCGCCCTTAGCTTTTGACCATTCGAGATTTGTATCATCGCGAGTTTGTCGAGCGTCTGGCCGCGAAAGGCTCGGTATTCTGCAACATTCGGATGCATCGAAATCAGCTCATCGCATAGCTTTACCGAGCGCGCGAAACGCGAGATCTCATTCGATCGAGTGGAGACGCTGATACTCAACGTTGATGCCAACTCATATTTGAAGGTCCCTGATTCGGGATGCGTTTCGCTCAGCTTTTCGAAAATCGAAATGGCTTTCGATAAAGATTCTTCGGCGCGTTTCCAATCGTTCGTCATGCGTGCGATACGAACTTCGTCTCTCAGAGCTTGTGCAAACGAAACCTGATAGGCGACCGTATCGGGAAACTCGGCCGTGAGATCTTGGAGCAGTTGCAGGGCTTCTGCGTTGGCATTGGCCTCGCGCTCGAGTCGCGACCGTTGCATTATCGCGATCGATTCATCGAGAGGCTTGGCGGTTCGATTGACGAGTGGGCCTCGAAGACGCCGGTTTAAATCGAAGTTGAATCGGGAACCGATGGCGGCAAGGTTGTTATGGGTTTTGGCGAGCGCAAATCGTCCATCGGTGGTTTTGCGAACCGCGTCGGATTTTTCAAGGAGATCGCGGGCGGCATGATAGTACTCCATCGCGACCGGCATCTGACCGCGTTTGGTCGCGATCACCAAAAGGTCGTTGAGGATGTCGGCTTGGACAAAGATTAACGAAGTGTCGTCTGGCTCACGAGCTGATTGTTCTTTAATAGCATCGAGAGCGAGTTGGTACGATTGCTCAGCATTGCTCAGTTGCCCAAGTCGATGTTGGATGTCGCCGACCCTTCGTCGAGCTTCAGCGGCTTTGCCTCTCAAATCTTTTGCATTCTCGGCTGAGAAACGATCAAAAAAGCCAAGCAACGTTTCGAGCAAAACGACGTCGGCATCGCTGAGAGTCGCATCGGCCATGGTAATGACATCGCCTTCGTTCAAATCTCTCAAAATGGAATCTGATCCACCGCGACTGGCTATATTGGCGATAACGGTATCAAAGGCCTGAATGGCGAGTTCGAGATTGAACTCAGCCCGAGTTCGTTCTTTTTCGACGGTCGCCAGCGCGGCGGTCTTCTCGTGTAAGTTGATTTCTGCGCGGTCAAATTGTTGGCTGATCGCATTCAAGGCGGTCTGCAATCGCTGATTAAAAACCGCTAAGAGGGCCGCGACGGTAAGCAGCAAAGCGAAGGTTGCCGACGAGAGAGTTGCAATGGCCGGGTTTCTTCGAGACCATCGGTAGAGATGTTCGATGCGAGTGGTTCGTCGAGCAAGGATCGGACGGTCTTCGAGGAAACGCCGTAAGTCTTCTTCAAAAGCTGCTGCCGACTGATAGCGATGCTCAGGTTGAGCAGCACAGGCCTTGATAGCGATTGTCTGAAGATCGGCAGGAATTTCAGGAAAGAGCGAATGCATCTTGGTCATCGCTTCGGACACTCCCGTATGAAACAAACGGTTCTCCGGTTGATCGATGGCCTTTTCGAGCGTTAAGAGCTCGAAGAGCGTTAGGCCAAGACTGTAAACATCGGTTCGCTGGTCGGCTTGACCTCGCATTTGTTCAGGAGCCATATAGCGAAGCGTACCGACGATCTCACCGGTTTGCGTCATCCCCTCACAATCGACTCGTCTTGCAAGTCCAAAGTCGGTAACCCATACGATTCCATCGCGATCTAAAAGAAGATTGCTCGGCTTGATGTCGCGATGAAGGACACCTTGATGATGTGCATATTGGAGAGCGTCGGCAACATGCGAGATGATCTGAGCCACATTGCGATAATATGACTGGCCACGGGGACGAGATAAATTGGCTGGTACGTCATCGGTCACCGACACATTTTCAAGTGAGCCGTAGGCGCTAGCCGCAGGCGTATTGGCACGTTCAACGTCAACAGAAGAGCCCGCGGCTATCGCCGACGGCTCAGTTTTCATTAGCCCATCTTTCGTGAGCGGCACGGCGCTAGCCGCCGGTGTGTGGGGCTTGGTGACAGTCGAATCGAAAGCGCTTGAACGCAGCGGCTGGTCAGATGTCGTTAAACTATGGATCAGCAAATCGACGGCACCGGCGGTGCTAAATGTCGCTTGCGATGTCGCGCGCTTCGACGCATCGCTCGATCGACGACGATCACCCCGCAAATATTCAACAATTTCACCTAGCGTCACACCGTCGATCAACTGCATCGCATAGTATTGAACGCCATGTTCTTCGCCAATACCGTAGACGGGAACAATATGCGTATGGTGAAGACTGGCAGCCGCCTCGGCTTCGCGACGAAATCGAGCAAGCTGCTTATCGGAGCCGGACGGAATTGCCCCGATGACTTTCAGAGCGACATGGCGTTTGAGCGATAACTGTATCGCTTCATAGACGACCCCCATGCCGCCGCGCCCAATTTCGCGTACCAGTTGGAAATCGCCAAGCGACTCTGGAATACTGTGCTTTCCGAATGGAACTGCTCTACCGGAATCCGGGCGGTGCTGCTGTTCGACGCGATTAGAAACGCGCTGGACCATCGCAATCGATGGGAAGACACTTCGAATCAGGTCGGCATGCTCGGGATACTTTGCGATGTATTCGCCAATCTGAGGGTTTTCACCGGCGCTGATGCGATCGGAAAACTCTTCGGCGAGCAAGTCGACGGGATGGCGATCGTCGGTTTCCGAAGAAGTGCTGTGCGGGTCAGAAGCGGTCATTTGCGAACGTCTTTTCGAACCATGCTAGGATGAAGGCTTGCGACAATTTCGCTCAGTCGAGCGGCTGCTCGAATATAACGATTGCTTGCGGCTGTCGGCGAAAGATTCAGTATTTCCGCGACTTGAAGATTGCTGAGATGTTCGAAATGCCGAAGCGCAAGGACTTCGCGATCGATTTCTTGCATCGAATCGAGGGCGGCGTGAAGCCGTTGAGTCTCCTCGGCTTCTACGGCTGCTTGGCTGGGCGAGGTGACATCGTCGATCAGAAACCGTGCGATCGACATGCTTGTTGCTTGGCTAGTAGGCTGCGCAAGGTAGCGATTTTCTCGATCAGGATCGCGCTTTTCGCGGAAATGCTCTCGATGAAGATCGATCATGGTTTGCAGCGTTCGTTGACGCAACCAGACAAAAAATGAGACCGAAGGTGCATCGATATACTCAGAAAACCGCCGCGCGATCTCGATATAAGCTTCTTGCAGAACGTCAGAAGAGTCGAAGCGACCGCGAATTCGCGGGTCAAGCCGAAAGGTGACGATCCGCTCAAGCCGGTCTCGGTATTCCGAAAACAGTTCGGCTAGCGCCGCGTCACCACCGTCGATCAAACGTTGGAGTTCACTCGGTTGATTGTCGACCATCCATTTTCCTTAAGTCCCCATTATTCATAAAAGGATGTGGATATTCCATCCTGGGCATCGGTACCTTAGTAGAGGTTCGAGTGTTTGTTAGTCCATGTTGGTTTCTAACCCGAGCTTTTTCACCTGGTTTCCATAAGGACCCATGATATGCGATACAAAGTAGTTGTCGGTACAGTTTTATGTTTAGCAACCATTTCTTCGTCGCTGCTAGCCCAAGAAGAAAAGGGAAAACGCGAAGGATTCGATGGCAAAGCTCGAGAAATGAAGATGCGTCGAGCTGGCGAAGGTGGACCTGGCGGCCCCGGCGGCCCCGGCGGCCCCGGCGGCCCCGGTGGACCCGGCGGTATGGGTGCGATGCTAGGAAATCTTCCGATTATTGCGGCTTTGGACACGGACAAAGACGGATCGCTTTCAGTAGCCGAGATTGCCAATGCTTCCAAAGCCCTTTTGACACTCGATAAGAATGGGGATGGCATCGTCAGCAACGAAGAGATGCGGCCAACGTTCAATCCATCGGCAGGCGGTCCGCGATCAGGCGAAGGCGGTCCGCAAGGCGCCGAAATGATGACTCGCATGTTTGATGCCGAGGATGCCAATAAAGATGGCAAACTAACTGGCGACGAGATTCCAGAACGTATGCGTGAACGAGTTGCTCAAATCGATGAAAACGGCGACGGTGCAATCGATCGCGCTGAAATGCAAAAAATGATGGCTCGAATGGGCGGAGGACGACCAGGCGACCGACCCGGTCAAGGCGGTAAAGATGGTTCCGGCGTTCGCCCAAAGCGACCCGGTGAAGCGAAATAGGGATTCGGTTTTGTAGTCCCGGCTTCAGCCGGAAAATGGCGATGAGGATTAGTGCATTCTCGCGAGGAAAATAGTTTTGCTCGCGAGATAGCCGCCTAAAGGCGGAACTACGAACGAAATTCCTACGTGCAAGTTTCTGTTAACGATTTAGTTTCGAGGTAATTATGTTGAATGCAATCCGTGAATGCCGATTCCTCGTGGGACTATGTCTGTTCGCAGGCACAGGCGGGTTTGGCAAAGCGGATGAAGTCGCTTTGTCACCAGAAGGCGTTAAATTCTTTGAAGCGAAAATTCGTCCAGCATTGGTCGATAACTGCTATCGCTGCCATTCCACCGATGGCCAGCAAGGCGTCAAAGGGGGCTTAACGCTTGAGAGCCGCGAAGCGATGCAGGCGGGTGGCGAGTCGGGACCGGCGATCGTTCCAGGCAATCTTGATGAGAGTGTGCTTTGGCACGCGATCAATTATCACGACGTCCGCATGCCGCCTAAACAACCGCTTCCACGAGAGGTCATCGAAGACTTTCGCAAGTGGATTGAAATGGGTGCGCCTGATCCTCGCGAAGGCTCCAAGACAGTAATCAACTCGACGGTGACTCCTGAAGACATTGCAAAAGGGAAAAAATTTTGGTCGTTCAAGAAACCCGAAATTCATCCTCCCCAAACGGCGGCATCTTCGACTTGGTCGAAGAACGACATCGATCGATATGTCGAAGACAAGCATGCCGAGCATGAGCTAAAGCCCGCTGCAGATGCCGATCGGAACACGCTTTTGCGCCGGCTTCATTTTGATTTGGTTGGTCTTCCGCCAAGTCCAGATGATATCAAACAATTCCAGATCGCTTGGCAAAAGAATGCCGACCATGCGATTGCCGACGTTGTCGACAATCTACTTCAGAGCCCACAATTCGGTGAACGCTGGGGACGATTCTGGTTGGATGTCGCTCGATACGCTGAATCGACGGGCAAGGAAGTCGATATGGCTTTTCCAAATGCCTGGCGATATCGAAATTACGTGATCGACGCTTTCAATCAAGATAAGCCCTATGACCAGTTCATTCGTGAACAGGTTGCGGGCGATCTGCTCCCCGCCAAGAACGATCAAGAGTGGACGGAGCACCTGATCGCAACCGGCTTTTTGGCTTTGGGACCCAAAGCCTTGATCGAACAGAATCCACGACAGTTTCAAGCCGACTTGATCGACGAACAGATCGATACAACGACCCGAGTCGTCTTGGGTGTTTCAGTCGCTTGTGCTCGATGTCACGATCACAAATTCGATCCGATTCCTCAAACCGACTACTACGCGTTAGCTGGCATCTTTCAGAGCACCGAAACAATGTACGGTGGTCCTCGCAGCCAGCAAAACCGCCAACCGAGCAGTTTAGTGATCCTCCCGATCAACGCTCCAAACCCGGGCGACGTTGCAATTGCAAAAACAGATTTAGCCGAACTGAAAAAACTGCGCACGGAAAAGGAAGCTGAGTATGTTGAGGCTCGACGCGCACAGCGCAATCCGAAAACACCAGGCACCGATCCGCGCCGATCGTTTTTGAATGCGAATCTGATCGAACAGATGGTCGTTCAGATCACCAACAAGATCAACAGCGTTGACGCCGAAGGCAAACCGCTCACATTCTGCATGGGTGTCCAAGAAGCCAATGTTCCGCGGAATGCTCGTGTCTTAGTTCGCGGTGAAATTGCCAATCCAGCGCAAGAAGTTTCACGGGGGCTAGTCCAAGTTCTTTGTTCGGGCGACGCGACGCTGAACACTAATACGAGCGGTCGGTTGGAGTTTGCTCAGTGGTTGACCAGTCGCGACAATCCGCTGACAGCGCGCGTGATGGTCAATCGAGTCTGGCAGCATCTGCTGGGACAAGCGATCGTTCGCGAGCCTGAAAACTTTGGAGCTTCGGGTCCGGAACCCACGCACCCAGAGTTGCTCGATTATCTGGCGATCCGATTCATGGATCAAGGCTGGTCGGTCAAAGAATTGATTCGCGACGTCGCGCTGTCTCGTGTCTATCGACTGTCATCCAAACATGATGCGACGCGATTCGAGAGCGATCCTGAGAATCGCTACATTGCACGAGCCAACATCCGTCGACTCGATGCGGAAGCGATGCGAGATTCGATGCTCTCGGTGAGCGATCAAATCGATTTCGAGCGACCTAAAGCGTCTACTTTGGCTGCCTATGGCGCATCGATCATTCGCGGAACGGCTCCCGTCGTTATTCCAACAGCAGTATTGCTTGCCTCAAAGAGCGAAGGGCAGGGGGGGATGGCTGCGGCGATGGGCAGCGGAATGCGTCCTGCGTTCTTAGGGGGTGGCGGCAATGTGATCGAAGCTCGCGTTTATTATCGATCGGTCTACTTGCCCGTTGCTCGGAATACCTTGCCAAGGTCACTGGATGTTTTTGATTTTGCAGAACCGAGCATGGTTATCGGGCAACGCGAAGTTTCGAACACGGCCGATCAAGCCTTGTATATGCTCAACAACACTTTCGTGTTGGAGCAGAGCGATGCACTGGCGAGACGGTTAATTCGAGAGGGTAAGACTTCTGATGAACGGATCGCCCGTGCGTTTCTAATTACCTATGGTCGACCAGCCACCGATGCGGAGCTCAAGAGTAGCCGCGATTTTTTAAGAAAAATGGTTTCAAAGGTCGACGATCGTCCTCGGGACCAAGCACAGTTTTTGGTGCTTAGCCAGTTTTGTCAAGCTTTGATGTCGTCCGCCGAATTTCGATACGTTAACTAAGAAGGTTCGATTATGTTCTCTACAGCTACGAGTCCATCGCGTCGCGAGTTACTGCGAACGGTTTCGGCCGGCTTCGGCTACCTTGCCTTTGCTGGTTTAACACAAACTTCCAATGTACGTGCCGCATCGAGCAATCCGCTGGCACCGAAAGAACCTCATTTTCCTGCCAAGGCTAAGCGGGTGATCTTTCTATGTATGCAAGGCGGACCATCGCATGTCGATACGTTCGATTACAAACCGAAACTTGCGAGCAGTGAAGGGAAGGGTGGGCGTGTCGGAGCAGGCAGTAAATTAATGGCTTCGCCTTGGGAGTTTCGTCAGCACGGCCAAAGTGGACTTTGGATATCCGACCTTTTTCCCGAAGTAGCAAAACATGCTGACGAACTTTGTTTGATTCGCTCGATGTTCTGCGATCAACCGACGCATCCTCGAGCAATGACGCAGATGCATACCGGCAATGCTCAGTTTGTTCGTCCATCGCTCGGAGCTTGGACGCTGTACGGACTTGGAACCGAGAATGATAGTATGCCTGGCTTCATCGCTTTGAATCCACCGCCCGCGTCGGCCCAGAATTTCGGGAGCGCTTTCCTGCCTGCCATCTATCAAGGAACGACCGTTGGTGGACCAAGATTCCGCGGGGGTGGTGGAGGCGGAGGATACCGACCAGGCGGTTCGAACGGCGGACAAGTTCCTGATATTGCCAACAGTCGCGTCTCGAAAGACTCGCAGCGAGAACAACTGAATTTCATTCAAGAACTCAATACCCAGAAGCTCGATCGCGAAGAATACCAACCAGGCGTCGAAGGTGTGATCGAATCGTATGAGCTCGCTTTCCGTATGCAAGATGTATTGCCGGACTTGATGGATTTGTCCGACGAATCGCAATCGACGATGGATATGTACGGAATCGATGGGTCTTCTACCGACAGCTTTGGACGACAGTGCTTGATGGCACGCCGCTTCGTCGAGTCTGGCGTTCGTTTCGTCGAGATCGCGCACGCTAATTGGGATCATCATCAACGTTTGAAGACGGCCTTGCCACAGACATGCGGAGAAACAGACAAGCCGATCGCAGCGTTAATGGCTGATCTAAAGCAACGCGGGATGCTCGATGACACATTGATCATTTGGGGAGGTGAGTTCGGTCGGACCCCCGATGCTCAGAACGGCGACGGTCGCGATCACAATCACAAAGGTTACACGATTTGGATGGCAGGCGGCGGCGTCAAAGGCGGGATGAGCTACGGGGCTACCGATGAACTTGGCTATCAAGCCGTCGAGGACAAATGCCATATCCATGATTGGCATGCGACGATGCTGCACCTGCTCGGCATCGATCATAAGAAATTGACCTATCCCTACGCCGGTCGAAACTTCCGACTGACCGACGTCTACGGCGATGTCATCGATAAGATCATTAGCTAATTTGACTGTAACTTGGGACAGTCGAACCACGTTTGCACTACGAATGGATCTCTTCTGCTAATCGATCTTGAGCTTCGCCGATCCAAGGGCTTTGCGGTGCTAGTTGAGTAAAGCGATTCCAGTGTTCGATCGCTTCGGCACGATGGCCAATTTCGTCGAGTACCCGCGCTAGATGATAATGGACATCGGCGTACTCTTCATAAAGCGCTAAGGCACCGCGAAAGGCTGCGATGGCAAGATCCGTTCGCCCAGTCTCTTGCAGAACGCATCCTAAATTTGCTCGAGCTTCGACGTACACTTCATCGATTTCGATCGCTGCGTAGTAACGTTCACGAGCCGCTTCGATTTCACCTTCGCGGTAAAGTAATTCGGCTAATTGAAAATGCAGTTCTGCCGTCGGACCATACTTTGCCAAAACGACGCGATACCATTCGATGGCTTCACGCAAGTGACCTTCCCCTTCAAGCAATTGGGCTCGGTCGAGCATTGCGGCTTGCGATAGTTCCGGCTCGCTTGATTCAAAGCCATCCAGTTTGAGCTGATGATCGGCTAGGCTTAGGACCGACGGTTCGGTCTCCAACCCTTCATCTAATTTTTCTTCAAAGGCCTCAAAGTCCATTCGCAATTGACCATCCGCCTCGATCAGTCCTTCGCCTTTACGCAGTAGGAGATTTCGACCTTCGAGAATAATGTCGAGTTGCGCTAAGGAACGAGAACCGCTTGGGAGCCACTGAGCGAAGAGATCCATCTGGCGTTGAATGGCCGCTGGTTTGGCGCCGTCGTCGATCCAACGTGCAAGTTGTCGTGCCGTTTGGACTTCCTGAAAATCAAAGTAAGGTAAACGATGGACGACGTGTACCGGTTGGATCAGTCCCATCCGATGCCAGCGGCGGACAGTGCTGATCGTGACCTTTAACAAATCGGCAAGCATGGCTGGCGTATAAAGTTGCTTGACGTGCTGCTCCTGTTCGACGAGTCCTAATCGTTCCCAGAGTTCGCTTTCGGCGATGATTTCGATTTGACCAGTCGACGCCAAGTCGCGAATCGATTCGTGCAGCTTGGCTTCCGTTGCATCGACCGGCAACTGCTCGGCCCCGATAACAATCAGATCGACTTCTGAAGTCGAGCGTTCGACCGGCACACCACCATGTTCGCGAACCAATTGCATCGCTTCGCGGCGAGTCATCCCGCCAAGCTTGCCAACGAACGCGATCCGTTTGCCTGCGAGCGGCGATGCTGAGTCTTGATGAAGTCTACCGATATTTTCCATGGGGTCCTTTTAGACATCCTCGATTCCTAGACAAGCATGCAGCCGGTCTAACAAAATATCGTATTGCGAACTCCAATCGTCGGTCGCCTCAATATCTGTTATTCTAAAATCTAACAGAAGCATCGATTTACTATAGTGGAGACGAAAAGGACTGTATTTATAGATGAACATGAACGCCACGAACCCGCCGCCGATCGAAGTCGATGTAAAATCGGTTCATCAATGGCAAACGACGCGACAAGATTGGGTCCTGATCGACTGCCGCGAAGCATCAGAGTACGAAACCGCTTCGATCGACGGGGCCGTTTTATTACCAATGAGTCAATGGCAGAATGTTTCTGCGAAGCTCGATGAATTCAAAGATAAACATCTCGTTGTGCATTGCCATCACGGCGGTCGCTCGATGCGAGTTGTCCGATGGCTTCGCGAAAATGGTTTTCCATCATCGCAAAATATGGCGGGTGGTATCGACGCCTGGAGCCTTGAAGTCGATGCAACGGTACCCAGGTACTAAGCTATCACAAGCTCCGCGAGCTATTTATAAAATAATTTTTACCGATTTCGATCTTGAATTGTTTGGCTCTTCCGCAGAATCTGTGGGTCAAAACTAACTACTTATCGTTACGAATAGAAAACCGAAGTTTCAACGGACGCCCGTTTCGCATTGGATTTTTGAGGCATCACTCCGATGTCCAAAGTTGAAGAAAAACAACCCACCAGACGATCAGTCCGGCGGGTTGCCGAGCACCTTTGCCGCATCGGAGACCGAGATATTCCTCAGCGAGCTGCTTCCCAGCAGAGCCCGCTTCCGCTTCTCCCGGCACAACCATCATGTCCGATCAAAGACTTTGTGGCAATACTTTGGACATCGGAGCCATCCCTTGTAAATCCATCTGCCAAACTCATTGCACCATCCAAACCATGGCAATTTTTTGGGTAAGCATTTCCGATCAGAAAGCGAACCTTGGTTTTTGCAATCACTTAGTCCAGTGTTTTCCTCGTATTTCACTGCTAAAATTGATTGCGGATCACGAAAACCACCTACAGATTTTGCGGAAGAGCCAATTGTTTTTCGAGAGTTCTCCGTAAAAGTGCACAATCGCGGATTGATGGAGTTACAACGGCGTTCTAAACCGATTGATGGACGAATCGAAAACAGTTTAGATTGCAACGGTAGTGCGGCTTGAATTCGCTGCAGATAAGTGCGTACCACGTAGCAGCGTCTCTCTGAGACGCTTTACGAGTCTCAGAGAGACTCGTCTACGTGAAAATCATTTCAAATAACAAAAGTGGCTTCGTCGGGTAAATTGAGTAGAATATTTTGTGAGTGACTAGACGACGTTTTTTTACAAAGAATCCTGATGCGTCGCTGACGAGTTGAAAAATTCGTCAGAGCACAGCACGAAAGAACTTTTCATCATGACTAAGCAGATCATTGACTGGCGTGGTTTTCGTCAACGCGCCAAGAAAGTTTCGCGTCGGAAATCGACGCGGATCCGTCGACTAAGCCAATTTTTTGAATGCCTCGAGCGGCGTGATCTGCTAGCCGTGGCAATTTGGAACAATCCCGTTCTCCCGGTAGATGTTTCTGGTGACTCACCAGCGTCTGTCTCACCGATCGATGTGCTGCTGGTTATTAACGCGATACGGTCAGGTCGTTACAACGATCCGGCAACAGATAGGTTAGTTCGTGAGACGGCTGAACCGATTCTAAATCGAAACGTCGATGTTTCGTGCGATGGAGTTGTCGCTCCAAACGATGTGTTGCTCGTCATCAATTATCTCCGTCGCTTCGGTTCGGATAGTGTCGGTGGAATGCCAACCGATGGTGGGACACATGCCAATGCGAGTTGTTCGCCACTGTTGGTCGAGCAAACACGGTTCGTGAACGAACTGACTCGGCTGCTCAAAGTCCCTAACGACAGAAAAGCTCTCGAAATTCGATTTGAAACTCCTAGTTTCGATGGGGCTAGTCTCAATCAAATTCGCGATGCGTTTGAGATTGAAATCCGAGATGACAATGGCAATCCGATCGTCCTACCGATCCGATCCAGTCAAGATGTCGTCTTCAATTGGAGCGAAGGACTTGCGCCAGTGATGGCAAGTGGTGTTACGAATGGATCGAACACATCTGGCGGATTTCTCACGGCGACAGTCGATCTATCGAGTGTCGCGACCGACACACTGATCCAAGTGGCTACTCGGCTCGTCAATAACGATCAAGATAATGGATCGCAGGTCGTTATTCGCGGCTACGAATTCGTCAACGCAATGCCGTCAACACCGAGCAGCGTTACCGGCGAAGGGAATGCTCTTCGATCGGCGGCACGATTCAATCCACAAGAGCTATCGGACGTGTCCGGCAGTGTGTTGGCAAGCTATGGTCGAACCAGTTTGTCCGCCGACAACACTGAACTGATAACGGAACTGACTTTGACGAACGTCGGCAACCAAGCTGTCAGAGGTCCACTGTTCGTCGTCTTCGATAATTTCTCTGCTCTCGAAGTCAGCGCGATGCAGCCCGACGGAATCTTGCCCGATGGACGTCCCTACCTCGATGTAACGTCGCAGCTTAACGGTACTGCTCTCGCGCCAGATCAATCGATTTTGTCTCGCGAAGTCCGATTCTTGAACAACAGTAACCAGCGTTTCACGTATCAATTTCGAGTCTTCGGTAAACTCAATTCGGCTCCTTCGGAGTTTACATCCGTACCGCTCGATTCGATTCAAGTCGATCGGACTTATCGCTATAAAGCTAGGGCCGCTGATCGCGATACCGATACGTTGGTCTATACCGTCGTAACGGGACCAGATGCAATGGTGATCCATCCGTTGACGGGCGAAGTGACGTGGATCCCGAACACAGCCGCTATCGGCTCGCATATTGTTACGCTTCGCGCTACCGATCCGTTCGGACTGTTCGTCGAACAAACGTTCACGATCAATGTTTTGGAGGATCAGCAGAATCGGCCACCGAATTTTGTTACAGATCCGTTCACTGAAGCAATCGCTTCGAGTGGGTTTGAAGTTTCGACGATTAGGGTGGGCGAAAACCCAGTAGGTGTCACCGTCGCAAACATTGGACTCGACGACGGAACGCTGGTAACCATCAATCGCGGAACACAATCGCTTTCACAGATCACGGCACTCGGAAATGATCGCTATGGGTTGCCAACTGAGCTGACCGTTGGAGAGCCTGGACCGGTCGATCAAATTCTGCGCAGTGGCTTCAACATCGACGTTGGCCTGCCACCGTTCATACGGTCAAATGATGGCAATTCAATCCGTGGCTTGGATCAAGCGGATCTTAATGGCGACGGTCTATTAGACATCGTCATCTCGGCACACGTATTTACCTCCGTACCGACAAATGCCTACACGCAAATGATCAATGTTGCGTTCGGTGCGGGAGACGGCAAATTCTCGGAACCTGTCAACCTGGCATCGATTCCGACCACCAACAGTTCAAATCCTCGGACACTTCGAGTGGCAGATTTCGATCAGAACGGAACGTTGGATATTCTCGCATTGAACCTCAGAATATCGTCGGCGGATCCGTCCCCGGCACTGCTTCTCATTCGCGGGGCGGGTGATGGCAGCTTTTCTCCGGTTGAAATAATGCCCATAGCTACAATATTGAACGACTTCAAGACGGTCGATCTCAACCAAGACGGCGTTTTGGATCTGATTGGGGCAACAAGTGATACACGGTCACTGGGTTACATGCTCGGCAACGGTGACGGAACGTTTACATCGTTTACGTCGGTGGTCACAGTCACGAACAATTTATTCAACTCATCTTTTCCTGGCCGAAACTATGCGGCCAGCGATATAGACGCCGATGGCGACATCGACATCGTGTATTCACACTTTTCTACTGGTAATATTAATGTTTTAGCTAACGACGGTAACTTGAACTTCACGTTGGCAGCCAGTTTTGTGTCACGTCAGCCGTTTGGTAACAATGGTCCTGCTAGTATTTATTCCGTGTTTGTTGGCGATTTCAACGGCGATGCACTCATCGATATCGCCTATGGTGCCATTGGGTACACGAGCAATGTCACCGGATCGCTGGGAGTATTCATTCGCGACAGCAGTGGCTTTACGTTTACGTACCGAGATGGTGCGGATGGCATCGCTTATCGACCAGGTAACTGGGCAGGTAATTCCGAACCGATCGACATCGATGGAGATGGTGATTTGGATCTCCTGCTCGCTGGCGTAACCACATCGGAATTCGGAAGCGGTTCGTCAGTTCTTCGCAATCGCGGCGATGGTACGTTTACGTCGAATAACATTTCACTTCCGTACACCGATAAGTCACCCTATGAAATTTCTGGGAGCGCCGAAGGAGACACCAAGGGCATACTTACCGGCGACTACAACGGAGACGGGATGCAGCGATTCCCGGCGAGTACGAAATCCCAAGGAATTCGTTGACGGCTAAATGCTAGCGTGGCGCGATGGTTTCTTCGAATCTCTGTATTTTGTAGGCACGCTTTTGTTGAGATGGTCGTATGTTGGT
>Ga0163150_10003017_pt1 | contig 24454 bp, 17 predicted proteins | sample OliLakLV19P2IB_FD_148628 | JGI IMG/M metagenome (GOLD analysis project Ga0163150, IMG submission 148628) | Freshwater microbial mat bacterial communities from Lake Vanda, McMurdo Dry Valleys, Antarctica - Oligotrophic Lake LV.19.P2.IB | ecosystem: Environmental > Aquatic > Freshwater > Lake >...
CCCATAAAATAAATTAGCTCATAAATTACATAAATTACATAAATAGCGTTAAATAGCGTTAAATAGCGTTAAATAGCTCATAATTTACATAAATTACATAATTAGCTCATAAATTACATAATTAGCTCATAAATTACATAATTATTGGCCCTGTACAGGTATAGGGCCTGGCGTGCTTATCGGCGCTTAATTTCATTTCTGATTTTTTCATTGAATTGCGGTGAGAGAAATCGGCGCGTTTCGCAAAGGCTTCCTTTTCTGCAGCATTCCACGCCTTTTTCATTTCTTTCAATCAATGATCGTTGCGGTCTTATACATTTTAATTCCTTTGTTCGAGATGCAAAATATCAATGCTCTGTTATTTAATTAATACAAGATGAGCGTCATTTGATTGCATAACTTTTAGGCAAGTGTACAATTTTTGATTTTTACTTTTTCAATTTTAAAAATGAAAATAGAATGAAGGGGGGGGTGGGGCAAAAATTAAGATGCGGCGAAAAGATGAAAAGACCCATTCCCATAAAATTGTAATTTTCTGTAAACTTTTTTTGTAAATTGTAATTTTCTTTTTTGTAAATTGTAATTTTCTTTTTTGTAAATTGTAATTTTTTTTGTAAATTGTAATTTTTTGTAATATAAATTAAACCTATGAGTAGATTCCCACGACCACCAGGAGCATCTCCAATAGCACCAGATCCCATCACTGGTGAGGATGTTCTCTTCATATTGAAAACAGAATTAATGCCTGAACACTTTAATGACCCACAAGTGATTGGCTTTATAAGTAGTTATATCTATTGCCGAGATATCAAACAGGCAGCTCTTGCCGCCAATATCTCTTACAGAGATGGACAAAAGATCAGGCATAAAAAAGATATTCATGCTGCAATTGAAAAGATCACAGACTCAGCAATCACGAAAAACAACCTTCACGCCTCAGAGATTGTTGAGCGAGTTAAAGAGATCGCATTTTTTGATCCAGCAGATTTGGTCAATCCTGACGGTTCAATTAAAGAAAACATGCGAGACATTCCACCTGAGGCACGTCGAGCCATTAAGAAATTTAAAGTTAAGAATCTCTACGAGGCTGACGCCAATGGTATACCAAAAGTAATAGGTAAACTCGTTGAAGTGGAATTGTGGGACAAGCTTAAAAGTAACGAGTTATTGGGGCGTGAGAAAAATCTCTTTACAGAAAAGTCGATCGTCACACATGATGTGACAAGCAATATGCAAACTATATTACTACAAGCTAAAGAACGTGCGGAACAGCGAGCGTTAGAGGCCCGTAATCATGTACCAGTTAAGCTGATCGACGTAACACCTCAAGAGTCAAATTCTCTCGGGGGTTCGAGTGACACCGACACTTAATATGAGACAAGTCGAGTGGATGGTGCCTGACAACGCACAAGCCTATAAGGTTTCATGCGGTTCTAGTTTACCGATGAGAGTTGAAACAATCCTTGAACAAATGTGGGTTGATGAAGAAACTGGTGAGGTGGATTGGCGTGAGGTGGAAGTTTTAACCGCAAGAAAGGCTGGATATTTAGATGACACTACATCCAGCAATATCGCACGATGTTCTACTGCAATTAAAAAACGAAAGAGGGCTGGGGTTTGATATTGTACCATCAGAGGAGTTCAACCACCTTGATGACAATCATTGCCATTGCTTTCCGCGCCTAATCTATTATGATCGAGATAATCAAAATGAAGTGTGGCTCCATAACCGGGAGATGTAGTTTGTCATCTGTGTCTCATATTGGGAAAATTGCGACGGGCTTTAAGTGAAGATCGACAAAGCGCCGCCAACAAAAGAAGAAATTCAAACATTTAAAGAAATGATCGAAGAGTATCGCTATGATTTCGAGCGGTTGGTTTATATTATCTTCCCGTTCGGTGAACCAGGACATCCTTTAGAACACTTCAGACCTTATGAGTGGCAGATCAATGAGTGGCGTAAGCTCTCTTATCATTTAATGAATCCGGCCACGCGCTTTGAGACTTATAGATTGATTATATCGAGCGGTAACGGGGCTGCAAAGACCGCGTTTAGTTGTATGACTCTACTCATGCTCATGTTCACACAACAGCTTAGAGCACGTATTACGGCCAACACAGACCCTCAATTAAAACAGATCGTCTGGCCTGAGATGGACGTGTGGTTTAGATATGCTAGATACAATGAGTTCTTCTTTGAGAAATTAGGCACTTCAATTAAAGCGCGTAACCCACAACTCTCTGAGACGTGGCGTATTGATACGCTCACTTGGTCTGAAGAGACACCGGCTGCGATATCGGGACTACACAATAAAGGTAAAGCTGTCGCTTATCTCTTTGAGGAAGCACCGGGTATCCCTTCTGTGATCTGGCAATACGCATCAGGCGCATTCACTGAGACTGAGACCATTAAGCTTTGGCTTGCAATGGGTAACTCGGATGATCCAGAGTCGAAGTTTGAGCAGAACATGATCTCTCCTGAATGGCACGCGCTACGAATTGATACGAGAACTTTAAAACACATCGATCCAAATCAGATAGCCAGTTGGTTGCGTGAGTGCGGGGGGAATGAAGATCATGATGATTTCAGAGTCAGAGTCCGTGGTTTGCCTCGCAAAGTATCGAAAGATTCGATCATCTCGCTTGAAGCGGTACAGGCGGCAATCGCTCGTGCGAAAGATTTCGATAAAGCTCAAGTGGCTTTTCTACCGGTCATTCTTACGTGTGACCCCGCGTGGACTGGTGGGGATGAGACGACGATTGCGTATCACCAAGGGCAATACTCATGTCTACTTGATCGATTCAAACTCGATAAATCACAAGGACAAGATCATACCTACACGTACATTAGAATGTGTAAATGGGAACGAGAGCTTAATGCAGATGCGGTCTTTATCGATCAAGCTGAAGGAACTGCTCTCTATACGTTAGCCAATAACGACGGAAAAAACTGGGAGTTGATTTCATTTGCATCATCACCAACCGACGCACCTGATTTTGCATCGAGCGAGTATGCAAATATTAGAGCACAGATGTACTTTGAATATCAGAAGCACTTGATGAAGGGCGCAGTTTTAGATTCTGTAAATCCTGATTGGCTTGAAGACATTCAAAAACAACTTTGCTGGACCAAAGGGTCTCGTCACAAAATTAATTTAAAAAAGCTAGCCGAGCCGAAAGTAGAAATTAAAGCGCGTGTCGGTCAGTCACCAGATATCGCCGACGTTTTTGTTCTTAGAGGTGCTAGACCTGTACTTGAAAGACTTCCAGAAAATGATAGGCTCAGTGATGGAAACGGTCGAACGATTGGTGGTTCATCGTTTAAAATGCCTGATCACTCTTCCCCTTATACTGATGTTGAAGACGCCGTTTATAAGAATCTATACGACTAACCTTGACAATGAGATCGAGTAATTGCGACCATACTCTCAATAACGATAATCGGGGGCTCAGTGAGTAGAATCAGCGACGCTACAGGTATCAATATAGATGTAGCCGGTCCAAATCAGATAGACATTGGCGGCGGTCAAGTTGATTTCTTAGGTCAGTTGCATGATGTGGTTGGTGGTTTGTTTGAAAGTTATATGAAATGGCCTGGAATCCAAGCTTTAAAAGAAGGCTGGAATGAAGCTTCAAACTTTAATAAAGACCGCGAGAAGACCTACGAAAACAAAGTTAAAGCTGATGAACAATCGGCCAGACAAAAACTAATTGACGATGGTAATAAGAGAAAAGCTCTCCTTGATGAGATGGCAAGTCTTGCGGCAGTCGGCGGTCGTGGTAGATGGAATCAATTCTCAACAATGTTCTCCGGTGACCAACAAGGCGAAAAAGATTTGTTGGGCGTATAATGCAACTTGAATCTTATAAGCGTAAAGACTGCGAGTTTTTAAGATCACAAGCCAAGTCTAAGTTTGACCCTTGTCGATCGACTTGGATTGATCTTTTACGTTGGGCACTTCCTCATCGTGGTAAATGGCTTCAATCGCAAAATGAAGGCGAGCGAAATAACCAACACATCGTTGATCCAACTCATGTTCTAGCACTTCGTTCATACGTTGCAGGATTTCTTGAAGGTAATACTTCAGCAACCAGGCCGTGGTATCGCACCGGAACAGCCGATAAAGAATTAAATATACGACCAAAGAACAAAGAGTGGTTAGATCTCTATACAAATCAAACGCTTAAAACACTTCAATCAGGTAATTTCTATCACGCAGCCGGTGAGTTTTATTACGACTATGGTGTTGTAAATACCGGTTCGTATTACATCGAGGAGCGCGATAACAATACGCTTTTCTGGCACGTTTTAATTCCAGGCTCTTACTACGTGATCAATAATGCGTATGGTGATGCGATGATCATGGTTCGTGAAATGTCTTTGAGTGTTAAAGCACTCGTTGATCTTTTCGGTAAAAAGAAAAACGGTAAGTGGGACTGGTCGAATTTTTCATCAAACGTGCGTAAAATGTATGAGGATGGTAACTACTCGACGAACATCGATATAGTTTGTATCTATAAAGAGAATCCTGATTATGACGTAAATAAATCGATCGGTGGAAAAAATCGCAAGTGGATCAAGCTTTCTTACGAATCTAGTGCTGGAAATGCGCCATACTACTCCGTTGAATCGTCAGGAATGGGTAGCGTCAGTCAAGAAGACGGAGAGAAATATCTTTCAGTCAGTTACTCAAAACGTAAGCCATTCATTGTGGGTAAGTCACATAGTTCAGGTAATTTCGAGTGGGGTGAAAAAGGTCCTACGATCGATGCGCTTGGATTAATTAAATCACTCAATAAAAAAGCAATCGGTAAAGACCAAGCTCTCGAGCAAATGCTCAGACCCGCAATGCAGGGTCCAGCGTCATTAAAAAAATCATACATGACCACGGCACCCAATTCATACGTGCCACTTGATCCACATTCACTAACCCAAAAAGGTTTACGGCCTATTTTTGAAATGAATCCTGGCATTGGCCCTTTAATTCAAGATGTCGAAGACATGCGCCAACAAGTTGATCGACTTTATTATGCTGATTACCTTTTATATTTAAGTCGAAATCCAAAGACTCGAACTGCCACTGAAACTCAAGCGATCGTTCAAGAGCAACAACTCATCATCGGTCCCAACCTTCAGAGTCTCAATTGGACACATAACGTACCAGTGGTCGAGTTTGTAATGGATTACGTTCTCGACAACGATCCGAACTTACCGCCACCACCAGATGATTTGGCCGGACAGTTTCTAAGACCTGAATTTATATCGGTTTTCGCGCAAGCACAAAGAGCTGCGGATTTACCGAATATTGACCGATACATTGAACGAATGATGAACATCGGTCAGATTGATCCGCGCATGTTCGATAAAGTAAATCTTGACCGGTTGGCCGATCTTTATGAGGATCGGTTGTATTTACCTGCGGGATTGAATCGTGAGCAGTCGAAAGTGGATGCGATGAGAGCACAGGCTCAAGCACAAGCACAGAGACAGCAACAGATGGAACAGCTCGCTCAGGCAGCCGGTGCTGCAAAAGATTTAGGTATGCAAGCAAAACAAGGGGATAAAAATGAAAAGCGTTAAGAAAATGATCGTGTTTTTTGTTGTTCTACTGATAAGCACAATCGGCTATGCCGGTTTTCAGGGCTTTAGTGGTGCGACAAATCTAAAGATTTTCCAATCGATTAAATGCTCAACAGGTTTGACCTGTACTCGCGAAGGCGACAAGCTTTTGATGACATCGAGTCCGACACTCGCGGGCACTATAGTGGTTCAAGGCGCTGAAGGTGCTGCGGGTATCTTAAAACTGGAAGCCGATGAGTCAGATGACAATGCGGATGACTGGCAAATCTCATCTCTTTCAACTGGAACTTTCGTAGTTCAAACCGGCGCATCAGGTACAGCCGTAGATTTAACCACATGGACCAGCACAGGAGACGTTGCTTTTGGTGGAACAACTCCGTATGTGACAGTCGGTGATGCTGGTGCTGAAGATCATGGTATCGCATTCGATGGTCACTCAGGTGGTATCGATTTCAATATTTCAAATGATGACTCAGTTGATCTTTTGGTCATAGGTGTCGGAACCGCAGCAGGTACAACGGATGCAATCCGAATTGATGCCAACCAAATTGTTACTTTCGTTCAAGAAGTTGTAGGACTTGGAACAGATACGCTTTCTGGTTTTTTGCAAAAACAAACTGCAAGCACAACAGTATCTTTAACCGCCGTACAATGCGGACAAACCATCGTATCAAACAGCACAGACGTTGCTACATTGCCTGAAGCTTCGACGGTTCTCGGATGCCGATATACTTTCGTATGTGGAACCGCTGATGACTTCGACGTTAATCCAGCCGATGGTACTGACGTAATTGGAGTCGCAACATCATCAGGTGCAACGATTACTCCTTCTGCTGGCGATGCAGTTCGCTGCACTGACCTCGGATCTAGCTTTACACTCGAAGCTGTTGGAGCGAATCTTTGGGCGTTTATTTCTCATAACGGTGTTATTACAGACGTAAATTAATTGGATAGAGAATTAACGCAAGAAGAAATTCAAGAGAGGCTTGAGCACAGAGATGTGCTCTTAGCTATTCGTGAGATCTTAACAACACAATCAGGTCAGATTTTCTTCAAGTATCTCTTTAAGTATTTTGAAATAGGAGTGTTGCCGCCTGTTGGAATGGAAGGTAACATCTTATCTGATAATCTTGGATTTTTACGTGCTGGAGTTGCGATATTTGATCTTGCATCAGAAGCAAATCCACACTTGTCTGCCACTTTTTTAGCAGACATTAAAAAGGAGAAGTATGAGCGGTTACGAAGAGAATAAACCTGAAACCCCTAAAGCTCCGGTGTCTGAACCACCGAAGAGTGAAGCGCCTGTAGAGTCAAAAGGGGTTGATGATGGGTTGGATGAATTCGGCTACGAAAAGGTCAAAGCAGAAAAACCTGTTGAGGATAAACCTGTTGAAAAACCGGTTACAACCAAAGCCGAAGAACCAGTTACCGAATCCAGCGGATACTCTAAAGAACCGACCAAAGTCGAAGAACCTAAAGTAGAGACACCGGCTTCCGATAAGAAGGCAGCAGAGACTCCTTCAGATGAATTTGAGATTAAAGAACCCGGTGAGTTATCAGTTGAAGAAGTGAAACAACTCAAAGCGTTTATGAAAGAAAATAAAGTACCAAAAGAAATCGCCGAGGCTTTAGTCAAACAACGAAAAGCTGAAATGACAGAGTTTAAAGAATTGGTTGAGAAACAAAAGAAGCTTAAAGAAACCAATGAACTTAAACAACGACGTGAATGGTACGAAGAATTAAAAAATGACCCAGACTTTGGCAAAGATAAATTCGATCACAATATCAAGAGAGTAGACAAAGTGCTTGCTGATTTCTTACCGAATCTAAAAAAGAAGTTGACAGAAGGTAAGGCAATGTTGCCTCCTTATGTCATGCGAGATTTGGTCAAGTTAGGTAATCACCTCTATTCAACTGAAGGGTTGGTCGAGGGGAATCCACCCACTAAACCAGACGATAACAAAGGTGATTCTATAAATGATCCTTTGGCATATTACTCTTAAAGGAGAATTTCAATGGCTCTTCTCGGATCAACACTAGTTACAATGGCCGATGTTGCGAAAAGCAAAAATAAAGAAATCGGCAAAGTAGCTGAAGTTCTTGTTCAGCACAATAAGGCGCTGAATGACATCCCATATATGGAGATGAACGAGGGTACTCGACACATAGAAGAAATTCGATCGGCGCTCCCTGCGGTTTATTATCGTAAAGCTAACCAAGCAATTCCAGCTTCTAAAACAACGACTGAAGAACGCACCTTTACGGCTGCTCACTTCGAGTCGAAGTCGCAGATTGACCAAGCGGTCGCATCACGAGGCGGCGCGGATCGCGTTGCTTATAATCGTTGGAATCAAGCGCAAGGTCACATCCAAGCTCACGCGATTGAACATGCAGACTTGATGTTCTACGGATCGCCGGTTGATGACGCACGAAAAGTTGCAGGTTTCGCAGATATTTTCTCAACCCTCGCAACGAGTGAACCTACCTCTGCACAAATTCTCGATGCAGGTGGAACCACTTCAGACAACACATCAATTTATCTTGTCCTCTGGGGCGAGCGTTCAGTTTTCGGCATTTATCCAAAAGGTACACAATCAGGTTTGAAGCGCACCGATCGTTCAAAAGGCGGTCAGTTAGTTCAAATCAATGCTCTCGATTCAGCCGGTAACGCTGGAAACTTCTGGGGCTATGAAGAACAATTTGAACTCGATCACGGTTTGGTAGTGAAGGATTACCGTCAAGTCGTTCGTATCGCGAATATCGATCCAGCTCTTTTGATTCTAGGTACAGGTCCAGATTTGATTGAGTTGATGGCGAAGGCACTTTACACCGTTGATTCAATGGAAAACGGAACCCCTGTTTTCTACATGAACCGCACGATCGAAGCTTGGCTAGATCTTCAGTCATTAGGTAAAGTCGGCGCTGGTGGTGGAGTGACTTACGAAAATTATCAAGGTTCACCAGTCCTGAGTTTCCGCAAGACTCCTTGCCGACGCATGGATACTCTTGTGAACACTGAAGACCGAATCACAACGTAATTTGAGAATTGGGCGCGAATTGTAACTGCGCCCTTTTTGACAATAAATTTTTAACTGGGGGCCATAGATGAGATTTGACATAGAAAACCAATTGAGTGCAGCGCAAGATTTTACTGGTGGTGCAACCGTAAGTACAAACTCTTACGAAAAACAAACGGCTGCTCAGGACATTAGCATCGGTTGTAGAATGTCCCTTCTTTGCCATGTAACGACAGCGGCAGGTACGGGATCAACGCACACGATGGAAGTGGTTCAAACCACTAACGGAACTACGGGTGGTCTTCTTGTAGTTGCTGCGGTATCAAAACTTGCTGCAACTCTTGTGGCCGGATATGAATTTGAAATTCCGATTCCTGAAGGTTCATTGTCTTTGAAGTACATTGGTTTCAGAAACACCTCAACTGGTGGAACAACGACTGTTAGCTTAGACGTTTATCTTGTGCCTTCTGATGAGATCGCTAACTACAAGTCATTCCCTAAAGTTGTTAGCGCAGACGTGATCTAATGAGTAATCGAGATTTTAAAATGCCTTCTCCGGCTGTAAAGTCGGAGGAAGTAAACGAAAAAAAAGTTGAACCTAGACCCGTTGCATCTTCAAGTGGACCGTCACCTTCAAATGAAAAGAAGGTTGAAAAAGATTCTGCTGGAGTTGAAGTCGTTGCTTTAGGAAAAGGATTTTTCCGAAATAGTAGAAAGAAACTGGGCGACAAATTTCTCGTACCGAGTTTAGATTTAGTCGGTGACTGGATGAGATGCACTGATCCTGAAGTTGAAAAGCAGCATCAGAATCTAATCAAGGAACGTAAAGCGAAACTTGCAGAGGCGGCAAAATCTAAGCTCGCCAAATAAAGGTGGGGTTAGATGTTCACAAAGGCTCAGATCTATAACTTGGCACTCGGCGCTTTGCTTTTGCAGCGCCGAATTACCGATACCGAAACCGATACCTCTAACGAATGTCGAGTTTTAAATACCCACTGGGATGCAGCGTTTGCTCTATCCCTTCAAGACATGGATCTTGATTCCACTTCAACACAAGTCACTTTAGAACTTCTAGAAGATATGTCCGAGAGTGTAGACGCCACGAAACAGTGGAATTACGGCTACCAATATCCAACTGACTGCATGTTTCTACGTCGTATTCAATCAGGTGCGGTTACTGATAATCGCTACACTCACATCGCCAAGCGCGTTCAGATTTACATGGGCGAGCGAATGATTATGACTAATCAGGTTGAAGCTGTTGCCGAATATATTTCAAATGAGATCAGTGTTGAGCATTTAAGTGCCCCGGCAGGTATGGCCGTCGCTTATAAATTGGCTTCAATGGCTGCCCCTCTCGCTACTGGTAAGGGGGCCGCAAAACTTATAAGCTCAATCGAACAGAAATATATTTTAAGCAAAGCTGAGGCTCAATCTCTGGACCAAAGGGAAAATGTAGTTTTCCACGATCCCGCTACCGAGTCAGAGTTTGTTGCAGAACGGACATCGTAATGAGTCTTAAGTTCCAGTCAAGTTTCGCCGCCGGTGAAATCGACCCGGCATTGCATGAGCGAACAAACTTGCAGAAATTCAATTCAGCATTGGCTACAGCAAGAAACGTCATCGTCGGAAAAACTGGCAGACTTATTTCTAAAAATGGTCGTCGCATTTTCAAAAAAGCTAAAAACGATAACGATGAAATTATCATTCATCCTATGCCTCGAATCGGAAAATTGCTTGAGTTTGGTAATTTGTATCTTCGCGTTTGGAACGTAGTGACCGGTGAATTGCAACAAGAGATAATAACTCAGTTCACCACGGTGATGCTTCCAGACCTACACTTCCAAGACATCTCTGAACAAATGGTGATGATCACAAGAGATGGTGCAGCCGCGTGGTTGTTTTATCCATCTCAAATTGACAAAGTTGCAATTGAAACTACAAGTTGGTCTTTAGGATCAAACCCTTTTAATGTTCCCGAAGTTCCAACTTATGTGAGTTTAACGGCGGCTGGTGCGCCTGCGGGTCACGCTGTCGAGTATGCTGTTACTTGCGTTGTTAATGGTCAAGAGTCATTGCCTTTGACTCACGCAAGTCTTGTTGGAAATTTACCACTTGATGTTGATGATAGTAACGCTATTGTCTGCACATACACAGGAATCAAACTTTGGAACTTTTATGTGTGGTATGGTTTTCAATTCGCTGGAACAGATGACATCACCAAAGCTGTTTTTGAATTTAGAGTCTATCGAAGACCAACAGGCGCAGGTGCATTTGGCTTTATAGGAAGTACAACGGCTTTAACTCTCATCGATAACGGAGGCTTCGTATCAGGAACATTTCCTAACGACGATGTGAGTGGGAAATTCACTGATTACGGTGTAGCGGCTGATTATACTGTTCAACCACCAAGTAACGGTGACAGTGTTCGATCTGTGTTTGGTACAACAGGGACACCTCAATCAATCGGTATTGGTGCTACTTGTGTTTATCAACAAAGACTTTTACTTGGTGTTGATGATCATGTCGAAACAAGTCGTACCGGTTATCCTTTCAACTTCACTCGCGACTATCCGCTTTCAAGTGATTCAGCTCTTACTTTTAAACACGGTGCTCAAGGATCTTCTAAAATTTTAAGAATGATTGAGAATGACGGTCTTGTTCTTTTTACAGCAAGCGGTGTGCATCTACATAATGGCGCGTTATCTCCAACTAATCTGGATCTTCCGAAAAAAGGAAATTGGGTCATTGATGCGCGTGTGCCGCCTATTGCAATTCCAGGTGGTGTGTTGTTTGTCGATCGATCAACGAATACGATCAGGCAACTTTTATTCTCTCAAGAGAGACAACAATATGCTGGTGAAGAACTTTCAATTTTTAACAGTCATTTGTTTACCGGTAATAGAGTTAAGTCTTGGTCATTTGAAGAAGGTGACACACCTATTTTATGGGTCGTATTTAGTAACGGCACTTATGCAAGCTTCACGTTCGAGCCTGATCATCAAATGCGAGCGTGGACAAGACATGACTCTGGAACCGATATCGAACGAGTCGTGTTCATGCCAGCCGTTCCTCCGAGCACTCTCTATGACGTTCTTGATGTCGGTGAAACTTTCTTCGTTGTAAAAAAGGGAACGCAACGATGGATCGAAAGAAGTGTTCCTCGATATGTTTCTGCTGCAATCAAAGATGAAAACGCTGAGTGGGATAAAAATAATTCAATCGCTGCAATGGACGGAATCCAAAGCTGGAGTCATTTGATCAATGACGATCTCACCGATGACAATTTAGTTTTAACTCCTGTGACCGCCGGTGTGTGGGATGGTCCTTTGACTTTAAGTTGCACCGATGACGCGATTTTTCCGTCAACTGGCATCGGGGCAGTGGGGACTTTATTTAGATATTTCGATGCAGATGGTGCAGGTTATGATCTTGAAGTCACCGCACGAGCGAGTAGTAACTCAGTGACAGTTTCTCCTAACATCGAATTTCCATTAGCGGCTGCAACAAACCCTAGACTCTATGAATGTAAATCGACCTTTGCGACAACTTATCAATATGCAAACATCGATGAGTTAGTTCAATACATTGGCGCTAACGACTTCATCGTAACGGCCAATACTCCTGGTGTATGGAATGGTGCACTTACAATCACACAAAACGGCGGCACAGGAATATTCACGATCGCTGGTTTTGGTGCTGTAGGAACATTTTTAAGAGCCACTCTCGGTGCAACAACAGTCATGGTTGTCACAGGTCGAACAAGTGATTTGGTAATTACCGTGATGCCTCAAAGCACTTATCCATCAGGTAGTACCATTCTTACGACTATAGGTGATTTATATATGGTAGCAGAGCACACTGATTTTTGTTTGGATCATCTCGAAGATGAAAACGTATCAGTCATTGGTGATGGCTATGTAATCGCTTCTCCAAATAATGATGTCGATTTTACTGTCGCCGATCTGTTAACAGTTAACTCCGGATCAATAACTCTTCCTGCAAATTACGCATACGTTCATATCGGAAGACCATACGTGATGGATATCGAAACACTCGACATTGATACAGTTGAGCAAAGACCAATTCTCATCGAAGATAAAACAGTAAATAAACTCTACATTAAACTTTATAACTCTCGCGGAATATATGTGGCATCAAGGTTCCCGGCAGGTGACACTCTGACAGGAATGGATTCATCAGGTATTCACGACGTTGGGATGGATGACACTGATACGATTCCATCGGATTACGATGAGGACGGCAACGGAGATGACATTATCGCTAACAGGTATCCAAGAGCGAGAAGTAAACGAGTTGAAGTGACTCTGCCTGGTGACTGGAAATCAAACGGTCGAGTGTGTATTCGACAAGTTGATCCAGTTCACTTTGAAGTGCTTTCAATTCTGCTCGATATCGAAGATCAAAGAAGGGATAAATAATGCCAGTACCTTTAGTCGTCGCAGGTGTAGTTGCCGGTTTTCAAATGTTCAGCGGTCTCAAGCAAGCTGAAGATGTCAGATCAGCCGCACGATTCAATAAAGAACTTGCTGAAATGAACGCAGGGTTTATTGAGATGGACGCATGGGAAGCTGAGAAATATGGCTTCACTCAATCCACTCGTTACCAATCAGTGATTGATGATGTGATTTCAGATCAAAGAGTAGGGATGGCTGCGAGAGGTGTTGATGTTAGTTTCGGTTCTGCCAAAGAAGTTCAAGAAGCCAGTAAACTTTCAGGATTCTTAAATCAGTTAGATATGATTCAACAAGCTCAAAACCAATCAAAGAATTTAAAAAATCAGGCGCTCAGTGTAAGATTTGGCGCAACAATGGACGGCATTGCTGCTGACTCGAAATCTCGAGGCGCTGAGAATGCCGGATATCTTGCCGCAGCAAATACGATGGCTAGTGCCTATAGCGGTTACGCTAAACCCGGAACGATTAACAGATCCGCTAATCGTGTTCAGGGTGCAACAGGTGATTTCGTAAGAGATCCTTATGGGAGCATGGGTTAATGGCAATTCAACTACCTGAAATCAAAAGAAACATGGAAGCTCCTGCGCCGTCTTCTGCTGGACGCATTGATGCTAAGATGCCTGATAAGTCAGGTGAAACTGAAGCGGTCGCTCAGGGCCTCGTAAAGCTCGGTAACACCGCTTATAATATCGCTGATAAGTATGAACTCAATGCTGTTGACGATGAGAAGTTAAAAGCCAAAATTGCATACAGCGATTGGTATAGACGAAAAATTGAAGGTGATAGTAAGACTGGTCAATTGGGTCTTCAGCATATTCAAGGTGATCCAACTCAGGCGTATAATGACTTTGATAAACAAGCGACTGAAAAGTTCGATGAGATTTTGGCTAATCCTAATCTCTCATCTCGTGCCAGATCCGGTGTTCAAACAGGATTACTTGAAGCTTACAATTCCTTACACTCAAATCGCTTAGTCACTTATGGAGGCCAACACGCCAAGTATCAGGCCAATCTCACAGACGCCGCTGTTAATTTAGATGTGGAAGGTGCTGTTGAATCGGTTCAATTCGTCGATGTGAATGATCCTAAAAGTACCGCTCTCTTTGAACAGAAAATTGACGGTATCAGAAAAACATTCACGAACTATGCTCTTAAAACTGATGCCGCTGTTGATGCACCAGACGGTGAAGTTAAACACATCGACGGTGACGGAAACTTACGACATCTAAAAATGGACCCAGCTATTAAGAATTCAATGAAGAAGAGTTACAGTAAAGCTGTTGGCACTTCAGTTGAAGTTTTAATTGATTCTAAGAAATTGCCTGAAGCCAAAATGTTCATGGATAAATATAAAGGCTACATCGACGGCGCTACGATGGGGAAGTTGACCAAAGAGTACGAAAAGAAAGAAGTTGAGATTGGTGCCGACATGCACTTGGCGAAAATTGGCGACATGCCTGAAGGTGCTCAACGAACTTACTTAAATAAGCTTCCTAAAAATACACCTCAACAAGTTGAGATATTTAAAAAACTTCGTGATGAGATTGACGACAATCAAATGAAAAAAGATCGAGCACTTGATCGTCAATCAAATAACATCGGCGATATGTTGGCGAAGAGTTATTACGAAGCGACAGAATCAGGAAATCCTTATCATAGTCTTAATGACTTCATGAAAGGTACGACAAACGGAGTATTAAACTCAAAGCTTATGAACGGTATTGAAGACGATGAGAAGCGTAAAAAACTTCACGCATTGTTCACTGACGTTAAAGACTCTGATCCTAAAGTTTGGTCTAAGATGATGGAAGCTATCGCTAACAAAGACCTAAACAACTGGAGTCACGAGCAACTCACATTAGAAATGGGTGGGCTAAGTAAGCCTGACAAAGCTAAAGTCAGTAGTGCTTGGCTTCGAGCGAATGACGATACCGACACTGAACAGAGAGGTAGATACGAGCAAGGTGTTAATTTAATGAAGCTCGCAGCGAACGATTATTTCAGAAAGTCTGGTAAGATCACAAACAAATCGAGACGACAATACGATGACGCCGTTGCAGCCGTTGCGTTTGATCCACCACCAAAAGGTGCAAATGTTCAAGAGCATGTAAAGAGTGTTCTAGCTCGAGTGATAAAGGGTAAAGGTGAAAAAGTTCCCGTAGATACTCCATCTCCGACTACGGAACCATCGACCACTAAGAAAGCTTCAAAAATAGATTACAGAACTATACCTAAAATTGAACAAGAGAGACTAAAACAAGAGTTTAAAAAAGCAAACGGTGGTCAAGATTTAGGACTTGAAAAATTTAAACAATGGTATGAATCTCAATAATGAAAACTGAAGACGTATCAGACATCATGACTATTGCGACCAGTACGCCTCAAGAGGCTGCTGATAATATCGCTATCGCCAGTCATTACGATACGACACCAGAAGCCGGTAAAGAATTAAGTCACATCCTAAAACCTGATATGGAAAATGAACGGTTAACACCTATCGTTCCTAGAGCTGTTGCCGAGCGAATGAAGCAGTCAACTGAACACGCATCAATTATTAAAAAAGACTTAAATGCGTTGGAGAGAATCGGTAAAGGATTCAGCTACGCGATGGATTCGATCAAAGGTAGTATTGATTCGCGTCGTGTTTTTAATTTGAATTATAAAAAAATCAATCAAGGTTTAAGTGAAGAAGAAGCGTATGAACTCGACTCCACCAATGAAAAAATTCAAAGTAACGATCTCAGAAAAGAATACGGATATGATTTCAAAGATGCTATTCCCGGTGAAATCGCAAGCACAATATTCGACATGGGTGCAGGGGCTTGGCAGAATAAACAATTAGTTGGATCTGGTACGGTTGCAGGACTTGCTGCCGCGACACTACCAGCACTATTAAGTTCAGCGGCTCCACCTGTTTCTGTTGGTGTTGCTGCTGCCGGTGCGTTCACTGGAACGATGGCAGGACTCGCCGTTTCACAAGTCAAAGACACATACGAGCAAAGTGTTGGTCAGGTTTATAATGATCTGACTTACGTGATAAAAGACGACAACGGTGATAATGTCATTAAGACCGAAGACGAACGCATCCAAATTGCCAAAGGTGCAGGCGTTGTCATGGCTGCTCTTGATAGCTTATCGACAGCTTTCTTAGCCGGTAAATTCACAAAGAGTATGCTCAGACGAGAAGTGTTGAAGAAAGCTTTATCACCAACAGGTGGTCCGATACTTCGACTTATGAAGAATCTTGCTGGATCAGCCGCATCAGAAGGTGTCACTGAAGCTCTTCAACAATTCGTTCAACAAACCGCTAAGGAAATTGGCGGCACTTGGGATGGTGACGACACTAAAAATTGGGAAGGTATGACGAGAGCCGCTGAAGCACTCATGCCGACAACCGGTACAGACGGTCAGATAATAGTTCCTGATGCGTTAAAAGAACTTGGTGAAGCCGGAACATTGGGCGCAATTGTAGGTTCAGGGTTCACAGCCGCAGGTGTAGGTGGCGGTAAACTTCTTGATAAAGGTCTCAATAACATTGCAGAAAAGCGTCGTAAAAAATTACCACTGATCGCAGAAGAACAGGAATTATTAGATTCTGTATTTTCTCCAATGAGCGATGCTCAAGCGGGTAAGATTACCGTTAATCAAGAGGTCGCACCACAACCGGTCGCACCGAAAACTGATCTGACTGGTAAACAAGTTCAGATCATGGATCGTGTGACTAAAGTTGCTCATCTTGAATTGGCGCTCAATGATATTCTTAAAAACGTAAAAAATCTTGAGACTCAAAAATATCTTCCAGAAGAAATTGATATGATGGTTCAAGAAATGGCTAACGAGGAAGGACTTCGTGATGTTTGGGTCGATCCTGAAACATTAGCTAAGTTCAGCAACTCTGATAAGAAAAATACAGCCGTTAATAACATCTTAGATCCCACTCGCATTGCAGAAGGTCAGGCCGGATCATCCATCAGATTTACAATCGCTGAACTCATGAGGCTCGGTAAAGAGTTTCCAGAGATCACAAGCATTATTTCGATGGAGCCTGAAGACCCTAGCGTTAAGGGTCACGTCGAGCGTTTAGAGAAGGTCGAAGAAAAGCGCAATAAGTTAAAAGCTGAAATGCCACGAATCGAAGGAATTGATATTGGTCCCGGCATGAAGACAGAACAGATTGATGCTCCAGCATTACTTGCAACTTTAATGCAAGACGAAGATACAACTCGTATTCCATTACTTGCACTTGATGAGAGCCAAGAGATTTTAGAATTAACGAACAAAGCAATTGTTCAAGAGGCCAAGGATCGTAGAGCTGGAACTCAAACAGTTCAAAATGACTTGAGAGAACTGAAACTTAATACGGTGAGAATGGCTCTTGAGAATCGAATCAGAAAAGTCGAATCTCTAATGGATGAGCGCGTTCGTGATGAAGACATTCAAGGTTTCCCGCAATTTCTAGAACAGCCAACCTTCACTGAAGAAATGTACGATGTCGTTCCTGAGAGTGAAGCGATCGAACACAATGAAGCGGTGATTAAATCTCGAATCCAAGTTAGTAACGCATTAATTGAAGATGCTCAACTTGACCAAAATGAAGTCACTGAAATTGATAAGATGCGACTTATCGTTAACGCAGAAAGTGCTGCTCTCACTGAAGCTGAGTCTGATGTGAACATTTCAATCGTTGAGGATTTCATAAATAACAAACGACAGTTTGGCGATCTCACTGAGTTTCAAGAAGAACAGATGCGTAAAGGTAATCCCATCTACGCGATTAATCCTGACTCGATCATGGATGGTGTAAGAGATAATTGGAGAGAAGTTTGGGATAAATATAAAGATCATCCTGTTTTAAAAGAGCGTGGCGTATTTAATAAAAAAGGCGCATCGATTGATTCCGTACTTTCGATTTTTGAAATTGAAACAGCCGATGAATTCTTTAAAATTCTAGCCGAGAGTCCGACAGTTGAGCAATACGTTGAACGTCATGCGGCGTCTAGAGCTGCCGATATTGAAGCGGAAGCCAAGGGCAATACGCAATTTGATTTAAGTAAAACTGTTATTGCCTACGACGAGAGTACAAAACTTCATCTCAAGACCGGTAAGATTATGAGAGAGAAGTTTTGGTCAGTTAAAAAGAAACAGATCATGCGAACTGCTGCACCTGCGCCGAACATCGACGCACTTGCGATTAAGGCCAAGTTCAAAGTTAATGACACAAAGATCAAACATCTTCACGCCAACCAATGGAAGGTTGCGGAGAGAAGATCACATCGTAATGCGTTGAAAGCGGCTCTTGACGAGAAACTTGAAGTTTGGGGAAGAGAGCATGAGAACGTAGCTTTATCGATGCAGATGGCAAAACAGACTCACGTAGAGATTGGTAAGTTCAATCACGCAGTCAAGCGGATTGCAAAAATGAACTTACCTGAAAATCAGAAGATCCTTAAGAAGACTAAATTTCTCGAGGCGTGGAATAACATCATGGATGTTTATAACTTTGACCCGAGCAAAAAAGGTCAGAGCCAAACCGACGCCTATAACACTATGGCGAAACAAATGCTTTCGGATGGTCAGGGTGATTATCGAATCGCGCCTGAAGTTCAAGAGTTAATGAGTACCAAAGTTTCAGTCAATGAAATGACCGTCGATGAATTTACGTTCATGTATGAGAAGTTACAGAACATCATGCACGAAGCGAAGATGAAAAATAAGATGATGAATAAGTATGAGAGAGATGTAAAAGAACTCTCAATGCGAATGATCAGTGACATGCTTGTTGAAAAGCTTCAAGCACATCCAGGTCATAATATTGATTACGCCAACAGACCAGTAATTGCCTTATCTCCTGGTCAAACGATCGTTGATACACTGATGACCGGCGAAGCTTCAATGAGCAATATTAAATCAATCACTGATCAATTAGATGAAGGTAATCTTGGTGGTGTGTTTAGAGAAATGTTCTGGGACCCAATCGAAGGTACCGGTAAGTTTATAGGCCAATACGGTTTAAGAGCAAGAGCTGCACTTCAAGGTGAGATAAGAAGGCGTCACAAAGTTGCGATCGACAAGTACAATGCCGCTCACAAGAAATATAACGTAAAGACTAAGCTCGGTAAAGTCGTCGATTTCATTGATGAAGGTGAATATAAAAGAACCGGAATCACGAAAGCAGTTATTCCTGAATTTAGAAGAATCCGAGAACTTAATAATGGAAACTTAGTCAAGAGAGACCTTCTGATAATTGCTGGCAATATTGGTTCTGAGTCGGGTTGGCAACGAGTTGAAAATTACGGCAAAGCTGAAGGTAAGCAAATCTCTCGAGAGAAATGGGTGGAAATTCTAACTAGAGAATTAACTGTTGAAGACTTTCAATTCATACAAGAAGGTGTCTGGGATATCCACCAAGAATTAAAACCTCGAGTGGAAAAAGTTCATAAGATTTTAACTGGTGAAGATTTACGAATGGTTGAATCGCAGAGCTTCACAGTCCACGGTAAAGAGTTTGCTGGTGGTTACATGCCACTTAAACTCAATGATAATACTAAAACTGACACTTCACAATTCACAGATCAAGATCTCAATTTCAACAAGCATCCAGCGTTCGAGGGTATGGTTTACACTCCAATGATGAAAGTGAGAACCGGAACAAATCTACCAATTGATTTAAACACTAATACTTTCACCCGTGGATTCGATGAAGTCTCACACGCTGTCACGATGTCAGTGCCAGTTAAAGACACGATGAAATTATTAAACGATCCTGAAATTGCCAAACATTTAAAAGCTGTTTTAGGAATCCCAAAATATAAAGCGATGCAAGGTTTATACGCAGGTCTTACAAATTCTATAAGTGCTCAAAATTCCGTTCAATACGCAGAGATGCAAAAAGTTTTAGCCAACATGATCAATAGAGTTGGCGGTGTATATATCTTAAACTCAATCATGGGGAACATTAACAGTTTTAAAGTCAACTTCCTCACAGTCCCTAAGATCATTAATAAAATGGGTGTTGTTCAAGGTAACAAGCACATGACGATTGCTGGTTTACGGATCGGTAAAGCGTTTATGACAGGTCAGGGTCTTGAACCAATCTTAGAATTTTTCGGAGAACTTGACGGTACAATTTTTGCCAGAAATCAGGGGCTCAATGATTTTAACGCTTCTACATTTGAAGATCTTCTCCCTAAAAAGAGACTAGATTTTAAACTTGGACCCAAGGTTAATTTTGGATATCACACTTTAAAGAATCTCCAAGAAGGAATGATCAAAGCATTGATGGACGGAGTTTTAGGCAATCAAGATTTGATGTTTAAAATGACAGTCTCTCTTGCGGGTTACAATCAATTCATGTCAGGCGATGTGCCCGGTGTGTCGATGAGTGACGTACAGGCTATGAGCGCAGAAGAACGACATCAGGGTGCCAAAGCTTATGCAAACTCCTTGTCTGCTTCAACCACAATGCGCGGTAAACCTTCTGATAAAGCAGCCGTTCAAAATATTTTGGCGACTAAAGATGTCTCTTTTGTACTCAATGAAGTTAGACAAACTTTCAATAATAATATTTCAGATGGACGCCAACTATTTTTCGATAGCAAAAAAGTTATTACGATGTCAAAGCGCGGTGACACTTGGGGCGCAGCTCATAGTTTCTGGGATGCTGGATCTCGTGCGACTCGAATGTTGTTCATCGGAATTTTTGCTACTGAAATTTTAACAGGTCTTGCTAGAGGTAAAAATCCTTTTGAAGATGAAGATGAAGACTTTGAAGACTTTGGTCCAGAACAAGTAACGAATTGGCTCTTAAATAAATTCTCACCGATTGAAGATTTTGAACCAACAGACAGTGAAACCACTAATCAAGTATTAGCCACCATTGGTGGTGTTGCAGGTGGAACTCTTAGACTTCCTGTAGATCTTGTTATTAACAACGCTGCCTTCCTCAGAAGCATTGTATACTCTGAAATGACAGGACAAGGTATTACAACTCCACTCATGACAGGTATTACCGCTCTCGTTAAAGGTCCACAAGTGGCCGCACAAATGATGGGTGACGGTCTAAATGTGATTGAAGCATTTGATGAGTTAAATAAAAAAGAGAGAATATTGTTACTTCATTCTATTGGAATTCTCATAAAAGGAATACCGGTTAAATTAACGTCTCAAATTTATGACTATTATCAAGAGATGGGTGTTGATGATGATGAGAAGGCCTTTCAAATTGCATCTTTAGATCCGGTTAAAAAAGTCATGGATAGATTTGTTGAGAAATTTAATGAATCTGAAGAAGAGGCTTATGCGAGAACTGAGACTACAGAAATGCAAGCCGTCGTCGATTACGTTAAAGAAGAACGAGAGAAGATGACACCAACTCCAATAACAAAACCAAATCTTGAACCTGAAGAGATCGAGGAGTAGACATGCGTTCAACTTTTGAACCAGTACATGAATTTATTGGTCTCAATAATTTAGCTGAGTATGATTTCGATTTTAAAATTACGAATCTAAATCAGCTTCGCATTATTGAAATGAACGCTGATGGTGTAGTCACTCAAGATATCGACGGCACCAATGCTGTGTATCTTAGTAGTGTAGAATTTAACGCCACAGCCGGTGGTGGAACGGTTATATTAGCTGCCAATTTACCTGAGAACTGGCGCTTATTTATAATTCTCAATTACGATGAGCCAACACAAATACATTCATTTAAAAATAAAGGTGACTTTACACTTTCCAGAATTGAAGCAGCTCTCGATCACGTCGAAGGTGGCGTTCAAACCGCATCGTGGTTGGCTCAAAGAGCTGTCGGACTTCATCCAAGCGTTGCTATTGCAGACTTCAATCCTGCACTTCCATTAGATATTGCCGAAGTCGATAATGTAAATCGTGTTCTCATGACCAATGATGCTCACAATGGTTGGGAATTAGGCCCTACAGCAACGAATATTGAAGAGTCAGAAACGTTTGCTCTTGCTGCCGCTGCGAGTGCTGCCGCTGCGAGTGCTGCCGCTGCCACCAGTGCCGCTGCGAGTGCTGCCGCTGCCACCAGTGCCACCACAGCTCTATCTGCCACTGGCACCATTTTCGTCGATAGGTTCACAGGTGACGGTGTCGATGTCACATTTAACACAACCCCAACACCTTCCAGTGAAAACGCCACTTTCATATTTATAGACGGTGTTTATAAGCAAAAAGATTCTTATAGTGTTGCAGGAGTTACGATCACATTCTCCGTGGCCCCAGCAAACGGTGCCATCATTGAAGTGATAACCTATGAGACTTTTGATAGAACCCTTGTTCAAGTGATAGCTGATGCAGCCCTTGCCTCACAAGTAGCAGCGGCAGCGTCCGAGGTTGCAGCGCAGTCGTCTGAGAATGACGCTGAAGCATCAGAGATTGCGGCGGCGGCGAGTGCGGCGGCAGCGGCCATAAGTGCTGCATCTGCCACGATGACAGGTCCCGTTTCATCGACTGCAAATGCTCTCGCTAGGTGGAATGGTACAACCGGGCAAGCAATTAAAAACTCGACCGTCACGCTTGGCGATACCGGCGCAATTGCAAATACGCCGACCGCCGACGTTGTGCCATTAACTTTAAGAAGCCCAGTGGGTGGATCATCAAACTTACTCGAACTCAAGGACTCAGGCGGAACAAGTGCAATGTTTGTAACGCCGGTTGGGAACATTGGATTTTCAAACGGTCTAATCATTGCAAATTCAAATTCTTCAATCACAAACAGCGGCAGCGGTACCATTTCATTTTCTGGTTCGACATCAGGCATTGATTTAGTTTCGGCGGCAGCGGTACTTGGGACTGCGCAAGTATTGGTTCGAAGTGCTGTTACGAACTCACCGGTGTTTGCTGTTAAAGCAATGGCCTCACAAACCTCAAGTCTCACTGAATGGACAGATAGCTCAAACGCAGTCCTTTCGGGTGTGGATAAAGACGGCGTCCTATTTGCCCTTGAACGCGCTTCGGCTCCTGCAAGTCCTGTAGTAAACACTCACAAGCTTTATGTAAATACCGCCGGCTCATGGTTCACGGTTAATAGCTCAGGTGTTACAAAAGCATTAGGTGGTGGCGGCGGCGGCGTTGGTGCTATCAGATGGTACTTGCCCGACTCACTTGGAGCGGCAAGGGAGGTTTTAGACTCAGGCCTTGAAGTGTTCTCTTTCACTCAAGACACACTCACCGAGCAAAGACTTTTTGGAATGTTCACGGTGCCTGCTAGTTACATTGCAGGAATACAGATGTTTTTAAAAAAAGGTAAGGCTTTTGCCAACGCTACGTCTGGTAATTTCTTGTTTAAAACTGATGCTTATATCTTTAAGCAAGACGTTAACGGTTCAACAACTCCAACAGGTTACGTATCAACGAACGCGCAACAAGCAGTCGATGCAAGTGCAAATGAAATTAGAACAATTAGTGATATTGATCTAACTAGCAACACCGGAACAATCAACGCGGTGGCGGTAGCTGCGGGAGATACTATTTTAATTAGGTTGAAGCGTGCATCTGGAACTGAGACATCTCAGGTTAACGATGACGTTAAACTTTTAGCTGATTCTTTTGAACTTGTGACTTCAATTTAGGGGATGACATGAAACTAATCTTTTTAATTATATTTATTTTAAATGCTCTAACACTTCATGCCGACATGACAACACCTCCGAAGTCAGTGGAGCAACAATACTTTAACGCTAAAAACCTGCTTCGTGATCCAGGCTTTGAGATGGGTAAGGTTACAAGGAATTGGGTTGCAAGTGGTGGCACTTACGCGGTTTACACAACACCACTATCGGGTCAGAGAAATGGTAGTTGGGATTCAAGCTCAGCCTCCCAAACCCTTACATCAAATGGCGTAACTGTTACTTCAGGGTATGGTCTATCGGGAAAAAACATTGCAGGTGGGTGTTCAATCAGAACCACAAGTGGTACAGCCACACACACACTTGAGATTTACGATGGCACTAATATTTTATCAACTAACACAGTCACCTCATCGACAACTTATGCGAGTGTTTCAGTTAATGCGTCTGCACCTGCATCTGGCACTTTGTATTTGAGACTTAAAAGTGTGGCAGCTAATGAGCCTACTATAGAAGTTGATGATTGTTATTTTGGCTTAGCCGAAGGCTACAACGTTATGCAATTTAGCCAAGCTGTGTTGGTTGGAACTGCCAGGTGGAGTGGTGCAAGTTGTGCGTTTCTTTCCCCAACTCTAACCACAAGTTTTCAAACTTTAGCCGGCGGCTCGGGTTGTTCTGTGGCGGTAACTGGTTCGGTGACGGCAGACACCACAACTTTAAAGGCGACGGTTGCCAACGCCCCGCCCGGAAATTATCAAGTTATTTTATCGGGGTCTATGCATACGGACG
>Ga0163150_10003019_pt1 | contig 24436 bp, 18 predicted proteins | sample OliLakLV19P2IB_FD_148628 | JGI IMG/M metagenome (GOLD analysis project Ga0163150, IMG submission 148628) | Freshwater microbial mat bacterial communities from Lake Vanda, McMurdo Dry Valleys, Antarctica - Oligotrophic Lake LV.19.P2.IB | ecosystem: Environmental > Aquatic > Freshwater > Lake >...
CGCCATCGGTGGCAGCGGTAACGACACGCTCATCGGCAATCATGTAGGCAATAGCCTCTCCGGCGGCGGCGGCAACGACGTGCTGACCGGCGGGGCTGGCGTGGATACAATCGATGGCGGCGACGGCGACGACATCATCCATTATAATTTCGGCGACGGTGTCGACAGCGCCATCCAAGGCGGCGCCGGCATAGATCGTATCGTCACCTTCGGAAATGCTGGCGGCGAGACGCTCGACGTGCGTTGGAACGGCACGAGCTTCACCTTCTGGAAGGGCAGCTCGGTCGCCAATGTTGAAGAGGGCGTCGCCGACATGGGCGGCGGCATTGATTGGCTCCGCCATCACAATTCAAGCTTGGCGATTTCCATCAATCTCGGGGCCGGCACAGCAACTGGCTTTATCTCGATCGCCAATATCGAAAACGCCTGGGGCAGTGCGTTTAACGACACGCTGATCGGCAGCGCTGTCGCCAACATCATACGCGGCGGGGCCGGCGACGACTTCATTGACGGCGACGCAGGTGATGATTTGCTGGTCGGCGACGATGGCGTCGACACCATTTCAGGCGGCGACGGCGCCGACACGATTTACGGTCTCTCCGGCGCCGACATCATCAATGGCGGCGACGGCGCTGACATCATCTATTACGCCTTCGGCGAAGGCGTCGACGCCATTGATGGCGGCGATGGCGTCGACACCATCATCTGTCAGGGCAATTCGGGCGCTGAGACTTTGGAAGTGATCTGGGATGGGTCGAGCTTCACCTTCTTCAAAGGCGGAGCCGTCGCCAGCATCGAGCAAGCGATTGTCGATATGGGCGTCGGCGGCGACTGGCTGCGCTACACCGGCTCAACCGTCGGCGTCAGCATCAATCTCGGCGCCAACACCGCTTCGGGCTTTGTCTCGATCGCCAGCGTCGAGAACGCCGGCGGCGGCAGCGGTGATGACACCATCATCGGCTCGGCCGTCGCCAATAATCTCATCGGCAATGACGGCGCCGATACGATCGACGGCGCCGACGGCAACGACACCATCAATGGCGGCGCTGGCGACGATGTGCTCACCGGCGGCGCTGGCGGCGACAATCTAGTCGGCGGCGCAGGCAGTGATAGGTTTGTGTTTGCGACCGGCTCAGGGGCCGACAACATCGCTGACTTCGACGCCAATCCAACCGGCGGCCAAGACTTCCTTGATATCACCGGCTACGGCGTCAATGCTGGAGACTTCGCCAGCCGCGTCACCATCACCGATCTGGGCGTTAACACCCTCATCACCATCGATGGCGTCAACACCATCCTCCTCTACGGCGTCACCGGAGATGGCAACAATGTCGTCACACAAGCGGACTTCATCTTCGGGCCCTAAACAACGGAGGCGCGCAGCCGGGCGACGGCCATTTGCGGTCCCACAGCCTTTCTGCTTATAAAAGCCACCAATTCAGCCTGGGGAATTCAATGCAGAATCGGGAACTTGTGGTCGACGGCGTCGTCATCAACGATGACAGCAACGTATTCACGATCGCCGAGATCGGCCATAACCACCAGGGCGATCTTGAGAAGTGTAAGGCGATGTTTCGCGCCGCAAAGGATTGCGGCTGCACCTCGGTGAAGCTTCAAAAGCGCGACAACCGCGCGCTCTATACCCAAGCCATGTACGACGAGCCGTACAATTCTGAAAACGCCTATGCCCCCACCTATGGCGCGCACCGTGAGATGCTTGAGTTCAACGAGGCGCAATATGCTGAGCTGCTGGCGTACGCTAAGGAACTCGGCCTTATCTTCTTCTCAACCGCATTTGACATCCCTTCAGCGGACCTGCTCGAACGCGTTGGCATTCCCTGCTACAAAATCGCCTCCGGCGATCTAACCAATTTGCCATTGGTCAAACACGTCGCGCGTTTCGGCAAGCCGATGTTTATCTCGACCGGCGGTGGCGACATGGAAGACGTCCAGCGCATGGTCGACGAGATCTCGCCGATCAATAGCCAGTTCTGCATCCTGCAATGCACATCGGGCTATCCACCAGCGTTCGAAGAGTTGAACATCCGCGTCATTGAAACCTATCGCAATGCATTTCCAAACCACGTCATTGGCTTTTCCAGCCATGACAACGGCATCGCAATGCCATTGCTGGGCTACATGCTGGGCGCACGCGTTCTGGAAAAACATTTCACATTGAACCGTGCATGGAAGGGAACCGACCAAGCCTTCTCGTTAGAACCTGCCGGCATGCGCCGCGTCGTGCGTGACCTTGAGCGGGCTAAGATCGCACTGGGAGATGGCGTAAAGCGCTCCTACCCGTCCGAAGCCAAACCTTTGATGAAGATGCAAAAGAAAATCGTCGCCACGCGCGATCTCCCGCTTGGGCGCGTGCTGACTGAGGCCGACCTCACCTTCAAATCGCCGGCCGATGAGGGCTTGCGCCCCTTCGAAGTCGACATGCTCATCGGCAAGAAGCTGACCCAGCCGCTATCTAAGGACCAAGCGGTGACGCTTGAAAACGTCGGCAAAACCGCAGACGTCGCCTGAGGCCGCTGGCTTTGATTGTGTCCAAGGGGCGCTTTCACGGCGTCCCTTTTTCGTATGAGGCGCAACGTATGTCCGATAACGCCGCACGTCCTGACAACGCCAATTTCGCCGCAAAGGCCGCGCTCGTGAAAGTCGTCGGCTTGGATTTCGACGGCGTGATGACCGACAACAGGGTCTTCGTCTTTGAAGACGGCCGCGAGGCAGTGCGATGCTCTCGGCTTGAGGGCTACGGCCTGCGACGCCTCCTCGCCGCCGGGGCAACACCGATTATCGTCTCGACCGAGGTCAATGCCGTTGTCGCGGCGCGCGCCAACAAGCTCAAGATCGACTACCTCCAAAACGTGCCGGATAAGGTCGCGGCGATGAGTGAGATTTTGAGAACGCGCGGGCTCGCTTGGGAGAACGCAGCGTTTCTTGGCAACGATATAAACGATCTTGAGGTGCTGGGCCGCGTCGGCTTGCCTGGAATCGTCGCTGACGCACACGAAGACGTGCACGACTTCGGCTTTTTCAGAACGCGCCGCAAAGGCGGCGACGGCGCGGTGCGTGAATTCTGCGACGCAATTGCGCAGGTTAAGGAGCAACACCGGTGAGTGATCGGCTAAAGGCGCTGTTTTCACTAGCGGGCGACGTCGTCGTCGTCACCGGCGGCTATGGGCTCATTGGCTCGGTGCTCTGCCGCGGCCTGGCTGAACTTGGCGCGAAGGTCGCCGTGATCGAGCTGCATCCGGATGCTCAGCGCAACATCGCTGCATTTGGCCATCCTGTGCCGGACAACATTCGCGTATTCGCCGGTGACGTCACCAAACGAGACACGCTGGTCGCGGCGCTTGCTCAGATTACGGAACGCCTCGGGCGCCCGACCGGCCTTATCGCCAACGCGGCGCTCGACAGCCCACCTGGGGCGCCGATCGAAGAAAACGGTCCCTTCGAAACCTATCCAGAAGAGTCTTGGGACAAAGTGATGGACGTCAATGTGAAGGGCGTTTTTCTCTGCGCTCAGGTGTTTGGCCACGCCATGGCGCAAGCGGGCCGCGGCTCGATTGTCAATGTAGCATCCATCTATGGAACCGTGTCCCCTGATCAATCGCTTTACGACTATCGCCGCCAAGACGGTGAGCTCTTCTATAAGCCGATTGCGTACTCGGCATCGAAGTCGGCGCTCTACAATTTAACCCGCTACCTTGCGGTCTATTGGGGCCCAAAGAACGTGCGCGCCAACACGGTGACGTTCGCAGGCGTTTTCAACAAGCAAGACCCACGCTTCTTGGAAGCCTACGCCCGCAAAATTCCGCTGCGGCGCGGGCGGCCAGAACTCGCAAATATGGCCGAGGCCGAAGATTATGTAGGCGCAGTCGCGTTCCTACTCTCGCCAGCGTCAGCTTATATGACCGGCGCAGATTTGTGCGTGGACGGCGGATTTACAGCGATTTAGGCAAGGGTCATGGCAAAACTTATCCCCTCCTTGATAGCGGGCGAAGATGTGACCGGGCCGCGCGCAGCGCCGGTGCTTGACCCACACAATGGCGGTGAAATCGCTCAACTTTCGCTGGCGAATGCATCCATCGTGGAGCGCGCATTCGCAGCTGCGCGCGCGGCGCAATGCGCTTGGGCGGCCACCCCCGCCGTAAAGCGCGGCGAGATTTTATTCAGGGCCTGCGCGCTTATAGAATCGCGCGCAGAAGAGCTTTCAAAGATTGTGGCCGAAGAGGCCGGCAAGCCTTTAAAGGATGCACGCGGCGAAACGGGCGCCGCCGTCCAATGTGGACGCTTCTTCGCCGGCGAAGGCCAACGTCTATTCGGCCGCACCATGCCATCGAACACGCACAACAAATACGCGATGACAATTCGCCAGCCGTGCGGCGTTGCCGTTCTGATCACAGCCGCCAATACGCCTGCGCCAAATTTCGCCTGGAAAGTTTTTCCAGCTTTAATCTGCGGCAACACAGTGGTGTTGAAACCGGCTGAGGACACCCCTCTCTCGGCCGACTGGATGGGGCGTGTGCTCATCGAAGCAGGCGTGCCTGCGGGCGCACTGAACGTTGTGCAAGGATTAGGCGAGGAAATTGGCGGCCTCCTAACTCAACACGAGGACGCGGACGTGGTTTCGTTCACTGGCTCAACACGCGTCGGTCGCATCATTGCAGAAAAGGCCGGCGCGACCCTGAAAAAGGTGTCTCTGGAACTTGGAGGCAAGAACGCGTTTGTCGTCTGCGACGACGCCGATCTCGACAAGGCTGCGCGTTGGGCGGCGCTGTCGGCTTTCTCAAACGCAGGACAGCGGTGCGCTGCCGGTAGCCGTTTCATCGTGTTTGATGCGGTCTACGCCGCCTTTGTTGAAAAGTTTGTCGCCGCCGCACAAAGGCAAAGACTGGGCGTGAGCGAAGACAGCGATTTTGGGCCGGTCATCAACGAACGCCAACTCACCAACATACTTGCCGCGATCGAGCGTGCGCAGGCAGTGGGAGCCAAAGTGCTTACCGGCGGCAAGCGCGCGGGCGGTGTGTTGGCGAACGGCTTTTACCTTGAGCCGACGATTATCGCAGGCGCCCCAGCGGATGCCGACTTAAGCATACGCGAACTCTTCGGCCCGGTCGCAGCGATTTACCGCGTGAACGACTACGCCGAAGCGCTAAACCTAGCCAACGCTTCACCATACGGCCTCACCGCGTGCATCCACACCCGTTCGATTGACCGCGCTTGGGATTTCGCACACGCGGTGCAAACCGGCGTTGCGGTCGTGAATGCCGGCACATTTGGGTCTGAGCCGCATATGCCGTTCGGTGGACGTAAAGCATCCGGCAACGGCACACGCGAGCCCGGCACCGAGGCGCTGGACGTCTATACCGAACTGAAAGACATTTATCTCGTGATTGACAGCCCATGAGTGCAAAGCATTCCGCCGTCGCTCTAATCCCGGCGCGCTCCGGCTCCAAACGCGTCCCTCACAAAAATATCGCACCGCTCGCTGGACATCCGCTGATTGCTTACACGATCGCAGCGGCACAGGAATCGGGCGTCTTTGACGCGGTCGTCGTGTCGACGGATTCCGAGCACTACGCGGCGGTTGCACGTCACTACGGCGCGGAAGTTCCGTTTCTGCGCCCTGCGGACATGGCGGGTGATGCGTCTTCTGACATCGAGTGGGTGACGCACGCGCTGCGCCATCTCCAGTCGCACAGACGCGCGTACGACGCCTTTGCGCTGCTTCGCCCCACCAGCCCCTGCCGCAAGGCGGCAACGATTAAGCGGGCGTGGGCGCAATTCACCCATGAGAATGTCGACTCTCTTCGCGCAGTAGAAAAGTGCGAACAACATCCGGCTAAGATGTGGATCGTGCGCGACAAACGCATGCATCCTCTGGCGCCGATGGGCTGGGGGGCGGTGCCGCATCATTCCATGCAATACGCAGCGCTACCGCCAGTCTATGTGCAAAATGCGAGCCTAGAGATCGCCTGGACGCGCATCGCGCTCGAGATGGGATCGATTGCGGGCGAAGTCTTGACGCCGTTTCTTACCGAAGCCGACGAGGGCATTGATGTGAACCGACCGCGGGATTGGAAACTCCTGGAAATGGCAATCGCAGGCGGCGAGGCGACGTTGCCGGCGGTGTCACAACCGCCATTCTCTGGCTAAACGCCCGAGCTGAACACGCCTGCGCGGCGACAAAAGCCCGCTTTATGATCGCCTTTTCCGGGCGCAGTCCTTAGACTTGCGCCGGCAAATGAGACTCTCGCGCCTATGTTCACGTTCCTGAATGATCTGCTTCCTCAGCGCCAGCTGCAGGCTCTACGCGCTCAGCTCGACCAGCGCGGCGGGGTTGTAAATCAGCTCGAAGGTCAGCTTGCCGAGTTGCGACGCAATATGACCGAGCTCTCAACCCGCCACCGCGAGACGCTCGAGTTAATCGACGATCTAGAGAGCGATCTCGAGGGCGCACGCCGGCGTCACGAAGCGCTCGAAGCGGACACCCGCGCTGTGCGTGCGCTTCTTGAGCGCGAGAGCGCCGCGCTCCGGAATAAGGATGCCGAGCTCGGCGATGAGCGCAAGACTTGGGGGCGATTGGAAGCGGAGTTGCGCGCCCAGATCGAGCGTTTCACAAGTGAACGTTTAGAGGCAACCCAAAAGGTAACCGAACTTGAGGCCAAGCTAAGCTTTGAAGGGAATTCTCTTCGCTCAGCCAAGGACGCGATTGCGCGGCTCGAAGACGCATTCCAGCAAGAACGACGAGCGCGAAACGTACTTGAAGAAAAATTGCGGGGCAAAATCGAAGATTTGATCGATTGTCGCGACGCGATCAAAGGCATTGTTCAGAATACGAACGCAGAACTTGAACGCGTTCGCATTGCGCTTCGGCTTGCTGAAGCCGAGTGCCGTAGCGAACGCGAGTTGCGCGACAAGGAGCAAGAGGCGGCTGCAAGCAAAATTCAAAGCGCGGAGCAGAGCCGCCAGGAAACCAAACAATTGCTGCGTGAGACCCGCGAGGCTCTGCAAAGCGAACGTGAAAAAAATGCGGGCCTGCGTGCGACACTTGATCGGGAGGTGCAGCAGAAGGCAAAACTGGCGCTTGATCTGGCCTACAATCCCATGCGCCACAGATTAGCGGCACTGGAAGAGGCGCTGCACTTTCATCTGGGCCGCGCCCTCGACTTGGAAGACCCGCTTGGCGATGAGGACGACCAAACCGAAAAGCGAAACTTGCGCCTAGGCGCCGCAAACTCGCCCGATGCGCCGGGCGAGGCGCGGGCCGAGCGTAGCATCAACACCGCGTCTGCGAGCGCTGTCGCGCCTAGTGCGTCGTCCGCCCTGTCGAACACAACCGCCAAGCGCGTCGTCGTCATAGCGTGCGAAGACGAATTGATAAGCGATTTGGCGGCAGCGTCGATCGCACATCTTGCTTCTGCCCATAGACTTCCGCCGCTGCCGACAGCGCCCATTGCAAACGACGCGCCCACGTTGGATCTCGACGTTTGGCTAAACACGGCGCTATCGGCGGCAAATAACCCCAAAACCGTAGTGCTGCAGCTCAATGGCGCCGCGTTGAGCGCCCTTGCCGCGGAGATCGCGCATGACCGCGCCGAAACGCTGCAACGCCTCCTCCTCCGCGCGCGCGTCTTGACGCTGGCGTGGAGCGACAAAGCGCTTGGCGTCGCGCAGCGCCAAATGTATGGCGCCGGCAATGATGGCGGCTCCTTTGACGAAGGCGACGCGCGCATGAGCGTGCCGCTCTACCGTAAACTCGTACGCGGCGACAAACGATTGCAAGGTCTGGTCGAGCGTAGCGGGCTTTTCCGCCACGCCGACATCCTCAAGACGTACGTGGAGCTCACCGACACATTCGGTCTTTTGCAGTTCTGCCGCGATGCTGGCTTTGCATTGAAGACCTCCCGAGCGGATGAAGTTTCTGATTTGTTTTCGCCCAGTGAAAACGCGCGCTCGGTCGAGTTCGCCAAGCTTATCCGGGCAGCCGTTGAAGCGCAGGCTGCAACCGGTAGAGACGATAACAGCGCATCAGGCCTTAAAGCTCTGGCGCGGGCCCAGGAACGCGCTGGCCGTTACGCAGACGCGCTCGACACCTATGCTGCTGCGATGAACGCAACGCCCTCGGACTTCGAAGCGCGGGCTGCAGCCGCCAATTATCTGGAACTCTCAGGCCGCAACGCGGCGGCTGAGCGCACCTTACGCGATGGACTTCGCACGCCTCAAATAGCAGCTGAGGCCGCCAACGCCCTGCGCCAATTTTATCGGCGCACCGGCCAAGAAAGAAAGGCGCTTGCCGCAGCTCGGCTCTGGCGCCGGGCTGACCCATCCCAGGGCGCGCTTGCTGTGGCGGCAAGTTCCTACGCACTCGGCGACATTGAGGCGGCCCGGCGCGCGCTCGACACAGTTACCGACACGCGACGCAACGGTAGAGCGTTCACGCGCCTAGATCGCTTGGTCCAACTGCGCGAAGGACTTCCCGAACTTCGGGCTGCAGCCGAACGCGGCGGCGGCGAACAATGGTTCGTGCTCGGCGAAGCGCTCCGCCAGCTAGATGAGCTCGCCGCCGCAGCGGAGGCATACGGGCGCGCAGAGACAAGCGCGCCCGGATTTTTGGCCCGCGCGTGCGGCCCTGGCATCGGACCTGATCTTTTGCTTATCGGCCCGCCTCGGACGGCGACAACGCTCTTGCGCAAGGTGCTTGAACTTAGCCCGAGCATCGCCTTGCTCGATGGCGAGAGCTCTTTTCTCACCAACGAATGGCCGACGCCATTGCCGACGTTTTTGGACGATCTGCGGCGCGTACGCTTAAGACAACATGCGCCGCTTGTAGGCGACAAAAGCCCGCTTCACTTCGCACTTGGCGCTGCGCATGTTGCGCTCGCGGCGCTGCTCTTTCCGCACGCCAAGGTCGTCATCACGACACGCGAGCCGGTAGAACGCGCATGGTCGGAGGTTAAACTCTTTGGACGCCGTCGGGTCACCGACGCCAGCATTGCCGCCGCATTAGGAAACGGCATGCTGCCAAATTGGCTCGGTGAGGCCATAAAAAACAGCCGCTACCTTCAGCACGCAAGAACCTGGACAGAACATTTTGGCGAACGTGTTCTGTTGCTGCAATCGGAAGAGTTCGAGCGAGACGTTCACGCCAATTGTGCGCGCCTATTCGACTGGCTCTCGCTAGAACCTCCGGACGACAGCGCTATTGCACGGTTGCAAAAGAACTGGAGCAACCGGACAGCGAACTATCGTCGAGAGCCGGCGCTAGGGGCGCTGCTTGAAAAAATGTGCGGAGACGAGATATTTGAAGTGCCTGACCTGGAAACGGCGCTGGCTATGACCCCGAATCTCCTCAAGGCGGCCCCTTAAGTTTCAGCTGGCGACTGTGTCCGCGGGCGCCCGTTTGCCACCTCGCGCCAACGCTGCTCGCGTGCTTCCACTTCGGCCGCGGCGAACATGTCCTTCTCATGCGTAGCGCGGTTGAAAAAATAGTCTTTCACGTGCTCTCGAAAGAACGCGTCGCGCGCCTCCGGATCCATAGCGCGGGCGCGATCAACTTGGTCGGGCGTCAGCTGCATGGCTCCATGGCGGATCCCGCGCGGGGTCTGCTTTTCCGCGGCACGAGACGCGGTTGCTGAAACCAGAGCGATCAGATTTTCGACTGGATCGCCCTTCGGAAAGAAGAACCCTTCGGCCCAGCGCCCCAAAGCATCGGTGCTGGACGGGGTCGCGCTGAGTGCTGACTGCAAGAAATTCGCTTGCGTCGTCACCTCGCCTACCAACTCACACCAATCGTAGCGCAACGCCCTCGGCGTGGCCTGAGGCTCAACGCGCATCGCGGGCTTGCCTGCCAGGGCGGCCTCGATCAGAACAGTGCTGAACGACGATACAACCACATCGCTGGCAAAAACCCACTCGCGCGCGCTCTCTTGTTTAATCAAGCGAAAGCGCGGCGCCCGATCGCCGATGACGCCCTTCATAAAGACGCTGAACTCTTCAACGCTCGTCGCTGGGCGCGGCCGAAAGATAACTTCGGCTTCGCCGGTATCGGCTAGCGCCTCACACCACTTGATCAACTCGGCCATGGAGGTGCGGCAGTACGCGCGCACTGCGAAAAGGTCGTCGGTCTCTACGCCCCGCGCGCCAAGATTTTTCAGCTTCCTATCGGTGAAAAACGCCCAACGATAATTTTCGGGAACGAAGACCCAACGCTTGCCCAGGGCAAGTCCATGGCGTGCGGCAAGGGTCTCGCGTGCAGCGAAATAGGCGCGCCGCGATGGCTGATAAAGGCCGTAGACGCCATGACCGATCAGATGCGTGTTCTCTTGACGCACGCCATTTTCGACTTGGTAGCGAACGAAATCGTGGCTCCAGGCAATGTGCTCAACGGTGTCGCGCGCAAAAACATCGCGGGGACGCTTTATCATCGCTTGCGAAGGATAAAAGACCTGCTCCCATGCGAAGTTGAGCCAAGCCGTATCCGGCCACGCCTTCACGTAATCGCGCATCACCACGTCTTCAGCAGCGTAGAAGAACGGCGTCAACAGGAGATCAGGCGCAGGCCCGTTCAACGCCAGCGGCGCGTCGGCGTAAAAGTTCATGATCTCCATCTCAAGCCCAAAGCGCGTCCTCAAGTCGGCGCGCAGCAAGCACAGGAGATCGAGCTCGCGGTCAACGTGCTCAACCAGCGCTAAGATCTTAGGCTTTGGGCTCATCAATTGGCCTTCGCGTCTTGCACTGCCGCTTCCCCCGGAAACGGATCAACCAAGTCCTCAGCGCGATACACAAATGGCGCGCCCGTGAGAATGCCCTCGCAGATCGCATCAAGGCCGGGCCACTTGCCGGGCGTGAGATCAGCGCGGGCGGCGTCTATGCGAAAACTAGCGCCGTCCTGATGCATGAACGGCAAGGGTATCATGCGGCGGAAAAAGAAATGATAAGCGTAGCGCATCGCCAGCGCGTGCTTGTCCGCATCGAGCTTTTGGTTCGCCGGCAGCCTATCCAGCAGCGCAAAATACTGCGTCGGCGACGAAACGTCTTCGGCAAATCCTTTGCCGCGTATCCAGGCCTCTCCAGCAACGATCACTGGTAAGCCGAGAGCCGACATCTCAACGCCGGCCTTGGTATTGAAGATGATCACGCTATCGGCGTTCTCGCAGAGCGCATAGGTGCTCGCTTGGTGCTCTGGGGGAATGATGAAAACGTTCGGCGGCAAGCCTTCAGGGAATGCGACAGCCATCTCGTGAACGACTTGCTGGCGCGACGGCACGGCGCCGCGAACCTCCGCTGGGTGCACGCGGATCACGAGCTGGAGATCGTCTGTCCGCCGCTTCCAGTATTCCACCGTCTGGCGCAGCCACTCCATCATATTTGGAAAGGCGTTGGCTTTGTAATGGAGCTGCGCATCCCAAACGACGCTGGTAAGGGCTGCGACGAAAGGTTTTCGTGGGTTGCAGCCAATCTCACGCAAGACCGACGCAATCTCTTCTCGCGGCTTGTCGTGAAACCAAATCCAGTCGTTTGCGCCGAGGCGGCGACTGGTGAGATAGGCTTTCGTGTCTGTGGCCAGACGGGTCGTCCAGGCGAACGAGCGCCAATGTTCAAGCGGCTCATTCAACATCGTGAAGTGGTAAGACTGATCGTGGCTAAAGACGAAGCTGTGCTTACGATAGGCCGGATTGTAGGTAACGACGCGCACACCAAGAGCGTTCGCAACTTCAACAATCATGCCTTGCGGAATATAAATGCCATGATTGACGACGAGCACATCATAGCGATGCGTCTCAATCAGCTTTCGCATCCCGGCTATGGTGCGCAGACCCGCCTCGAAGTAGCGGCGTAGCACCGGCTCAGCGAGTGGCTCATTCTCCAAATCCCCGCGCGCGAAATATCGCAGCGCCCCGGCGCGCGCGTGATCGCCGACGGCCAAACCTTCGTGATGAAAGGTGGCGATGTCGTTGAGCGGAACCGTCTCAGACAACGACCTTGCCGCCGCCGCCGCATCGTCATCGATATATTCCGCCAGGCGTCGCATCGGGTAGCCGAGCGGCCGCAGCCTCTCTTCGCCTTTGGCGATGCACTTGTCACAAAACGCCATTGGCACGTCGTCGCGAATTGTTTCCGGAGTGGCGCGGCCAGTTTTTGTCATCTGACAAACCGAGATTGCCTTGTCGCACACCAAGACATCAATTTCGGCGCCGCGCAGGTCGAGCGCTTGCGCCAAGACCCAGTCAAGCGCTAGCGCATGCTCGTAACCGGGCATCGTCGTCGCGAGACAGACGCGCAAAGCTCTGCTCATGCTGAAACCGAGTGGCGCTCGGGGCTTAACTGGGGCCTAGCGCCGCCGCGGCGCGCAGCCAAGTGCACCGTGTTGGAGAGCACTGGGAACTGGGATTCCCAAGTGAGTGCAGCGCTCGCGCGTTGCAGGGCTGGCGCCAGCTCCGCTTTCGGTCGCGAGAGACCACGCATAATCGCCTCCGCGATCTTTTCTGGGGCGCCGCCTTCAAAGCAAACGCCAATCTCGAAATGCTCGATGATCGGCGCAATAGTTGGAAAATTCGGGGCGATCACCGGAACACCCACGGCTATGTAATCAACCAATTTGCCCGGCTCACAGAACAGATTGTTGCGAACGCTATCATCATAAATAATAACCCCGAGATCGGCGTCGGCCACAAGCGGGGGTAACTCGTCGTGAGGCGCAGGCGGCAAGATGATGAGTCGTCCAGATTTCAACGGCGCCTCGAGCGCCGACTGCGCGGTCTTCAGCCACTTTGCCTTTTCTGGCCCCATCATCACCAAGACGACATCATCCGGCAAATGCAGCACGGAATTGGCCAGGCGATCGAGCCAACGTCCGCCCACGATTTGGCCTTCGTAGAGGACGATCCGCTTACCCTGTAGTTGAGGATACCTAGCACGCAGGCAAGGCGCGCGATCGTCTCCGCGCCGCGCGGGTTTGAAATTGTGTACGACTGCTGGCTCAACGCGCGCATGGCGTTCGCATCGGTATACCTGGGCGCGCATCTCGTTTTGAGTTACGAGGCCGTCGATCCAGTGACGCAAGATGAAGCGCTCTGCCGCTGCGATGAGTGGATGCGGCTTCACCAATTGATCGCCGTAAAGCTCGAACGGAAAATACACAAACGGAATGCCGCGGAGTTTCGCCGCAAGCGCCGCCCACATTGCAGCTTCAGGACGCGACGCCATGATCACGTCAGCATCGATACGCATCAACTCATTAAAACCGCGAAGATACGGCGCCCACGTGTCAATGGTGTCGCGACGGATGCTCGCGAACCCTCTCACAGCGCCGCCCTGAAGCTTACGAAGCCACATGACAGCATTGCTGCAAAGATTCTCTAGACCACGTGTTTGGTTGGCCTTGGCTCCGGCGACCTCTTGCTTGCGGCGGATGACCTTTGCGTAGTCTTTTGCTACGGTTTCCCAATTGCGTTGGCGCCTGGCGAAGCTAAAGGCATTGATCGCCTCATAGAGGGTCTCAGCAGGTGCGTTGTCGGCGCTGACAATCGTTGCGCGCACGCCTTCTGCCGCGAACGATTTTAGCCCCAGCACAATGAACGGATGCTGGAGGTGTTCGCGGTCGTAAGCCCAGACGAGACGAAGCGTGTCAGGCATGTCCCCTCTGCGCTAAGGTCGCGGCAATCCGCGCGCCCGCCATGCCGTCGCCGAAGGCGTTCGACGGCTTTGCCATCGCCGCCAATTTCGTGGGCTCCGACAACAGCGCGTATGCGTGTTCGACGATGCTGTTTCGATCTGCACCGACCAGCTTAGCATTCCCAGCCTGTATAGCTTCCGGCCGCTCTGTCGTATCACGCATGACCAGGATTGCCTTGCCGAGCGCAGTCGCTTCCTCTTGGATGCCGCCAGAATCGGTAAGGATGAGGTCTGCTTGTTGCATCAAGGCCACAAACGGTCCGTACTCAATCGGCCCCGTGAGGATGACGCGATCTATCTCGCTCAGAAGAGCTTCAATTGGCCCCTTCACGCGCGGATTGGGATGAACGGGGAGAACGACCACAACATCCTCGAACCTCGCCACAATGTCGCGCACAGCGTGGCAGATCTCATCTAAACCTTTATCGAAGCTTTCTCGGCGATGGGCAGTAACGAGCACGATGCGTTTGCCGGTCAGATGCGGCGCAACGGCGCTCGGGACACACACATCGCCCGCACGCGCGCGCGCGGCCGTCCAGCGTAGCGCGTCGATACCTGTATTGCCCGTCATAACGATAGACGCAGCGTCGACGCCCTCTCCAATCAAGGCGGCGCGCGCCATATCCGTTGGCGGAAAGTGCAGATCCGCAATCACGCCGACAAAACGCCGGTTGACCTCCTCCGGATAGGGCGAAAAACGGTCGCGAGTACGCAAGCCGGCTTCCACGTGCGCGACCTTGATACGATTGTAGAAAGCCGCTAGCGCGGCGCTCATGGCTGTTGTGGTGTCGCCTTGCACCACGATCCAGTCAGGCTTTACGCGATCTATCACGCTCTGCATGGCGTCCAATGTGCGCGCCGCTAGACCAGCGAGCGTCTGGTCATGCCGCATGACGTCCAGGTCGTGGTCTGCGGCAATTCCAAAAAAATCAAGCGCCTGATCGAGCATCTCGCGGTGCTGGCCCGTTGCGCATACTATGGATCGAATGCCTGAAGTTTGTTCCAACGCGCGTATGACCGGCGCCATTTTGATGGCTTCCGGTCGTGTGCCAAACACTGTCATGACCTGCAACACAGGCGTTCACCCCGGCCGGCTCGCCAGCGCCAACCCCTGATCAGCGGGCCTCTGCAACGGACGCGGAGTGTTGCCTAGAGACCAGATTGCTGGTCTATCGAAGACAGTGCGGCGTGAGTCAAGGCACGCAGGCGCCCGCCTTTTTTGACCGTGATTTCCAAGGTATATAAGTCGCTTATGGTCGCTGCCGGATTAAACCGCTGGCTGTATTACGGGCGTCTCATCCAGGCGTTGGCGCTCCGCGACATTCAGAGCCGGTTTGCGAACTCCGTGCTCGGCCTATCCTGGCTGGTGATAAGGCCCACCATCTTCATGTTGGTTTTCTCAGTGCTGCGCGGCGCGCTCCGTCTGCCCGACGATGGATTGCCCTATGCGCTCTCCAGCTTTGTGGCGATTTCGGCGTGGTTTTTTTTCATCGGCATTTTGCAAAGCACCACGCCTAGCATTGCAAACAATGCCGGCATTTTAAAAAAAATGGCCGTCCCGCGCTTGTTGTTTCCGATTTCCGCAGTTTTTGTGGGACTTATCGAATACGCGGTGACGTGGCTGCCTTTAGCGGTGCTACTGATCTGGTTTGCGTATCCACTGAGCTGGACGCTGGTCTATCTGCCGCTCATCCTCTTAATCGTCATGGCGTTCGGCCTTGGGATTGGGCTGCTATTGGCTTCGGTTGCCGTATTTAAAGACGATGTCCTGCTGGCGTTGCCGCATGTCATCATGTTGTGGTTTTTCCTGACGCCGGTTATTTATCCCGCAACACGGCTGCCGCCTGATTATCGCTGGCTCTATTTTCTAAATCCGATGACAGGCCCGGTTGAAGCCTTTCGCGATGTGATCTTGCGTGGAGCCCAGCCCGATTGGCCCTCCCTGATCCCGATTGCGATCGCAACCGTCGTGATCTGGGCGATTGCCATCCCAGTTTTCAACTTCATGTCGCGCTACTTCGCTGACGCACTTTGACGCCATGACCGACAATATCGCCATACGTGTCGAGAATCTGAGCAAAGCCTACGGGCTGCCGTTCGAATTCAGCTGGAGGGGCCTCACGTCCAACAGGGACGAGTTGCTGTCGCGCCGCCATCTTGCCCTCAAGGACATTAGCTTCAATGTCCGCCAAGGCGAACTTTTGGGCATCATCGGCCGCAACGGCGCAGGCAAAAGCACGTTGCTGCGCGTCCTTGCCGGCGTCACGCCGCCCACGCGCGGAAGCGTCAACATCAAGGGTAGCGTTTTCCCGATGATCGAACTCAATGCCGGTATGAGTCCGCGTCTCACTGGCCGACAAAATGTTATGTTGCTCGGCACAATCATGGGTTTGCCCGAGCGCCATATGAAGCAGCGCATGGGTGAGATCGAGGAATTCTGCGACCTCGGCGAGTGGTTCGACAAGCCGGTCTGGCAGTACTCGTCTGGCATGCCGGGCCGACTAGGCTTTGCGGTCGCCGTTTATTCAGATGCAGACGTTTTATTGATTGATGAAGTGCTCGCCGTAGGCGATCTCGCATTTCGAAATCGCTGCACCGAAAAGATGTCCGAGCTGCGCGATTCTGGGCGAACCATCGTTTTGGTTTCTCACAATATGGGCGCCATAGCGGGCATGTGCACGCGCACGATCATGCTAGATCTTGGCGATGTAAAATTCGACAGCTTACCAGATCTTGCAGTCCATCATTACAAGACCTTCGTGGATTCCCTGGCGTCGAAAAAAATCAAAAAGCGCCGCGTAGAATCCCTCGAAGTCGTCGCCGCTCCGGGCTTCACCCTTCATGGTCTTGCCGTGCTCGATCACCGGGGCTTCCCCGTCGAAGAAGTGCGCGGTGATCAAAAATTCTCGCTGGTTATGGACTGCCAGATCCCGATCGAATTTGCTGAAGGCATGCTCGAGGTCATGATCGCGACCGAAGATGGCCAAGTGGTCCTTGAAGCCCGGCGTCTCGTCATGATCGAAGGTCCACCCGCCTATCGACGGATTGAGGCAAGTTTTCCGAACGGCGCGCCCCTGCGCGAGGCGCGCTACGTCCTCTCTGTGAGTTTAAAGAACGACATCACCGGCGAGGCGTGCATCACGGCGCACACACCGATCGCAATGGCCAATCGCCGTGTCGCCTCCGCCGTCATCGTCCCGCCGATGGATGCTATTGTATCCTCGCCTAGCCTCGCGCCGGCGGGCCTGCCGGCGCTCAAGCGGGCCCTCCCCCATGGCGCGGGCGAGCACTGAACGAGCCTGCAAATCTGCCGAAGAACCCCCAAGCTTGGCTCAGCGCGAGAAAGCGAGCGCGCGCCGAGAAACCGCCATGAAGCGCTGTCGCTGCGCACGTCAGCGGCGCAAGGCCCAAGCGGCCCGCCGCAAGAACCCGCGAACGAGCAACACTGCGCACGCCGGCGCCGATAAAAATCTGCTCGCGCGAGCGTGCAGTCTCAAAGCTCCGTCGCAATTGATACGACTTGTCGAGCTTTGCGGCGCCAACGCGATGGGAAATCGCGAGGGCCGGATCGTAATAGAGTCGCTGCTGCGTTGGAGGCGTCAAACGCCGATAGCGCTCCACCATTTCACGGTCTTCACCAAACGCGAGCGTCGCCCCGTTCATGCCGAGGTTTGTGTCAAATGGGCCAAGACGCCGGAGCACCTCGCGCCGAATGCCAAAATTTCCGCCAGATAAACTAGCGCTATCGGAAAAACCCGCAACATCGGCGTAGCGACGCGTTTCCAAATCCGGAGGAAACCAATCTGGCGGCGATTGTTCGAATAATGGCAACACCGGACCACCAAAAAGGTCCGGCGCCTCTCTCTCAAGAACAGTCTTTAAATGTACCAAATAACACATCGGAACCAACGCATCGTCATCAAGAAAGAGGAGATGCGAGAATACTGCAGCGGCCACGCCGCGATTTCGTGCATGGCTGAGGCCTTGTTGCGGCTCGCGCACCAATCGCGGGGCCAGTGAATGCGCGGACGCAAGCGCTTGGGTGTCGTCGGTACAATTGTTATCGACCACAACCACTTCGAAGTCGCGGCAACCTTCCGAGGATCGTGCAATGCTGTCCATCAAATCGGCAAGCTGCGCTGCTCGATTATAGGTGCAAATGACGATGGATAGGCCAATCTCTGGCATTGGTGGCCGCGCTGCTGTTCCGGTTTGCTGGCAGTTGGAGGCGCCAGAACTGGCCAGTTCTGGCCACATACGGCTTGTTGGCGAAGTCGACAATGCTATTCTCACGACCGGGTGCACTGGGTGGGCCATGGACAGCGGTGAACTCAATGTCGAACAAGCACGCGGGCGCAAGCGCCGCATGCTGCGACTCGCGGCGCGCGCGTCATCGCCGCCCCAGCCTAGACATCAAGCATTGCACCAGTCGTCGCGGCCCAATCTCTATCCGCCCGGCGTCTCCATCATCATCTGCACCTTCAATCGATTGGTGCTGTTGCGAAAAATGATCGACAGCATCCGCCCGCAGCTGCCAGCGGACTTTCCAATCGAGGTTCTCATCGTCGATAATAATTCTACCGACGGTACTGCAAACTATGTCTGCGCGCTTACCGCGCAAGATCCAACTTTCTCCTATTACCTTGAGACCAAACAAGGGTTGAGCAATGCGCGCAATGGCGGCGCCAAAGCTGCGCGCCATGAACTTTTACTTTATTGCGACGATGACGCATTCTTATCGCCCGATTTCATCAAAACGATGGGTGAGGCGCTCGCCGCGCACGATCCTGATCTTTTCGGCGGGCCGTGCTTGCCAGATTATGTCGACGCAAAACCTGATTGGTTTCCAGACGCCCTAGAGGTGCGTCGTAAGGCGGAGGTTTCGGGCTTTTACAGTCACGTGACGTTGTCTGGATCGAACTTCGGCATCAAACGCGCGGTGCTGCAAAAAATTGGCGGCTTCAATCCAGAGTTTGGCATGACGGGCAATCGCCCCGGAATGCTTGAAGAGCGCCTTGCGATAGAGACCTATCGGAGAATGACCCCAGCGGCCGAACAGAAGGTCTACTACAGCGTTGAATCGTTCGTGTATCATTACACGCCCGCAGCGCGGATGCGCGTCGGCTTCCAACTTCGCCGCATCTACCAGGCCAATTTCAACTACATAAAATATTGTCTCCAGCAGGGCGTACGTTCGCCGGATCTCGTCGCAAAAGGCTTGTTGAAACGTGCAGGCCGAGAGGCATTCCGCTTTGCGGCCGCAACGCCGGCAATTTGGCGCGACCGTAAGACCACGCCCGATCGGGCGATGAACGAACTGGTCCGTCTCACCTTCCGATTGGCTGACGCCATCGCGGCGCTACATTTCCTGATTACCGACTGGGGAAAAACTGCGCGGCGCCTTGCAGGCCATGTTGAAGAGCGCCCACTTGAAATCTTAGTGTTGTACGCGATAAAGCCTGGCAAAATTTCTCCCCACCTCCAGCAGCTTGTCGAGGCGCTGAGTGGACACAGGCTTATTTTGAGCCCCACGCATGGCGTTCCCAACAAGCAACTTCGATCAATGATCGAGGACGTTAATCCAAGATCACTGGACCTCATCATCACCGACAATCTGAAGACAATGCATATCTGCGAGCAACTCCGGGCGCATCTCCCCCATCTCCAGGTGGTGTTGTGGGCGCGTGATCCGGCGACTTATAGCGCCGCTCAGCGGCCGTGGACGCGGTGGCGGACACCTGCCGCGTTACTGACGCAGCTGCTGACCATGCGCCGCGTCGCGCGTAGCGCAGATGAAGTCATCTGGTCAGCCAGCTCGGGCGGTCGTATTGCACGTCTCATACTGGGTGCGCGCAGATGGACGCCGATCGACGCAAAAGGATCGGATGTCACCGCGCGCTGGCAAGAGCTCATGCGCAAAGCGCTGGTTTGGGCGCCGCGACGGCTCTCACCTTAGCCTACGCTCAAGAGTTCTTGCGACAGACGTACCAAACCGCCCGCAGTTTTTTTGGATTGTGATAGTAGCGGCGCTCAACTGTCACGCCGCGGTCGCTAAGGAGCTGCACTAGCGTTTCATCGCCAATATAAACGCCGCTCCAATTATTTTGATCGTGCCGACGATATAGTTTCGCTTCACCCGCACGGTAATGCAGCGAATGGTCTTCAAAGTTCTCCGTTTTATCTGGTTGGCCAAAATTGCCAGAGACAAAATCCTCGCAATTGACCTGCAGGCCCAGAACGCCGCCCGGCGTTAAAACACGGCACATCTCGTCTATCGCCTTCACGTATTGGGCGAGTGAAGCGATGTGCTGCACGACCGCGTATGAATAAACCACGCTGGCGCAGCCATCAGGTAAATTGCTCCGCCCCGCCTCATCGAGACAATGCAAGGACTGAACCTCTGGGACGAGGCGGCGACAGTGCTCGATCATCGTTGGCGAAATATCGATACCGGCGGCGCGGCGCCCGGCGGCGACAACAGCCTTTAAGATGCGCCCGGCCCCACAGCCATATTCGACGACCAGAGCGCGCTCTAGGGGTAGCTCCGGTTCGGCCGCAATAAGCGGCGCGACGTGGGCAGAATAGAGGGCCTCGCCCTTTGCAAAGAAGACGTCCAGATGCTGCTCATCGAAAGCATCCGCCGCGGCGTCCGCCATTTCCGGCATGGTCATGACGGCAAAAAGCGGGTTTTCTTTTGCCTTCTCTTCCCAGGTGCTCTGGGTCCAGTGCTTGGGTACGTTGTCGGCCACGATCCCCTCCAGCCCTATCGGCGAAGCTTGCCCTTCGGTAACGGCCAAGCGGGCTCGGTGCAACGCAGGTTTTCATCGCGCCTCCGTCATGCGAGAAAGCGGCGACGAAAGCCGAGACAACAAAGGAACCGCCAGATGGGCGTAAAAATTCCCGAACACTGGTCGGATATTTCTTGGGAGCAAAAGGCCCAGGAAAATCCTCTGTTTGCCGTCATGACAACTGAAGATGTGGCGGACGCCCCGCCAGAAAACTTCGACGAAAAGCACCTTGGCCCATTCATGGCAAAGGGCGAGCGCGTCTACGCCAAAGACGTCGAGCCCCTGCTTAAGCGCATGCCAGGTCCGAAGGAGGCCATCGTCGTCGCCGAGTATGGCTGCGGCGTCGGCCGCATCCTAAAGCCCGTTTATGAAGCCGGGTACCAGACGTTCGGCATCGATATTTCCGAGACCATGTTGAAGCACTGTCGCACGCTCGCGCCTGGCGTGAAGGACCTCTATTTATTGAGGGACGACGGCGGCACCGACGCGCCCGCAGCTTCTGCTGACCTTGTCTTCTCGTTTGCGGTTGTAAAGCACATCTCCGTGCTTACCAATTACATCAAAGCGATCGACGAAATGTGCCGCATTCTCAAGCCCGGCGGTATTCTCGCGCTCAATGTCAATTGCGAAGATTTTCAACACGGCGACATCGATACGCCGGCGAAGACTGAAAATTTCGAGACCTACTCGCTCCATTATCGGTTAGGCGAAGACGAGCCCTATCAAAACCACCAGCAGGACAATTGGACCGGCGTCTATATCGGACACCACAAGCTGGTTGAACTCCTGGCCGAGCGCGGCGTCGTCATCGAACGCCGCTACTATCAGAACATGAAGAAGCTACGCGGCATCTGGTATGTCGGCACAAAGGCCACTTAACGCCAAAGGTGGCCAATGACCTTGCTGGTGACGGGCGGTGCGGGCTTTATCGGCGCGCACATGGCACTGGATATAGTCGATCGTGGCGAACAGGTAGTGGTGCTGGACAATTTGACCACAGGCGACCGTTCAAGGGTTCCCCTCGGGGCGATTTTCATTGAGGGCGATATCGCGAATGAGGCACTCGTTACGTCACTGATCGGTGATTACAATATCAGTGCGCTCGTACATTTTGCAGCGAAAACGATCGTGTCGGACTCCGTCGCCGATCCATTGGGTTACTATCTCGCAAACACCGTAAAGAGTCGCGCACTCATTGAAGCCGCCTACCGCGCGGGAGTGCGACAGATAGTGTTTTCGTCGACGGCCGCAATCTACGGCGAACCCGGCGATGCGCCCGTGAAAGAGGATGCACCGCTCGCGCCGTTATCGCCCTACGGCCGGTCAAAGCTGATGACTGAGCAAATGCTAAGCGACCTCGCCGCCGTCAGCGATCTGCGGTTTGTAGCACTTCGCTACTTCAACGTCGCTGGCGCTGATCCAAGAGCGCGCGCCGGACAATCGACCCCGCGCGCCACCCATTTAATCAAGGTTGCGGTCGAAACTGCGCTTGGCAAACGAACGCAGATGGAAATTTACGGGACTGACTATGAAACCCGGGATGGCACCTGCATCCGGGACTATATCCACGTCACTGACCTTATCGCCGCACACACTGCCGCGTTGGACTACCTCGCCAGCGGCGGGCCCTCCCTCAAATGCAATTGCGGCTATGGGCGCGGCTATTCTGTGCGCCAAGTGATCTCTACCGTAAAAGCATCTAGCGGCGTGGATTTTCCGGTTATCGAACGCTCTCGCCGCCCAGGAGACATTGCCAGCGTGGTCGCCGATGCCAGCCTTGCACGGGCGCAGCTGAATTGGGCGCCGCGTTATGACGATCTAAACCTCATCGTCGCACACGCGTTGGCGTGGGAGCGTCTACTCTGAAGACGCAAACGAAGTCCGAACACTCGAAGCGCCCGCACTAAAGCCTGATCAGAATTCCCTCCCCATCGGCCCCCACCTGGGCGGCTCATGGATCAGCAACCAGTATCTTTCGTCGTCAAGACAATCGAGCGCTCGCATGGGACGATCGGGAAATCGCGACAGCCAAGGCTCAGCTGAGAATACCGTCCGCCATGCGTTGAGGTTTTGCGGTCGAAAATGGCGACCATCTTCGGCAAACACATGCGGAAGCGTCTCGCACATGGAAATCAGTTTTGCGTCGCAATCTGCCCCGAACACGTACCACTCGGGATGATCCACCCCAGCGAGCGTTTCGATCAACAGAACCCGGTTCACTTCGTGCACCACCTACCAGCATGACAAGTTTCGAGCACCAGCACGCCAATCACGCCTTAGGCACACTCTCCCACACGACCAAACTTGAAACGTTCTTGGCCTTGTGTCCAAAGATATCCGGTACCAGCGCCTTAATTGTAAGCGCGCCCTCCTCTTCGAGTTGACGCAATAAGGGGAGCAAGTTTCCGTTGTACCCGGCGCGCTCAGAATTTTCTTGAGTGGCTCCGACGTCTGCTGGAGGCAAATCAGCCTCGTTACGGATCTGCCAACCGACAGGTTCAAAGTGCACTCCCGTAATCCTCTCACCCAACTTGAACAGTCCGGTAATGGCTTCACGGGGCAGCTCAGGTATTTGCTCAATGCCATGCGAGCTAAAGGCAAGCACGTGCTTGTGCTTGTGCTCCAGCATCGAATAGTCGGGATCATAAAAATTAAACGGCATGCATCGGAACTGCGACGAGAAGCCCTCGTCGAGAGCGGCTATCTTTTCCGCACACTCTCGCCCGGCGGTCGACAATTCCATACCGCGATACAGCGCCCCTCGAGGGCCTCCCGAAAGATAAAGATCGATTAGATTTAGGCCCCATCCGCTGGCGAGCTCGACAACCATCGTAGTCTTCACTCGCGCTTGCGCGATAAGCGTTCGCATTTGTAGCTGCTGACGTGCACCAATGAGCGCAGCGCGTGGCATGGTCAAACGCGCGCCGTTGATGGCGCCCTCGACCTCAACGAGATCCATCTGCCGCCACTTTGCTTCAGAGAGGCGAAGAACACGACTCATTGACCGCTCGTTTTCAGCTTTCAGAGCATCAACCGTGACCGCGACCTTGCCCCAAACGCCGTCGAAGTGCTCGATCTTTCGCTCAACAATCGTCGCCGGACTTTCGGGAGCCTTATTATTAGGTTGAGCGGGCCTCCGATAATCACCACTGACACTGCAGCCTTCAAAACGCTCCCCCGGCCAAAGTTCGTCGAAACGCCTCCGGAAGGCCTGGTACACCAACGGATCTCCCAGCGAAGCACCGGTATTGATCTTCGCCAACGGTGTGGCCTCACCAAGCAAGTCCAGAGCGGCCTGCGAGAAGTCACGAGCTAGATGAGCAAAGTCCAAAGCGTAAAGCTGAGTGCCATTCGGAGTAATATAATGACCAGGCGTCAGGTCCGCTGGCATTTCAAGCGCTTTAAAGACCTTTTCGCCGTATTCACGCCCCCACGTGGCGAACCGTTGGACGTAATAGTCGATCCAATCATCCGCTTCGGCGTCAAAGAGGCCCGTGTCCTTGTCGAAGAGCGCGCCAAACATCGCCTCTCGGTCGTACCAGACACAAGATTGAACCCGGTCCAAAGGATCGCGTAGCACCGTAAATACGGCACGCCTCAACGACTGGGCGCCGATGAATCGACGCACCTGTTCTTCCTGCAATTCCTTGGTCTTGCGTTTTTCGGGATTGATCGGCAGCGGTCCACGCATCTCGGCGGTATCAAGATAATGGACATGGCGTACGATCGGCGCAGCGCGCGCTTCGACGAGGGATTTGTAGACTGATTGGGTCGCGGTGCGCTCGATTGAGACCACGGCGACAAAATCCGGCTTTGGTTGCACAGACACACCTATCCCGGATTATTCGTTGCTGTCATTGAAAGAGTGCGGCGAACGTGGCGCAAGGCGCTGATTTGCGAGTATGATTTGGTTATCGACGCCAATCCTATTCGCAAACACGGAGCGCCACGCTCGCCATGAA
>Ga0163150_10003021_pt1 | contig 24430 bp, 24 predicted proteins | sample OliLakLV19P2IB_FD_148628 | JGI IMG/M metagenome (GOLD analysis project Ga0163150, IMG submission 148628) | Freshwater microbial mat bacterial communities from Lake Vanda, McMurdo Dry Valleys, Antarctica - Oligotrophic Lake LV.19.P2.IB | ecosystem: Environmental > Aquatic > Freshwater > Lake >...
AGCTGACCCACCGGGAGAGGCCAGTCAATCCTCGATGAGGTAAAACCACCGACTGGAGAGCCGTATGCGGGAGATCCGCCTGTACGGTTCGGAGGGAGGGGGAGCTGCGGCTCTCCCTACCCCTATCTCATAGAGCCCCAGCGGGCGTCAGATTGTAGCCCAGGGCAGCACCGGCGGCAGGAGCCGTTGGTGCCGCCCTGGGTCAGCTTTCCCACAATTTGTCCCCTCTCACCCAACACGTTCTTTGTCTTTGTGTTGGGTGAGAGGGATAGGGTGAGGGGGAAGACCCGGCTCATTTACGAAAATCACGCTTCGTGCCGAGAAATGTTTGAAGAGCAACGAACGCGAGACTCGCCACTCGGTAACAAATAGCCCCCTCTCCCGACCTCTCCCCCAGAATCGCCAAAAGCGGGCGATTCGGGGGGAGAGGAGAAGGATTGGTCGGAACGCTGACCCAGGGCGGCACGAGGGGCTCCTGCCCTCGTTTGCCCTGGGCTACCTTCCGACGCCCTTACAGGGCTCTCAAGATGAAGGAGCGGCCTCCTTGCCGCTGCACTTCTTGAAAAACGTCCAATCTCCAGATCGAGTAGTACTACTCGGTAGCCCTGCGAACTGAAAGACAGTTCTGCCGTCTCGGTGCTCCCATCCCACGAACTCAATTTGATTCAGCGGATCACATAATCGACTCCACTCACGGAAGGTCTCGTGCCTGTAGTCGTGGCTAGACGATACGATGACGTCGCATTTGTACAGAGTCCAAGGTGGGTCGATCCAGAGGTAGTACAGCCCGCGAGGATCGTCCTTGGTGTCGAAGCGAAACTTGATGGAGTTCGTCGCGAGTGTGCGGTCACACCGTGGCCAATCAGTTTGTCGACAACAATACCGAACTCGCAGGCGTCCTGTGTGCGCATCCTATTTGGTCAGCCAGGAATAGTCATCAACCCGAATCTTGTCCATCTTGTCAATCCTGTCTACTTTCCTCTTCATCCTGTCGTTTCTTCCTTGTTGCCGCCCGTCAGCAGGAACAGAACTGCCATGCGCACTGCGACGCCGCTGGTCACCTGATCCAGAATCACGGAATAGGGGCCGTCAGCAACGTCTGAGGCAATCTCGACGCCGCGATTGATCGGTCCGGGATGCATGATAATGGCATCCGGCTTGGCCGCCCGCATCCGTTCCGCACTCAATCCGTAGAATCGAAAATACTCGCGCACCGATGGGAAGAAAGCTTCCTGCTGCCGTTCCAGTTGGATCCGTAACATCATCACGACGTCCGCATCCTCCACAGCCTCATGCATGTCGTGAGTCACGCTCAGGCTGCCCGAAGCTCGGTCTGGCTGCAAGAGGTCGAGCGTTCTATCAAATGCGCACGGCAAAAGCGTAGGCGGTGCGCAAACGGTGACGTGTGCGCCCATCTTTCCCAGGAGGAGGCAGTTCGAACGCGCGACTCGGCTGTGGGCAATATCGCCAACGATGGCGACCTTCAAACCTGCCAGACGCTTCTTGCGATCGAGGATGGTGAATGCGTCCAACAACGCCTGCGTCGGATGTTCGTGGGCCCCATCTCCAGCATTCACAATGGCCGCATCGCAGATCCGGGCCAACTGGTGGGGCGCACCCGAAGAGGGATGCCGGATGACGATGACATCGGGAGCCATAGCCTGCAGGTTCTGCGCCGTGTCGACGAGTGTCTCACCCTTCACGACGCTGCTGGTTGAAGCCGAAATATTGATGGCGTCGGCACTGAGCCGCTTGGCGGCAATCTCGAACGACGTGCGGGTTCGGGTTGAGGCTTCAAAAAACAGGTTGATGACCGTCTTGCCGCGCAGCGTGGGAACTTTCTTGATGGGGCGGGTGGAGATCTCTCGAAATGATTCGGCTGTCTCCAAAATCAGCTGGATTTGTTCGACTGACAGTTCCTGGATACCGAGCAGGTGCTTGACCTTCAGAGGCACGACGCCTCCTTGGGAACAAAAACAGTGACGTGGTGGCTAAGCCAGGATGAATATGGGGCAGCTAGACTTTCTCGACGAGCAGGACGCATTCTTTTTGATCGACTTCGGTGAGCTTTACTTCGATGATTTCGTTGTCCGTTGTCTGCACAGACTTCCCAACATAATTGGCTTCGATGGGAAGCTCCCGATGGCCCCGGTCAATCAGAACGCAGAGCTGAATAGACTTGGGTCGTCCATAATCAAGCAGTGCATCCATGGCCGCACGAACCGTGCGTCCGGTGTACAGCACGTCGTCCACGAGCACGACCGACAGGTCCACAATCGAAAAATGAATTTCGGTCCTCTGAATTACCGGTTGGGTCGAAACAGTGGAGAGGTCGTCGCGGTAAAGATTGATATCCAGATACCCTACCGGCACCTGTACTTTTTCGAATTCAAGGATCGCTTTCGCCAGCCGGTCGGCCAGCGGAACACCGCGCCGACGGATACCGATAAGAGCCAGGTTTTTGGTTCCGTGATTGCGTTCAACAATCTCATGCGCCAGCCGATTCAGAGCCCGCTCGATCTCGTTGGCCGTCATGATCTGAGCTTTTTCGCGAATGGGCATGTTGATTGGATCGGAACGCCGGGTGAGCAGCAAGTCGATGAAAACCCGCCAAATACTAGCACATGAAAACCGGAAGTCAAGGCAGCGTCTTGGGACTCCAAGACAGCGTCACAGGCGATTAACAGTGCGGCAAAGCCGGTTTGCTATTTGCTCGATACGTTGTCCACTACTGTCTTCAGGGGAGTGCCGGCCATCGGCGCAAACCTGCTGGAGGGCCCGCCAGCCCACGCAGAAAACACCAAGGCTTGGTTGGGGTTCTACCATGCGCATCAGCCGGGCTTGACACGCGGAACCTTCCAACCCATCGGCGATTTTGTCGAGCCCGATCAAAAAATCGAATCGGCTGACGAAGCGTTTGTGCATCTGCGGTCAGGCAAAACGGCCAATGTGGATGTTCGCGAAACAGTAGCAATGTTATTCATCGCCAACCGCACGAACTCTGACCAGGTCGAACTGATGCTCAACGGATTGGAAGAAGGCGAGTATCAAATCGAAGCATTGAATTTTCTGCTGCAACCTGTGGCTCTTCGAACCGCTCGCCTGGCAAGCCGCGCCGAGATTCGCGACGCGGTGCCTCAGGGCGGCATGCTGGCGATCACCCGCAAGTAGCCGCTAGGGCCTGATCCTGCAACAGCCTGTCAATTCACAGCAGTAGCCACCGAGGTAACGAGGCGGGGCCGCCTCCTGACGTCGTCGGCTACCACAGTCATGGCTGCCGTGTCCGGATTCAGAATCAGGTCCTGGCGGGCTATTCCGGCCCAGGTGCAGAGGCGGGTTAGACACGCACGGAGCGCGTGCCCGCTCCCGGCGTCAGCCAACGATTCCAATCACCGACATCATTCGTCCGGCTTTGCCCGCGTCGGCCCGATGCGAGAAGAAGCGATCCTTCTCGCACGCGGTGCAGGGTCCATCGGTGAAAATCTTTTCCGCAGCCATCCCGGAATCCAGGAGCTGGCTTCGACAGGCTTCGGCCAGATCGACGCACTGGGAATTGTCTCGAGTCGCCTTGCCGCTTGGCGGTTCGGAAAAGAAACTCGCTGAGCGTTCAAACTCTTTTGTGAAAGCCTCCACGACTTCTTCTCCCACTTCGTAGCAGCATCTCCTGATCGCTGGACCCACGACAGCCAGACAGTTGCCGGGATGAGAACCGAAGTCTGTTTGCATCAGATGAACCGCCTTGGCAGCAATCCGCTGAAGAGTGCCGCGCCACCCTGCATGCACGGCCGCGGCAACCCGCTGCTGCGGATCGACGAGTAGCACTGGCAAACAGTCAGCCGTCTGAATCGCGACGAGTAGCTCCGGTTCGCCAGTCACCCAGCCATCGCCTTCAGGTGGGTCGGACAACAGGGCTCGCGAGGCTTTGAATACACGATCGGAATGCACTTGCCGCAGAGTCGCCAAAGGCAACTCACGTCCGGAAACGCTGCGCACAAGGCGTTGCCGGTTTTCCAGAACAGTCTCGCGGGGTTGGAACGTGTTCAGGCTATAGCTTACCTCCGCTCCGTCCTGGTCTCTCCGCAGACTGAATCCGTGCCGCAGCCACTTGTAGGCTGCAAGTCGTTGGTGATATAAGAAAATTCCGTCGCTCGAAGTTTGAAGTTGGTCTTCCATCTCAGGAGAGTTCGTCATAAGGCTTCGCGGCGCCACGATGGATAAAAACAACATGGGTGTAGCGCAGACCGGAGCTTCTGGCGGTCTGCGGCTTTTCTTCTCGGAACCCCAGAACTGCCGCAGACCTGCCAAGAAACGGCAGGTTTGCGCTACACGGGTCTCTCATCATAGGAGCCTACGATGATTGTCGGAATCGGGACCGATATCGTGGAGATCGAAAAACTGCGCCTCGCGATGGTGCGGCGCGGAGAGCGGCTGCGCAATCGTGCTTTCACGGAAAGTGAAATTGCTTACTGTGAGGAGCGGGCCAGCCAGTATCAACACTACGCCGTGCGCTTTGCTGCCAAGGAGGCGACGTTCAAAGCCATTGGAACCGGATGGCGCGGCGGGGTTGGCTGGCATGATGCAGAGGTCAAGAACGAAATGAGCGGGAAACCGATTCTCATCCTGAGCGGAAGGGCCCTGGAGATTGCAGTGCAGATGGGTGCCCGGAATTTCTGGCTCAGTCTTTCTCACACAGACCTTTATGCGGTGGCCCAGGTGATTTTGGAGGGGTAGCTAGTTGTAGCGAGCGGCCTCGTACCGCCGAGACCCAAAACAGGGAACCGTCAAGGACGCAAAGAGCTCCAAGAGCTTGCCTGATCAAGCCTTTCGTAGAAGTACTCGGTCGGCGATCCTGTTCTAAGCTCCGTGATCTGAGATTCTCAGATTCCAAAGGACAGCTCAGATTCCCCTTTGCGTTCTTGGCGCTCTTGGCGGTTCAAGCAAAGGCAAGTTTGACCGAATCTTGAACTTGGTTGCCATCAAGTGAACCTAGAACCCAATCAATTTCGACTCAAGCAGCTTTCTCAGGATCAAGAGGCTTTCGGCCTCCGCACGTCCCAGCTTCCGTTGATTCGGGACAAAATGAATCCTTCTTTCGGTCCGAGACCCATGGTCATGGCAGTTTCCAACGAAGCCTTCACCTTCGGAACGGTCTCCGGCGTCAGCCTCCCGCGGTAGGTTTGATCCACAAAGCGAGGCTCGGCTGACGCGAGCAGCGCCGAGGCTTCGGGGTTTCCCGGTTGGGCTTCCAATAGATCATGCAAGAGGGTTAACGCTGCCACCAGCGCGCCACGTGCGAGCAGATCCTTGACCTGTTGCAGGGTTAGGCTGTTGGCTTTTGGTTCTTCCTCTGCGGGCGCCATCAGCGCCGTTTGAGGCTGCTCCTCGATAACCTGGACCACACCGTCGGCCACAAGTTGATGCAACCGGGAGTACACGTGAAACGGTGAGGCGTGCATGTTGTAGCAAATCTCACCCACCCTCATTCGGTTCTTCACAAGCCAGAGAATTCTGGGAATATCGCTTCCCTCTTCGATACCGGCAGGACTCCGACCAGGAACCAATTGCAGAACCACACGATCAGAAGGCAGTATTTCGCGATACCGCCTCCATTCGTCGGTCCGGTAGACTCCCTCCATCATCACGCTGGTCGGCTTGATCTCAATCCGGATGAGATTGTCGGGCGGTGGCGCCTGGTCTTCGAACTGGAAATCAGCCTGTTCCCACAGGAACAGTTCGTACATGATCTCAAGCGCCCGCAAATGCAGCAGCTCCATCATTTCGCTTTCGTTGAAAACTCCCATCGAAAGCAAGATTCTTCCCAGCGGCACCTGACGCTGGTGGCGCTGGTTTTCCAGCGCCAATCGGAGTTGAGGCTCGTCGATCTTGCCGTTGTGCAACAGAAACTGGCCAAAGTATTCCTTGGGGTCGGTCGACGTCGATCCGATGATGGAGCCCTTCTCGAAAAAAATTTCCTTCGAGACGCTCTCGCGACTGACGCGCAGAACGCCTGACTTCTGACCTGACTCGAGAAACTGCAGAAGATCCGCGATGCTCATAGTCGCGAGGTTGCCAGCAATCCCCATGTTTTTTCTCCCAGCACTTAGCATAGCGACGAATCGTCACTCCGAATCAGAGACACAGCAAACCGTGGAACGGATCAAAGCCCAAGAGGGTCAAATGGCCGGCACAGGCATGCCCCACTGGGCCCACTCCTCACGGGCGGGACCGTAGAGTCCGGGGACAGGCAGTCCTGCCTGGCGCATTAGCACGGTCATTTGGCCACGATGATGAATCTGGTGAAAGATCAAAGCCGTCAGTGTGTATCCGCGCTTCCACATTTGGCCATACATGGCATCGCTCGCTTCCAAGGTGGCATCGGTCCATTGCGATTTCACCGCTTCGAGCACCGCCAGCCCAGCCTCCCCATAGGCGTGGCGAATCTCCAGCATGCTCTGCGGAATGGGCTGTTCGTGATGCGGTCCTGCGACCTTAAGACCTGTCTGGCCCATCATCTCCGGAATCGTGGTCGTAATATGCCAGGCTAAGCGCCCCAAGGTTCGTCCCTTGCTGTCGACAGCTTGCGCAAGCGCTTTGTCTGGGATGTGTTTAAAGACCTTCTGTGTTTTATCAAACTCTTGTATCCAGAGAAGCTCAAAATCCTTAATGTGCGAAATCATTGGTGTTCCTTTCTTGATCACTCCAGTCTGCTCAGTGCCCTGCAAAAGCTACTTTGGAGCCGCGCTTTTGTCAATTTCGGCGGTTCTTTGCGCAGTAGCAGGGCGCAACGCGGCATCTACCGACAACTTCACCTGTGCAGCCGTGATGCTAAGGATGCATTTGGGTTCGTCGTAAACAAGGCAGCGATAACCCGGGCAGGGGTTGCAGTCAAAAAAATTCTGAACTCGCTGAAATGGCGCCTTCCAAGGATACCAAACCCCCGCGTCCGATGATCCAAACAAGACTACCGTTGGAACGCCAAGCGCAGCAGCGAGATGAGTCGGCCCGCTGTCATTGCCAACGAATAATTTTGCCCCGCGAAGGACCCAAAGCAACTCTCCAACCGGAACGCCACCGCACACGAGAACATTCTCCTTGCAGCGTTGTGCAACGCTCCGCAGCTTGGCCTCTTCACCGGGCCCGCCGGAAAGAACCACCTGGAACCCATGCTCCCTCGCGAGAAAGCCGGCAATTTCGGCAAATCCTTCGGGTGTCCATTCCTTGGTGAAAAACCTCGAAGTGGGCTGAATAACCGCGTACCGGGAGCCTGGTTTGAGGCCGAGCCCGTACAAGCGCTGCAAAACCGGAGCCTCCAGTTCGGGAGCTGGAATGACCCGCAAAGGAGGAATGACCCCTTCGGGCAACCCTAATCGATGGAGCCACTCCATCTGATACTCCACCGTATGCCACTTCGTGCCGTCGGCTTTCCTGGTTGGAACATTCAAGGTGTCTGTGTAGGCGAAGGGGTTGCGAAAGCTCTTCAAGCCTATCCGATGGAGGCTGCCGCTGAGCAGAGTCAACCAGGCGCTGGTAGAACCGCCATGGAGATTGATACAGCAGCCAAATCTTGCCGCTCGAATTTGTCTTAGCGCAGCTGCTCGTGAAAAAAGTGAGTGCAAGGATCCCTGGGCTCCTGGAATCGTGAGTACCTGCTCGACATCCGGATTGTGCTTGAGAACTTCGCCGTTCGGCGACTCGACAAGAACTGCAATTCTCAAATCGGGCCGCCAGGCTTTCAGCGCCGCATAGAGAGGAGTTGACAGGACGGTGTCTCCCAGCGAACGCAGGCGAATAAATAGAACGCGGCAGCCTGGAGGAAGGCTTGGAAGCAGGTCGGTACGCGCCATGCCAGAGACAGTAACACAGATTTGAAACGCAGGGGATTCGCCGTGCCTCCGACCCAGGACGCCGTCACAGTCAAACCAGCAGCCTAGATCAATCGAGAGTGGGAGCCGCCTTCTGGGGCATCGATTCGATCGGACACGGTTCGCTTGAGAAGCAGCGCACCCTACTTCTGCCTGCTCTATTACGCTTGCGGCGCTTTGACTGGGCCCCTGGCCTCCGACGCTCCTCGCTTGTCTTCATCCGCGCCTTTGGCTAGTCTGTGCCCGACTCTCCGGCTTCGGCTTGGAGGCAACCCCAGTTTCCGAGGTTCAAGATGAAGAAGATCACGACCACGTTATTGCTGGCCTTGCTGTGTGCAACTTCTGTCCTGGCCGCGCCGCGACTGAAAGCAGGCGATCGCATTGTGACGCTGGGAGACAGCATTACTCAGGCCGGTGGTTATCAGGCCCTGATGCAAAAGGTCCTTGCGCGTTTCTATCCGGATTTGGGAATTGAGATTGTGAACGCCGGGATTGGCGGCCACAAAGCCCCTGACATGGCGGCTCGCTTGCAGAAGGACGTGATTGACAAAAAGCCCACGATCGTGACGGTGTCTTGTGGAGTGAACGATGTTTGGCATGGCTTCTATAACCCGGCTCGGGGCGTCGACATCGAGACGTACACTCGCCTGATGACGCAGATGGTGCAGCAACTCAAAGCAAACACATCCGCTGCGATCTATTTGCTGACTCCCACCGTCATTCACGAAAACTTGCGGGGACCGGAGAACCTCAAACTGGAAGCCTATTGTCAGGCAATCCGTGAGATCGCAGAGCGGGAAAGCGTTCGCCTCGTCGATCTCAACGCGGTCTTCAACCTGGTTCTGCGAAGCACGCAAATAGGCGGCGCACCTGAGTTTCATCCAACCTCGGACGGCGTGCACATGAAGCCGTCCGGAAACTTCCTGATCGCAGCCGCAATCTTGCAAGCGCTGGAAATTCCCATCACTCAGATTCTGGAAGCGACTGATGTTGCCCAGCCGGCCATTCGCGCCGACGACACGCGACTGCAGTACTGGGGCCGCTGGGACCAGCGCAACGCTGCCACCACCGGAGCGGTAACGGTCAACACGGGCAGCACGATCATCGCTCGATTTCAGGGGACTGATCTCACGTTGCACTTCACGACGGCACAGTACTCGCACCAGTTTCCGACGCTGTGGCTGCAAGTTGACGAAGGCGAATGGAAGGTGGTCCGACCGGCGGAAAAGCTTCGCCTCTCACCGGCGCCTCTGGCAGCCGGAACCCATGTGGTGCGTTTGGTGGTGAAAGGTTTTCGCGAATGGGAGAACCGCTGGGACACGCCACTGGTGGGTTCGGTGGTATTCCGCGGCGTAACCCCTGATGCTGGGACTCAGCTACTGCCTACGCCCGAGCGGCCCGCGAAGCTGGCTGAGTTTCTGGGAGATAGCATCACGGAAGGTGTGTTGGTCTTGAACACCGGTTCGCGTGAAACCTGGACCCGTGAGGGATGGCCGCAGTTTTCGGATGGCCGCCGTTCCTGGGCTTATCAGAGCGCCCTGTTGGCAGGAGTCGAACCGCGTACCGTGGGGTTCGGGCGGTTGGGCCTCAGCATCAACGCCAACGGCGGCGTGCCGCCAGCACTGCACAGCTTCCCGTTCGTCTATTCTGGCGCGCCGATCGACAAGACCCGCCTGCCAGATGCCGTGGTCATTAACATGGGGACCAACGACGGACAGCGGGTCTCAGGCGAGGTGTTCGGACCGCTCTACCGGGCTTACCTGGAGACCATCCGCAAGACCTACCCATTGGCGCAGATTCTCTGCCTGCGCCCGTTCAATGGCGCTCATGCCACCGTGATTGAAGGCGTGGTGCGCGAGCTACAGGATTCGAAGATTCGTTACGTGGACACTGCGGGCTGGATTGATCCGCAAAAACATACGACCGATAAAGTTCACCTGAATCTGGAAGGAAACCGCCTGGCTGCGGAGAAAGTTGCGGCGATACTGAAGACTGTGTTGTGAGCGGGAAGTTGAAAATGTTCCGCGGGGCAGAGGTTGCGTTGGAACCCGCGCCGGCGGCTCAAGCAAGAATGAAAGTTTGTCATCCTACTCGTGCTGGCCCAATGAAGAGCCGAGGACGAGAGCGAGTGCGACGAGGAGGACGATTGCGTGCCTGGTGAAAAGCAGGAAGCCGCGAGAGTCGGCAGTGTTAAGCCTCGACTGGATCACTCCGCTGCAGGTCCTGGCACAGCCACCAGGTTTTCCGTCTTTGCCGCACCCGCAGCCAGTTCCACTCGTTTTCCCAGTTTCTCAATTTCCTTCAGATAGGAAACATCGGTCTCGGCGCCCGCTTCGTGGGTTAGGAGCGCGCAGACAACATACTCTCCGGGCACAAGCCCTTTCGCGACGAAGGAGCCCTGTTGGTCGGTCTGTGCCGTTTTGCTAAACCGGCTCTTGCTTTGCCGCTCAGGGTCCGCAGCAAAAAGCACAACGGTAGCGCCTCTCAGCACTTCACCGCCTTCCTCCTTGCGAACGACTCCACTGAGCTGGCCGCCTTGCGAGGAAATGACGACCTCGACACCCTGGTACCGATCGTTGTTCTTAAAATCGACGGCTTGATCCGTAACATCACGGCCTTCCATTCGGATCGATTTCAAGTAAAAATTGCCCGTTGGTAAGTTGACGTTGAAGCGCATAGAGCCTTCGGCCACATTCTGAGTGAACGTCAGGTCGTCTTTGGTTTCCTGTGGACCGCCGCCGAAGAAGCCTCCCATCATGGGGCCAGCGTCTGGAACCAGCATCACTCGAATCTGCCGTGGTTCGATGGGTTGCGTCGATTGGCTTTCCACTACGATCTTGCCGGAAACTTCCGCGCCATTTCCAAGCACGATGAACACATTTTGGAGGTCCTCGCTGCCTACCTCAACGATGACACTGCCGGATTCTGTTTTCCCGTCACGGTTGGTGTTGGCCGTCAGTCGATACTTCCCTGGCAGCATGTTGCTCAATTTGAAACTTCCGTCAGGATCAACGCCACCCCCTCCAAACATCATTCCGAAATCAGCTTCGGGTGGATGGCGCATGCTCATGAGCCTTGCGCCCGATGCCGGTTTGCCATCACCTGCCATCACCTTGCCGCTGATCGTGAAGCTCACCATCTCCGTCAAGGCCATATTGATCCCGGTGATCTCTGCAGCCGGAGCCACTTGAACCTTGCTGGCTTCCTGAGGACTGAGCGCTCCTGGGTAGTAGGTTGGTGGGAAAGCTCCACCGCCGTCAGGGAAGCCGAAAGACCGGTAGGTGGCACTCAGGTAGTAGCTGCCAGGTGGAATCTCAAAGAGACGGAAATGTCCACGATCATCGGTCTGAGACATGCTGACCGGCATCAAGCTCCTCTTTCCCTGCATGGTTCGATAGCGGCTTAATTGGACCATTACGCGCGAAAGAGGTTCATTGTTCTGATCGGTGATCTGTCCTTCCACTGCGCCGCCCCGGATCATCTGAAAGTTAACCTGGCCGAGTGTTTCTCCCGCCCGGATGGTGAGCTGAGTGCCTTGCGTCCGGGACATCGGGTCGGCCGACTTCTGGCCGTACGTCTGGGCTACATAGCCATTCCTCATCACCATCAGAGTGTAGCGTCCAGGCTTCACGTCCTTGATCTCGTAGTCTCCATTTTCGTTTGTTTGGGATGTCTGCGGATTCATACCGGGCCTGGACTCTGATCCTCGCAGCATCACACGAGCTCTGCGAAGTCCGGCGCCTGTGTCGACAGCCACCACACGGCCTTTGATGGCTCCCGGCTTGTCGGCTGCTTGCGGCGAGCCGGTTTGTTCGCCGGGAGGCGAGACTTGTGGTTGTGCGACTGAAGTTAGTGACAACACCCACAGCAGGATAACGGGCGCCAGAGCGGAGCGGTGAACCATGGAAGCCTCCTTCTTGAGCGAATCCTCGTGAACTGGAATTGAGTCAAATATGACCCTATTATACGCAGCTTTCAACGGTTTGGTTGCCTAAAGCCCGGTTGTGCAGAAGAAAATCGACGTGGACGGCTGGCGTGGCCCATCCAAAAATGCAGCTCAATCGTATTGTGAGGTGGTGGCGAAATGCGGTGAGGAGTCGCGAGAGAACAACAAACTCCTTGCATTTCACCTCTGATGTGCTATTGAATACGCATTGACTATTTTCCAAAGGAGGAAATACATGAGAAATAAGGTTGCCGTCTTGTTGGGCCTGTGCCTGGTCCTGGCATTCAGTGTCTCCTTGATGGCGGATCACCACAAGCACACGGGATGGATTACCGATGCGAAGTGCGGCGCCAACGGCGCCAAAGCAGAGCATGCCAGCTGCGCGGTGAAGTGCGCCGAGGGCGGACAGAAGCTGGTTCTCTACAGCCCCTCCGACAAGAAAACCTTCGCGTTGGACAATCAGGCTCTGGCGAAAGAGCACATCGGTCATGAAGTTGTTGTCGAAGGCGCAGCCGACGACAAGGGCAGCATTACCGTAAAGAAGATTGAGGCATCCAAGAAGTAGTTATTGATTCTGGTGCTTCATCAGGCAGTTCCGGGCAGGGGAGTCTTCCCTGCCCTTTTTTTTGGAAATTGAAATTTCGGGAATGAAAGCGCTTGGCATCGAAATTGGGCGCCAGCACTCTGGAAGTATCTGGGCAAACTGGAACTCTAGTCGCTGGCCTCAAAACCAGCGAATTGAGGTTGGCCCTACTGTCCAGGAGTTCCAAACACTTTTCTCGAGTTCGATTTCAGAGTGTCATTCCAACGAAAGAACCTGGATTCCCGCTTTCGCGGGAATGACGAACTCGTGGTCGCGGCTTGTCCCGCTCCGCTTCAATCTTCAGTCCGGGTGCTGCAACTCTGCGACCGCATAGAGCACTTCCTCAAACTTCCCCACCCCAATCGCTCAAGACTTTGATTCACAAAGCACATTTGTCTTGGACAAATTCTCAATGCAACCCCGTATGTCGGGACTGCTTCTCACCTTGGGTCATTGATGTGAACTCACCAAGAAAGGAGCTTACCCATGAAACGAACCATTGGAGTGACCGTAATTGCCCTAGGCTTGCTGGCAACTGGAGCTTTTCTGTCCACATTCATCAGCAACCCGATCGCCAGCAACCAGCTTTCCTCGGGCCTGCCCTCGGAGCAATCTCCGATCGTGGTGAATGCCAACGGCGCGCAGATTTCCGTGGTGCCGTCGATCGGTGCCGACGGAAGGCCCACACCCGTGGTGATAAACGTTGGAGCGGCAGCGCCTTTAGCTTATGAGGCCGCTCAGCCGCAAACCACGCCGGTGGCTTACCGACCCATGGTACAAAGTGCGGCCTACGAGCCAGCCGTTCGACCTCGTCGGGCAACGCGCTCAAGCGAGGTGAATTCAGGAAATCGCAGTTGGCAGAAGGAGGCCATCATTATTGGAGGCGGCACTGCGGCTGGAGCCGGCATTGGTGCCATTGCGGGTGGCAGGAAGGGCGCCGCAATTGGAGCGATTTCAGGCGGTGTGGCCGGCCTCATCTACGACATGAAGACACGCAAGAACGGAGACCGGTGGTAACTTTTCGGTATCCAGACTGTTTAGTTAGCTCTTCGCATTATAAGGGGACCGAGTGCGTCCCCTTACTTTGAACGCTCCTCGCTGGACGCATCCAGAAGGTCCTGAATATTCGGCGTTATAGCGCGTTCGCCCTCTCCTAAATATCCCATCCGGCGTTTAGCCTCATCAATCCGCAGTTCCTGCGCGCTAACGCCCAGATCCTCAAGTTGTCCCGGCACGGGCAATGCACCTAAGAAACTTTGCCGATACAGCGGATAGCACTCGGTTCTCAGATGAGCCATCATTTGGTGCGCTCGCCTTATCTTGCGCTCGTAGCGCAGCATCTCGACGTTAATCGCTGCCACCACGATGCGCTCTCCTGGACCCGGTGAGGCTTGCGCCAGAAGCCGGCCGTCATAGTCCACCACCATGCTGCCGCCCGGCCACGAAAAGGGCGGATAGTGTCTCAAGCTGGCACCCTGGTTGGCGGCTACGACGTACGCCAGATTCTCGAGAGCGCGGCAGCGATTCACCACCGTCCACCAATCCATGGGTTCCGTGCTCCCAAACGGATCCATGTAAGCCGAAACTCGAACCAGAATCTCGGCGCCATTGGCCGTTAACTGGCGCAACGGCTCAGGGAAGAGCCAGTCGTAACAGATCGCGGCGCCGATGTTGCCGATGGGAGTCTGGGCAACTGGAAACAGCTGTTCGTCGTAACCTTCAATGTCATGCGGGCTGGTATGAACTTCCCACGGAATCCAGGGATTGACCTTTCGGTACCTGTATACAATTCCCTCGGGGCCGATCAGGCAGGTGGTGTTGAAGACAGCACCCGGCCACTTCGAGTCTGTCTCAAGCATGGTTCCGCTTTGAATGTAGAGCTCATACTCCTTCGCTTTGGCCTGCAGCTTCTCCGTGTGCGCGTTTGGAATTGGAACAGCTAGTTTCTCGCGCAGCTCTTTCAAGGTGAGATAGGCCGGTGCGGCGTGCGCGAACTCTGGAAAGACCACCAGCTTGACGGGCATGAAGGGAGCGTAACCGACCACCGCATGGTCAATCATTCGCAGCATGCGTTCCGTGTTGCGTTTCATCTGCGCACGATTGAGGGGACAGGGCAGATCCGTCTGGCAGGCGGCGGCGTAGTACTTCAGGCATTCTTCCATCTTCATTTCCTTCGCAAGGAGAATATCGAGGATTTCGATTTCCCCTCTTCTATCCTCAATGCTCAACGTTCGGCTTCTTCACCGCCAGCTTTCCAATGGTCCAAAGAATCTTTGCTCCTGCCTTGACCGAGCCCGAAATGGTTCCAGAAACCTTCGACTTTCCGATCCGCTTGCGATAACGAACGGGAACCTCCACCACTTTCATTCGATGCTGGAGGGCCTTGACCTGCATTTCAACAGTCCAACCGTAGGTGCGGTCCTGCATGCTCAGCCGCCGCAACGCATCAACCCGAATGGCCCTGAAAGGCCCAAGGTCTGTATAAGAAAATCCATACAGCAGTCGAATCAGCCGAGTCGATAGCCAGTTGCCAAATCGCTGCTGGGGGGTCAGCGAACCTTTTTCGCGCTCGCCCAACACGCGGGAGCCAACGACCAGGTCTGCTTGGCATTCGACCATTGCTGACACCAGGTCGCTCAGTTCAGCGGGATAGTCGCTGTAGTCTCCGTCCATGAAGACCACGATCTCTGCCCCTGCAGGAAGTTTCGCGATGCCCGCCAGACAGGCATAGCCGTAGCCCCGCCTTGGCTCCGACACGACTTGAGCCCCTTGCTCGCGGGCCGCGCGCGCCGTGCCATCTGTGCTGCCATTGTCGGCCACGATGACCCACTGAACGTCATTTGGAATATCCTTGACGACTCGGCCAATCGACTGTTCCTCGTTCACAGCAGGAATGATGACTGCAACTGGTGGGAGGTTTACGGAGCGCAGAGGAGAACCTCAACGAATCAGATCAATCCATCTTAGCACGCGCGAGGGTACCGCGTTCCAATGACACACACGGAAGGAAAGCGCGAGCATCCGCACTCCCTCAAAGGTTTCGGAACCTGTCCATTGACAGAATCAAGCTTAAGGAAAGTCGTTGAGAAGTCAGTGCCCTTTTGCTATTTTCAATTCACTTCGACTTCGGCCCGGCAGCAACCTCAGCATTTGGACTTGAAGAAGGAAGCACGTTGCTTCGGGCTGGTTCGGGGAAGCTCCTTCCCATTCTGGTTATCCTCCGGCGATGGAACTCCTATGACTGCCGAAGCCAGCCTTAGCGCTCCGCCGCAACTGCCAGTTCCAGTCGGGAGCACGTTCGCCGGACGTTACCGAATTCTCCGGTACTTGGCGCATGGAAGAACCAGCTGTGTCTGCCAAGGCCAGGATCTGCTCGCCGGTCAAACCGTTGTTCTGAAGTTCATTCAATCGAGCGTGTTGCAGCAACGAGGGCTGGTTGAACGGTTTAGACAGGAGTCGTTGCTGGCTCGGAAGCTGGCCCATCCCAACATCGTTCGCGTCTTCGATATGGCCGAGGGTGACGGACTGTTTTTTATTTCGATGGAGTTTATCGATGGGGCAGATTTGAGGTCACTGATTGGCCGGGGTGAAGCCGTTCCTCTGTCCCGTTTCCTCTCTGTATTTGGCCAGCTCTGTTCGGCGCTCGCCTATCTGCACTCCCAAGGCATTGTGCATGGTGACATTCAACCTGCGAATCTGATGCTTGACTCGCAGGGAACCCTGAAACTCATCGATTTCGGGGTTGCGCGAGAACACGCCCATAGTGCAAAGAACACGACGCCTCAAGGCATCACTGAGTACACTGCTCCAGAGGTTTTGGCAGGCCAGACTCCTGCGCCAGCGGCCGATATTTTTTCTGCCGGCCTGCTCCTTTTTGAACTGCTGACCGGCCTTCCCATCTCGGGTCGCGCCAGCAAAGAGCTGCCTCCGGCACGCAGCGAGTTCCCGGGAATTCCAATTCAGATGATCCGGCTGCTTCAAACCTGCATGGCTCCCAATCCGGAACGTCGATTTCGCCGCATGGAGGAGCTCTTGAATGCTGCTGGCAGTCTGGATATGCGGGTCAAGGCGAGCGCCGCCGGGACTGGCAGAACCACACTCGGGCGCCTGCTGCAGGACGACCCTGCGATTGTGAAGGCGGTCCTGCCTACCTTTGTGGAACTGCTGGACGCAGTCGAGCATGCCCATGCGGGGAAGGGAAGTTGGGATCTCACTCCACAGGCTATCGAGTTGACGCCCAAGGGAAAGATTCTCATTCCGGTTCTCCCCGAACCTGAATGGAATCGAACCTTGCTCATTGCTTCCCCCAAGCATATTTCCCCCGAGACTTTCTTGGAGAGAACAGCCGGGGCTTCCGAACGTGAGGCCAGCGAAGTTTATGTCGTAGGCTTCATGTTTTACGAAATCTTACTGGGCAAGCGGATTTTCAATCTGGAGTTTGAGGGGTTTCAAGGGCATGATCAGCAATATCTCTGGCTCAGCTGGCATGGAGATCTGGCGCACGAGCCGCGGCCCCTCCACCAGGTGATTCCTGGGTATTCCGAGCGTGTCTCTGAGATCCTCGGGCGGATGATCCAGAAACGCCCGGAGACGCGTTTCAGAACTCTGCGCGAAGCTCGCGAAGCGTTCCTGGAACTTCAGACGCATCTTGAGACAGAGGACGAGAAAAAGTCTGGAACCACGGTCATGGTTCCGAAAACAACCGGGGCAGAGCGATCCAAGGCGGCGCGGTGGCCTGGCATTGCCGCTGCAGGCGTGCTCTTGCTGGCTCTTCCGGCATTGTTTTTTTGGCGGAAATCGCTTTGGCCCAGGCGGGCTGATCCCATCTCCATCAAGCCAGAACCACAGGTCAACGGACAGCCAACCAACGGCGGTATGCTGGCGCGCAGTGTCCTCACCGAGACGGGAGAAATGCTTCTGGTTGAGGCAGGAGAGTTTCGGATGGGGAATGCTCGGGGTCGGACCACGCTGACGGGTGGGTTGCAAAATGAGGCTCCAGAGCACTCGGTGCATGTCCGAGCGTTTTACATCGATAAGTTTGAAGTCACCAACCAGAATTACCGCCGCTTCTGTGAGGACATGGATCGACACCTTCCGCCTAACCCCGCTGGATTCCCGAACTACATAGACCGTCCGGACTATCCGGTCATCAACGTTTCGTGGGAGGATGCAAGAGCCTTTGCTGTCTGGGCGGGCAAACGGCTGCCTACGGAGGCCGAGTGGGAGCGGGCGGCACGGGGCAGTGACGCCCGGCTTTATCCGTGGGGAAACGATTACCGGCCTCGAAGGGCAAACCTTCAGGATGCTGGCCCGCTGCCTCAGATCGCTCCCATAGGCAATTTCAAGGAAGACGTTAGTCCCTTTGGCGTGATGGACTTAGCCGGGAACGTCTTTGAATGGGTGGATGATCGCTACGCCTTGTACCCTGGCAATATGGGCAGATTGGCGGATTCGGACAGGCTGCACCGCGTCATTCGGGGTGGAGGATTTTTGCTGGGAAGCGAGATGGCGCGCACGACGAACCGAGGATCTCATCTGCCGCAGATTCAATCCGGCGAGGGCCGAGACTCCTTCATCGGGTTTCGTTGCAGCGTTGACGCAGACGCGATCACAAAGGCACGACCCGTTCCCAAGTGATATCGCTTTTAAAGCTTTTGCCTGGTTTTGTCTCAGACCTGCGGGAACAATCGATCCTCATCTGAATGAATTCCATTCCCAAACCAGACGTTCAGCGGTTGATTGAAAGCTATCAGGACTACGCTCATGCGATTGCCGCTGAGGTTTGCCGCAAGCTCCCCAGTCAAATCGACCGGCGGGAGTTGGAAGGCGCGGCCGACTTGGGACTGGTGGAAGCCGCCCAGGCGTTTGATCCCTCCCGGGGAGTGCTCTTCAAGACATTTGCGTACTATCGAATTCGCGGAGCGGTTTACGACGCCTTGCGAAAAATGGGCTGGTTCTCGAAGAGCCTCTACCAGCAGTACAAGTTTGAGATGGCGGCCAACGAGTATTCGAAGGACTATTCGGAATCGACACCGGCTGCAGGTGACGTCGAGGCCGAGTATGACGAGATCAAGAACTTCACCGGTTCGGTCTTGAGTTGCTACCTGCTGTCACTTGAAGACCTTACCCAAGAAATTTCCGACAGCAGCGATAAGTCACCCGAGCAACAGGCGCAGACCAACCAGGAGCAGCGACACCTAAAGGAGGCCATGTCGCGGTTGCCGGAAAAGAACCGGCAGATCATTCAGTGGTATTATTTCGAGGAGAAGAGTCTTGAAGAAATCGGCCAACATCTCGGAATGTCCAAGTCGTGGATCTGCCGTGTTCATGCCAAGAGCGTCGAAATGCTTCGCGATCTGATGCTTATGCCACGAACTGGAAAGGTTCCGGCGGGTTGACACACCTTTTTTTGTTTGTGGACACAACTTTCCCGAAGGGGGTCCGATAATGGACTCAGAACCCGCAGACGCTGTATTTAGCGGGCTACCTGAGGTGAAAGCAATGGCCGACACAAGCATTTCGAAATTGGTCTCACAAACAGTTGCTAGTGCGAAGGCGACGGGTCTCTCGCAGGCCAAAGTGAGCCCTTCGAAGTTTGATCAGGTTCGGGCCAAACTGGAACAATCGTCGACATCCTCCGATCAGCGCATCGGTCAAAACACCCCTCAGATTTCTGCCCAGGAGGGAAAGCGGTCGGAAGTGGAATTCAAAAACCGGCTCGAACAAGTTCGGCGACGTGACCTCGGTGAAATCTTCAAAGCGGATCTGCAGGATTCAAAGGAGCGGGTAGACGCGATTCGCAAGGGACTTGCGGCACAGCCTCCCAGTCCGGCCCTCGAACCGGTGAAAGATCGTCTCCTTCAAGTTGAGAATCAGTACCTGGAATCAGGACGCCTGCTTCGCGGGCTGGGTAAATTGGATTCCCCTCAAGATTATCTAAAGATGCAGCTCGAAATGTATCGATTGACCCAGAACGTCGAACTTCTGTCCAAAATCGCAGGAGAAGCGGTTGGCGGAGTTAACAAGGTGTTGAGCACTCAAGTGTAAGTTGAAAGGCTGTCGAATGTTCGAGTTTGCCCGAGAGAGATTTCTCATTGCTAAAGTCATTTTCCTACAACTGCGACAACACAAAGCTCGTATGAAAAAGAATGCTTGGCTCTGCGGTCTTGTGCTGCTTCTAACAGGTTGCATGCAAAAGGAACTTCAGACGGGCCTGACGGAGCAAGAGGCGCAGGAGATCATCGTTCTCCTTAAGGAGAGCGGCATCGATGCGAGTCGTGCGGTAATGCCCGGAGACGCTGAAAGGCCCGCTTGGACGTTGTCTGTAAAGGGCGGGGATCAAGACTATTTTCTTGCGATGAAGATCCTGCAAGAGCATGGCTTGCCCCGTGAGAGAGCCAAGGGGTTGGAGGATGTGTTCTCGAAAGCGGGGCTCATTCCGACGGCAGGAGAAGAGAAGGCTCGATTGATCGTCGGATTGTCGGGAGAAATGACCCGGACGCTTAAATCCGTTGCCGGTGTAGTCGATGCTCGAGTCCATGTGGTCTTGCCTGAGAATAGTCCGTTGGTGGATAAGAGCCAGTGGAGCCTGACGACCTCTTCCGTCCTGCTCAAATACCAGGGTGATCAAGTCCCTCTGCGAGAGGACGAAATCCGTAATCTTGTGGCCCGCAGCATTGAAGGCCTGCAGCCAGAAAACGTCGCAGTCGTTTTCAAGAAAGTGGAGAGCAAGCCAGTTCCCCGCAGGGATCTGCGTTGGTACCTGGGCTCTCAAGGTGTGGTGCTGGCTTCTTTGGGATTACTCGTACTGACCACGGTGGGATCTTTGTTGTTGTTAGTGCGCAGTCGTCAGCAGCAAAGCAAGATTCAAAGCCTGGCGCGTCAGATACAGACCCTGACGACCCACACGACTACGAGTATTGAAGCCGGAGGCAAGCGTTGAATGAAGAAGCGTTCTGCCTGATCGGCTTACTGAAGGCCGGAAAATCGCACGAGCGTGTGACGAACTTGCTGCCGCCAGACCGGCGGGAAGTCGTTATACGGCTGGCAGCCGGGTTTTCAAACTTGCCGACTCACGAACTGAGGAAGAGACTCGTGGCTCTGAGGGAATCGGCGTTGCTTCAATGGAAGAGCCGCCTGACCGTGGAGTTGGGAACCGGGTGGCGAGAGCTTCCCCCGTTGCTGCAGTCCTGGCTCGGCCAAGCCGCGCCACCGACCTATGGAAATCAAGATCATCAAGACTAACGTGGCCGAAGAACCCGAATCGGTTCCAGGGCCTGGAAAAATCATCAAGAAGGAGCTGTTTGAAGCTTCCCAGGAGGCGCGAAATATCGTCGAAGCAGCGCGCCAGGAAGCGGAGCGGATTGTCGCGAGAGCTGAGCAGGAGCGGGCCGCGGCGGTGGAGTCAGGACTTCAAATCGGATATGAAGAAGGTTTGAAGCGCTGGAACCAGATACTCGCAGGCGCCTGGCAGGCCCGCGAGAACCTCAAGACGGAATGGGAACAGTCGTTGCTCCACCTCGCGGTTCGAGTTGCAGAGAAGATTGTTGGTGAGCAACTTCGACTGCATCCCGACACCATTGTGCCGATCGTGCGGGAGGCGCTCAAGAGTGTCGGGCAGGAACGACAATTGACCTTGCTGATTCACCCGGACCATCGCGAAATGGTTCAAGCAAATCTGGACCGGCTCCAGGCTCTGGTAGGCTCATCGCGCCAGATCCATTTGGTTGCGAACCCGGATATTGCCCCGGGCGGTTGTGTGGTGGAAAGCGAGCTCGGAGTCATTGACGCGAAACTCGAGACACAATTGAAATGCCTGGAAGAGATTCTGTTGTCAGCGTCGAAGAAGTCGAGCCCGTCAGCTTGAGGCCAGCCTTCATTTCTTGACAGTAGCTTCCGACGGAGACCTGCATGCGAAGCCCCAGGAGGCGCTCCTCCACCATCGACCACGATTGATACAAATAACGCATCAATCGTGGCTACCCAATCTTGAGCAGTTTCGCGACAGAGCCTGGTTAGCACTCTGATGATTGAGATAGACAAATACCTATTGGAACTCGACCGAGCGACTCCCGTCCAGGTCAAGGGGCGTGTCAAAGAGGTCATCGGGCTGGTGGTTAAGGCCGCAGTTCCTGACGTCTGGATTGGAGAGCTTTGTCTCGTCTACAGCCCCCGGTCCAAGCTGCCTGTGAAAGCCGAGGTGGTGGGGTTTCAAGGCGGCGATGTGCTGTTAATGCCTTTGGGGGACCTGCAGAATCTGGGTCCGCAAAGCGACGTCGTTCCAACTGGAAAGTGCCTGACCGTGAAGGTCGGACCGCAGTTGCTTGGCCGCGTGTTGAATGGAGTCGGGGAACCCATGGACACCCGGCTGCACGGCCCGCTGGAATGTCATGACGAATACCCTGTGTACAGTCACCCGCCCGATCCCTTGAGCCGGCAGCGCGTTATCCATCCACTTTCCATTGGCATCCGTGCCATCGATTCGTTGCTGACCTGTGGCGAAGGGCAGCGGGTTGGTCTGTTCGCCGCCGCCGGAGTTGGAAAGAGCACACTCATGGGGATGATTGCGCGGAACACGGAAGCGGACGTTAACGTTATCGCGCTCATCGGTGAACGCGGTCGCGAAGTCCTCGATTTTATTGAGCAGGATCTGGGAGAAGAGGGATTGAAGCGTTCCGTGGTCGTTTGTGCCACCTCGAACGAGCCGTCTCTCGTACGATTGAAGGGTGCCTACGTGGCCACCGCCATTGCCGAGAGTTTTCGCGACCAGGGCAAGAAGGTGGTCTTGATGATGGATTCGGTGACGCGTTTTGCGCGCGCCCAGCGAGAGGTCGGCCTGGCCTGCGGCGAGCCTCCGACTCGAGGCGGCTATACACCCTCAGTTTTTGCCGAGCTGCCCAAGTTGCTCGAACGATCAGGCAATTCCGATAAAGGTTCGATCACTGCTTTTTATACGGTGCTCGTCGCCGGCGATGATATGAATGAACCGGTGGCGGACGAGGTTCGCTCGATCTTGGATGGCCACATTATTCTTTCGAGAGATCTGGCTGCCCAAGGGCATTATCCGGCTATCGATCCGTTGCAGAGTGTCAGCCGAGTGATGACCACGGTCGCCAGCCCTGACCACTGCCGGGCAGCCGAGCAAGTGCGTGAGGTCCTGGCAACCTATGAAAAGCAAAGAGATTTGATTTTGCTTGGCGCCTATCAGCGTGGTACCGATCGCAAGGTGGACTTTGCAATAGACAACATCGACGCAGTGCAAAGCTTTCTGAAACAGGGCACCCAAGAGAAAGCCGACTTCCAGGAGACGCTCTCCCGAGTCAACAAATTGTGTGGAGGTTCGATAATGAATGCTAGGGGAAGCTGATTACCGACTTCTTTTTGACATTTAAGAGACAGAGAGTTTTGCGTTGTTTATTTCATCTCAGCCCCAACGGGGTGCGTGGAGTAAAGCCCAGGGCTGGCGCGCAGGGCCCACCCTGGGTAAACCGTCTGGCCTCTGGTTTCTACCCGAGTGTCAAAAAGAAGTCTGTAATCGACAACTCCCGTCTCCCGCGTTGGGGAGATGGGAGCCGACTTTTTTTGCCTAATTTCAATTTGTTTGCAAGGCCATGACTTTCAAATACCGTCTGGATCCATTGCTCCATCAGAAATCCCAGGTCAAACAGGATGCTGAGCAGTTGCTCGCTGAGAAATCGCGCGAACATAGTGAAGAAGAAAAGCGTCTGGCTGAAGTTAAGAAACAGGAAGCAGAACTGCTGAGTCTCAAGGAACGTGCCAGAAATGAATTGCTCCATGGCGGAAAACAGATCACAGGTGAAGAGATTCGTCGTCGGTTAGACTATCTGCGGGGTGTTGATCATGATGTGGAGACAGCTCGCGGGGAGGTCTTCGTGCAGAAGCACGCTGTGGACGAAAGCCAGGAGAAGCTGATCCAGGCTCGTCAATTCCTCGCAGAATGCGCCCGTGAGGTTGAAGTTTTGGAGAAGCATCGCGATAAGGCGGAGGGCCGCTACGTCCAACAGGTGGAACGGAAAGAAGCGAACGAACTCGACGAGATTGGCGCTCACCTCTTTATCAGCAAGAGGAGGCTGACGTGAAAACAAAGCGGATTACGACAAACCCTTCCGGCGGTGCTGCAGCCAAACCGAAAACGGTCGAGGATTCTGTCCGGAAGCCTTTTTCGAAGGTGCTCGAGAACCGTCGGAGCAAAGAAAAGCATTCGCGCGGATCTGAAAAGCCTGAAGCTCAGGGGGGCAAACCGTCAAACCTGCGCGGCAAGTCGGAGGAAGAGGCAGTCATCCACAAGCTGTTGCCGCCTTCGGGCAGCTCCCTGGTTCAAACCGGTGACGTGGCATCCAAGGTCTCGTCCGCCGAGCCTGTGACTCTGAAAGAGCCAATCCAGGCCTTGGCCAAGGAGATCTGGTATGGCGTCAACGCGCAGGGACAGCAGCAGGTCGAGATTCACCTGAATTCGAAAGTTTTTGATGGGCTCAGGATTCAGATTGTCCGTGACTCCGACCGGCTCAACATTCGCTTCGAAAACGCCTCGGATGCCGTGGCTCAGTTGCTCAACCGAAACGTTGGAGCTCTGACAGAGTCTTTGGCGGCCCATGGAGTTCGAGTGGGTCACATACGGGTCGGTGAAGCCGAGACGGCTCGCTGGACGGCTCACAAAGCGCAAAGCCGCTCGCGAACCGGCGGACAAGGGCGCCGGCGTCAGTCTTAGAAGGCGCAATGATCCGAGTGTGAAGCATACGAAGCGGCGGAGACTTGAGCCGATTCAGACCACGAACCTTCTCACTGATGACCCCTCGTTGTCGGCATCTTTGTCCGCGGAACATCGCGTGCCTGTTCGCTGCGGAAGCAGGCTGGATTCGGCTCCCCTCAGCCGGGAAGCTGTGAAAAAATTCCCCCTTAGTCAAAGGGGGAGGCGGCGAAGCCGCCCGGGGGTTGTCTTGCGAATTGCGGAAAGCTTTACCTCAATGCATCGTATCTCGAACGGTGCCAGCCTCTTCCCTTGGCTTTCCGGCCGCGCCC
>Ga0163150_10003022_pt1 | contig 24425 bp, 28 predicted proteins | sample OliLakLV19P2IB_FD_148628 | JGI IMG/M metagenome (GOLD analysis project Ga0163150, IMG submission 148628) | Freshwater microbial mat bacterial communities from Lake Vanda, McMurdo Dry Valleys, Antarctica - Oligotrophic Lake LV.19.P2.IB | ecosystem: Environmental > Aquatic > Freshwater > Lake >...
GAACTGACGTCACCAATAGATTGGGAATACATTCACAAGCGTTCGTTTCCGGCCTACAACGCTGTACCGGAGGCGTCCCGGGGGAGTTTGCGCGAGTGGACATGCAGGATCGTCAGGCCACCTACCAGGGCTTCGGAGACGCCACGGCGATGGCTTTCGAGCTCGTGATGACGCCGCTGATCTTCGCCGTCGCCGGCTTCGGACTCGACCGGCTCTTCGGCACCACGCCGATCTTCCTCATCCTGTTCAGCGCATTCGCGGTCGTCGGGCTGAGCATCAAGACCTTCTACACGTACAAGGCCGCGATGGACCGAGAGGAGAAGGCGAAGCCATGGACGAAATCCCGTCCGTAGAACGTGACATCGCGTTCGACCTCGCTCGCCGGGGCCTGTACATCGCGCCGATTGTCATCCTCGTCGCCGGACTGATCCGTGGCGTCGACGGCGCAGTCAGCGCGGCCCTCGCGCTCGCCATCGTGCTGGGCAACTTCCTCATCGCGGCGTTGAGCATGAACTGGGCTGCGAAAAGCGGCTCGGCCGGCCTCATCGGCGGAGTCGCGATGGGCGGCTTCGTCGTCCGGCTCGGCATCATCCTCGGCGCAATGTTGCTGCTGAAGGACGCCTCGTTCATCGACTTCCCGACGTTTGCCATTACGTTGCTCGGCGCCCACATGGGTTTGCTCACGTGGGAAGCGCGTTACGTCAGCATGTCCCTGGGTGCGCCCGGTCTGCGCCCGAGTCCGCCCGTTCCTCACGGAGAACCATGATCGCTTCGATTCTTGCGCTCGAAGTTCCGTCGGTACCGCACGTCACGATCTGGGAAGCGGGTCCGCTCGGCTTCAACAAGACCGCGGGTATCTACTTCTTCGCGACGTTCATGACCCTGCTGCTGATCTTCCTCGGCACGCGCCAGAAGCGGCTCGTCCCCGCGGGGTTCTTCCAGAACACCGCCGAGTCGAGCATCGACTTCGTGAAGAACCAGATCATCATGCAGACGATGGGCACGGACGGGTTGAAGTACCTGCCTTACATGGTGACACTGTTCTTCTTCATCTTCTTCTCGAACATCACCGAGATCCTGCCCGGCGTGCAGTTCCCGGCGAACTCACGGTTCGCGATGCCGGTCGTGCTCTCGTTGATCACGTGGGCGATGTACATGACCGTCGGCATCGTGAAGCAGGGGCCGCTGAAGTTCCTCAAGAACTCCTGCATCCCGCCGGGCGTGCCGAAGCCCATCCTGCCGCTCGTCGCGTTGATCGAGCTGCTGCAGGTGCTGATTGTGCGGCCCTTCTCGCAAGCAGTCCGATTGTTCGCCAACATGCTCGCCGGCCACTTGATCCTGGTGACGTTCGCCGTGCTGTGCGCGGCGACGTGGGCCGCGAGCATCACGCTCATCATCACCCCGTTCACGTTCTTGTTGCTCGTCGCCATGACGGGCTTCGAAATCCTGGTCAGCTTCTTGCAGGCGTTCATCTTCACGATCCTGACCGCGCTGTACATCGGCACTTCCATGCATCCCGAGCACTGAGCGAAAAGAACCGAGGAGTAATCACGTGTCCTTGCTGCAACTACTCGCCCAACAGGACCCCGGCGAGCTCGAAGCCGGTCTGACCGCAGTCGGCCGTGGCATCGTCTACGGCGGCGCCGCGATCGGCCCGGGCATCGGCATCGGCCTTGTCGTCGGCAACGCCATCACGGCGATGGCGCGCCAGCCCGAATCGGCCGGCACCGTCCGCACGACGATGTTCTTGGGCATCGCGTTCACCGAAGCGCTCGCGCTCTTCGGCTTCGTCCTCGCATTCATCATCTCCGGCTGACAAGGGAGTTTGCCGTGCGTGTACGCACATGGCTGGCCGGTGCCGGCGTCGTGGCGGTTGTGCTCTTCGGCGTCGCCGCGCCCGCATTTGCGCAAGAAGACGAGGAAGCGCCCGAACCGGTGACGACCTCCGAGGAACCCGAGTCGACCTCCGCAGAGGGCGAGCACGAGTTCTCGAGCAAAGAGGCCGAGCACTGCGCGGAGCTTCTCGAAGAGGGCGGCAAGATCGACGACTGCCAACAGGCACCGAACCCGATCGTGCCCGCCGTCAACGAGATGATCTGGGGAACGCTCGCGTTCCTGGTGCTCCTCATCCCGATGTGGAAGTGGGGCGTCCCCGCGGTCAAGAACATGATGGCCCTGCGCGAAGAGCGCATCCGCACCGACCTCGAACGGGCCGAAGAGGCTCGCACCGAGGGCGAAGCGGCGCTCGAGCAGTACCGCGCCCAGATCGGCGACGCTCGTTCCGAGGCGGGCCGCATCATCGACGAAGGCCGCCAGTCGGCCGACGAGGTGCGACGCGAGCTGATCGCTCGTGCCGAAGCCGATGCCGCCGAGATCCGGGAACGCGCCGCGCAGGACGTGACACTCGCGACCGAGCGGGCGATGGCCGAGTTGCGGTCGCGGGTCGGAGAGCTGTCGATCGAGCTCGCGGAGAAGATCGTCGAGCGCAACCTCGACCGTGACACGCAGATGGCGCTCGTCGAGAGCTACATCAACCAGGTCGGAGCGCGCTGAGCATGGCGACCGAGACCGGAAGCAAGGTCGAGGCCTACGCCCGCGCGCTCGTGCTGATCGTCCAAACCGAAGGCCACGCGGACGAGGTCGAGGACGAACTGTTCCGCTTCGCCCGCGCGGTCGAAGGCAACGACGACCTGCGCATGGCGCTCTCGGACCAGTCGCTTCCGGCCGAACGGCGCATGGCGATCGTCGAAGACATTCTCGGCGCCAAGGCGCTGTACACGTCGACGGCCATCGCGTCGTTCCTCGTGGGCGCCGGGCGCGGTCGTGAGCTTCCGGCGATCATCACGCGGTTCGTCGAAATGATCGCGGAGACGCGTGAGCACGTGGTCGCCGAGGTGCGCAGCGCCATTTCGCTCGACGACCAGCAGCGCGAACGGCTCGCCGTCGCGCTCAGCACCGCAACGGGCAAGCAGGTCGAGGTCAGGGTCGTCATCGACGAGAGCGTGATGGGCGGCATCCTCGCCACGATCGGCGAGACCGTCATCGACGGCACCATTCGCCACCGTCTCGAAAAGTTCAAGGAGCTCCTTTGAGGCGAACGACCGCGAGGCGCCACCCGCGCATGATCCGAGCGGATGCTTCGAGCGAACTCGTGCATGACCGCCGAGCAGTGAGCCGGGGCCCCAGCGGCCCTCTGAGCGGAGGAAATGTATGGCAGAGCTGACGATCAACGCGGCCGACATCACCGCGGCGCTCGAGAAGAACGTCAAGAGCTACAAGCCGAGCACGACCAAGGAACAGGTCGGTCGTGTGCTCGAAGTCGGCGACGGCATCGCGCGCGTCGCCGGGCTGCCCAACGCGGCGGTCAACGAGTTGCTCGAGTTCGAAGGCGGCGTGCTCGGGTTGGCGTTGAACCTCGAAGAGGGAACGATCGGCGCCGTCATCCTCGGCGAGGCCAACGAGGTCGAGGAGGGCATGACGGTCATCGCGACCGGGCGCATCCTCTCGGTCAACGTCGGCGACGGGCTGCTCGGCCGCGTGGTCGACGCGCTCGGCCGCCCGATCGACGGCCAGGGCCCGATACCGCAGGAGCACGAGCGCCGCCTCGAAGTGCAGGCGCCCGGTATCACGGGTCGCAAGCCGGTGCACGAGCCGCTCCAGACCGGCATCAAGGCCATCGACGCCATGACGCCCATCGGGCGCGGTCAGCGCGAACTGATCATCGGCGACCGCAAGACGGGCAAGACCACCGTCGCGATCGACACGATCCTCAACCAGCGCGGCCAGGGCGTGAAGTGCATCTACGTTGCGATCGGCCAGAAGGGCTCGACGGTCGCGCAGACGGTCGAGACACTACGCGAGCACGGCGCACTCGAGTACACGGTCGTCGTCAACGCGCCGGCTTCGAACGAAGCGGTGTTCAAGTACCTCGCCCCGTACTCCGGCTGCGCGATCGGCCAACACTGGATGGAGAACGGCGACCACGCGCTGGTCGTGTACGACGACCTGTCGAAGCAGGCCGAGGCGTACCGCCAGATCGCGCTGTTGCTGCGCCGCCCGCCGGGCCGTGAGGCGTACCCGGGCGACGTCTTCTACCTCCACTCGCGCTTGCTCGAACGGGCCGCGAAGTTGAACGACGAGCGTGGTGCCGGTTCGCTCACCGCGCTGCCGATCATCGAGACCAAGGCCGGTGACGTTTCGGCGTACATCCCGACCAACGTCATCTCGATCACCGACGGCCAGATCTACCTCGTCGACGACTTGTTCAAGTCGGGTATCCGCCCCGCGGTCGACGTGGGTATCTCGGTGTCCCGAGTGGGCGGCGCCGCGCAGATCAAGGCGATGAAGTCGGTTTCGGGAACGCTGAAGCTCGACCTCGCGCAGTTCCGTGAGCTCGAAGCGTTCGCGACGTTCGGTTCCGAACTCGACGCGGTGTCGAAGGCGCAGCTCGAGCGCGGTGCGCGTCTGGTGGAGCTGCTGAAGCAGGGTCTCCACGCGCCGATGGCGGTCGAGGAGCAAGTCGTCTCGATCTTCGCCGGCACGAGCGGCTACCTCGACGACATCCCGGTGTCCGAGGTGAAGCGCTTCGAGACCGAGTTGCTCGAGTACATGCGGACCCGTCGCATCGACGTGTTGCAGAAGCTCCGCGACAGCGGAGCGCTGCCCGACGAGATGGCCGACGCCGTCACCGACTTCAAGACTGCGTTCACCGCGACGCTGAAGGCGGAGGAGGCCGACGCGGCCGACCCGACCGCCAGCGACGCCGAAGCCGTAGGCCCCGAGACCTCCGACGAAACCCTGAGGACAGAGTAAGGCCATGGCAGGTGGGCAGGAGCGGATCCTCAAGCGGCGGATCAAGTCGATCAACGCCACGAAGAAGATCACGCGCGCCATGGAACTGATCGCCGGCAGCCGGATCGTCAAGGCCCAAGCGCGCGTACAAGCCGCAGTCCCGTACGCGAACGGCATCACCGACGTCGTGCGGAACCTGCAAGCCGGCGGCGCCGGGTCCCAGCACCCGATGCTGGTCGAACGCGAACAGGTCAGCCGAGTCGCGCAGATCGTCATCGCGGCCGACCGTGGTTTGTGCGGCGCGTACAACTCGGCTGTGATCCGCGCCGGTGAGGCGCAGATCAAGGGGCATGCCAAGCAGGGCCGCGACTACGCGCTGGTGACCGTGGGCCGCAAGCCGGAGGGGTACTTCCGGTTCCGCAACTACGCCATCGACTCGTCGTTCTCGGGCTTCAGTGACAAGCCGACGTACGAGGATGCGCGCCAGGTCGCGAATTCGGTGCTCGCCCGGTACGAAGCCGGTGAGCTCGACCTCGTGCAACTCGTCTACACCCGTTTCGTGTCGGTCGGCCGCCAAGAGGTGGTCGTGCGGAATCTGTTGCCGCTCGCCGACGAAGACCTCACGGCCCCGGCCGATCTCGGCGGCGCCGCGTACGAGTTCGAACCGAGCGCCGACGGCATCCTCGACGAACTGTTGCCGCGCTACGCCGAAGCACGCGTGTACGCCGCGTTGCTGAACGCGGCCGCGTCGGAGCACGCTGCTCGCCAGCGGGCCATGAAGGCCGCCACCGACAACGCCGAAGAGTTGATCCACACACTGACCCGCATCATGAACCGGGCCCGCCAGGACGCAATCACGACCGAGATCATGGAGATCGTCGGTGGCGCCGAGGCGCTGCGCCAGGTTGCCAAGGACGTTCACATCGTCGACGTGCATGACGCCGAGTACTTCGAACGAACCGCACGACCCGCCACCGCTGTCTGAAATCGGGAGCACACCTCGCATGACCGCAACTGCCGAGCCGACCACCAAGGCGAACGAAGGTGAACTAAAGGACGGGCGCGTCGTCGCGATCTACGGTCCGGTTGTCGACGTCGAGTTCCCGCCCGATGCGCTGCCCGAGATCAACTTCGCGCTCGAGATGGACATCGAGCTCGAGGGCGAGACGATCATTGTCACTGCCGAAGTCGCCCAGCAGATTGGCGAAGGTCGGTGCCGGGCCGTCTGCCTCAAGCCGACCGACGGTCTCAAGCGCGGCACCGCGGTACGCAACACCGGGCGGGGTATCACGGTGCCGGTTGGTGACGGCACGCTCGGCCACGTGTGGAACGTCATCGGCGAACCGCTCGACATCACCAAGGAAGAGGTCACAGGTGTGACCGACCGGTGGGAGATCCACCGCGACGCACCCCCGTTTGACCAGCTCGAAGCGCGCGCCCAGATGTTCGTCACCGGCATCAAGGTCATCGACCTGCTCGAGCCGTACGTGCAGGGCGGCAAGATCGGCCTGTTCGGCGGCGCGGGCGTGGGCAAGACGGTGCTCATCCAGGAGATGATCCGTCGCGTCGCGCAGGAGCACGGTGGTGTGTCGGTGTTCGCCGGTGTCGGCGAGCGTACGCGTGAAGGCACCGACCTCTGGCTCGAAATGCAGGAGTCGGGTGTTATCGAGAAGACCGCTCTCGTGTACGGCCAGATGGACGAGCCGCCGGGTGTGCGCCTTCGCGTCGCGCTGAGCGCGCTCACGATGGCCGAGTACTTCCGCGACGTGCAGAACCAGGACGTGCTGCTGTTCGTCGACAACATCTTCCGCTTCGTGCAGGCGGGCTCCGAGGTGTCGACGTTGCTCGGCCGTATGCCTTCGGCCGTGGGTTACCAGCCGACACTCGCCGACGAGATGGGCGAGTTGCAGGAGCGCATCACCTCGACCAAGGGTCGTTCGATCACGTCGTTGCAGGCTGTGTACGTGCCCGCCGACGACTACACCGACCCCGCCCCGTTCACGACGTTCACCCACCTCGACGCGACGACGGAACTTTCCCGTCAGATCGCGGCGCTCGGTATCTACCCGGCCGTCGACCCCCTGGCTTCCACCTCGAACATCCTTGCGCCCGAAGTCGTCGGCGCCCGGCACTACGCCGTTGCGCTGCGCACCCAGGAGATCCTCCAGCGTTACAAGGAACTCCAGGACATCATCGCCATCCTCGGTCTCGACGAACTGTCGGAAGAGGACAAGATCACGGTGTCGAGGGCCCGCAAGATCCAGAAGTTCCTCAGCCAGCCGTTCTTCGTGGGTGAGGTCTTCACCGGCTTGCAGGGCATCTCGGTGCCGGTCGACGAGACGGTCGAGTCGTTCGAGGCGCTCTGCAACGGTGAGCTCGACGACGTTCCCGAGCAGGCGTTCTTCAACGTCGGCGGCGCCGAGTCGGTGCTCGCCAAGGCCAAGACGTTGCAGGAGAGCTGATCACTCGTGCTCCACGTGCAGCTTGTGTCGCCCGAGCAGGTGCTCTACGAGGGTGAAGCCGACATGGTCGTCGTGCGCACGCTCGGCGGCGGCGACATTGCGTTCCAGACCGACCACGCGCCGTTCGTCGGCGCGCTGGCGACGTGGCCAGTACGCGTGAAGACCGGCACCGAACAGGAACAGTTCGCGGTGCACGGCGGGTTCATCGAGGTGTCGGGCAACCGCGTGTCGATCTTGTCCGATGTCGCCGAACTGCCCGACCAGATCGACGTCGACCGCGCCGGCCGGGCCAAGGCCGCCGCCGAAGAGGCGCTGAAGGAAAACCCCGACGACGCCGACGCGGTCGCCGCGTTGCGCCGGGCCGAAGCCCGCCTCGTCGTGGCCGACGAGGTCTAAACCGCAGGTTTTTGCGGCGTAGGACGACCGAAACGGTCGCCGTATGACGCCGAAACTGGGTTAGTGGCCGTGTTCGCCGGTCTCGGCGCCGCCGTCGTGGTGCTGGTAGTCGTGGGTCGCGGCGTACACGACACCCGTCGTGCCCATCGCGAGCACGGCGAACACGGCGATCGGGCCGAGCAGCAGCTTCTTGCCCGATGCCGGGCGGAACCAACTGCCCGGGACGAGGAGCAGCGCCGCACCCGCGAGGGCGACCAGCTGGAAGAACTGCGTGACGATGTCGCGCCACTCCAGTGGTTCGAGCGCTTCGAGCCCGGGAAACCACGAGATGCCCTTGGTGCGGCTGAACACCCAGACGCCGATGGAACCTGCCATCAGCAGGCCGCCGAGGATCACGATGATGCGCCGCGGCTCGACGACGAGCAACACCGCCCACGCGATCTGCAGCACCGCGACCGCGAGGAATGCACGCCCGACAGCCGGGTGATGATCGGCGTGCGCGACCATCGCGAGCAGGTGCAGGATGCCCGCTGCGAACGAACAGATCGCCGTGTAGTAGCGGACCTGCTGGGTGAGAACGGTCTCACCGGCGGTTGGCCCGCTCGGCGGGGTCGACTCGACCGTGAGACCGGCGCCGAACGGCTCCTCCTTCTCGGCGTCGAGCAAGCTGATCGTGTCCACGAACTTGCAGTCTACGTGCAACCGGCTCGATCGGTACAGGCGCCGGGATCTAGTACGGGATGGCCGAGTATGACATCAGCTTCGTCCACTTGTGCTGGGCGTCGATGATGCGAATCGTCCCCGACTTGGACCGCATGACGAGGCTCTGCGTGCCGGCCCCTTCGGCCCAGTAGCGCACGCCCCGGAGCAGCTCGCCGTCGGTGACGCCGGTCGCGGCGAAGAACACGTCGTCGCCCGTGACCAAGTCGTCGATGGTGAGCACCTGGTCGAGGTCGTAGCCCATGTCGAGGGCGAGCTTGCGCTCGGCGTCGTCGCGCGGGTGCAGCCGGCCTTGAATCGTACCGCCGAGACACTTCAGCGCGCACGCGGCGATGACGCCCTCGGGCGTGCCGCCGATACCGAAGAGTATGTCGGTACCCGAGTTGCGCCATGCGACCGCGATCGCGCCGGCGATGTCGCCGTCGGGGATCAGCCGGATGCGGGCACCGGCTTCGCGGCACTCGCGAATGATGTGCTCGTGCCGGGGGCGGTCGAGGATCACCGCGGTGACGTCCTTGACCTGCTCGCCCAACGCCTTGGCGACCGCTTCGAGGTTCGCCTTCACCGGCGCGTTCAAGTCGATGACGTCGGCCGCCGCGGGACCGGCCGCGATCTTCTCCATGTACACGCACGGCCCCGGGTTGAACATCGTGCCCCGCTCGCTGAGCGCGATGACGGCGATCGCACCGGGCAGCCCGGCCGCGGTGAGTGTCGTGCCGTCGATCGGGTCGACCGCGATGTCCATGCTGGGGGGCGAGCCGTCGCCGAGTTGTTCGCCGTTGTAGAGCATCGGCGCCTCGTCCTTCTCGCCTTCGCCGATGACGACGACGCCGTCCATCTCGACGCTGTTGAGAACGACGCGCATGGCTTCGACCGCGGCGCCGTCGGCCGCGTTCTTGTCGCCGCGTCCCATCCACCGGCCGCCGGCCAATGCCGCGGCTTCCGTAGCCCGCATCAACTCCATCGCGACGTTGCGATCTGGATGCTGCTGCTGGGTCTCCATACGTGCTCCTGTCCAGGGTTTTGGCGACCCTAGCAAGGGGCTTGTGGGTTTGGGCGAGGCCCACCTCGGGAACACTCTGAGCGGTCCGCATGCGGTTTTCGATGCGGTTCGGTCGCCGCCGAACAGCGGCGATTCAACGCGGTCATCGGAGGTCTCAATGGGTATCGGTGTCAGTCTCTTTCTGATTGCCGTCGGCGCGATCCTTGCGTTCGCGGTCAACACTGCGGTCGACGGGCTCGAACTCGACACGATCGGCTGGATCCTCATGGGCGTGGGCGGAATCGGCCTCGTGCTCTCGATGATCTTCTGGTCGACGTGGGGCGGCTTCCGAGGCACCCGCACCGAGACGCACGTCGAGCAGCGCGACGTCGTCTAACGACGGCGCGCCGCCTGATCGTCCGCGCTTCACGAGGGCCGGGTCTTCGGACCCGGCCCTCAGCGCGCCCGGAGGCCTGCGTGCCAACATGGCGCCATGGGTGCACTCGAAGGAAAAGTCGCGTTCGTCACCGGTGCCGCGTCGGGCATCGGTGAGGCCTGCGTTGCCCGCTTTCTCCGCGAAGGTGCGCATGTCGTCGGGTGCGACCTCGTCGAGCCGCAGCGTGAACTCGACGTTCCCGACGGCGTCGAGCCCGCGAGCTTTGCTCAACTCGACGTGCGTGACGAAGACGCAGTCGCCGGCCTCATCGCGGCGACCGTCGAGGAGTACGGCCGCATCGACAGCGTCGTCACGTCGGCCGGAGTCGCCGGTGGTGGTCCCGCCCACATGGTCGACCGGAACGAGTGGCAGCGCGTGCTCGACGTCAACCTCACAGGCACGTTCCTCGTGTGCAAGCACGCGATCACGCACATGCTTCGCCAGGAACCGCAGAACGGAGAACGCGGGAGCCTCGTCACGATCGCGAGCGTCGAGGGGCTCGAGGGAACCGCGGGTGGCAGCTCGTACAACGCGTCGAAAGGCGCGGTCGTGATCCTCACGAAGAACCTCGCGATTGACTACGGCCGCAGCGGTATCCGCGCCAACGCCATCTGCCCCGGATTCATCGAGACGCCGTTGCTCGCCGGCGTCATCCGCGCGCCGGGAATGGAACATGTCTACGAAGGCATCCGCGAGGAACACAAGCTCCGCCGGCTCGGCCGCCCCGACGAGATCGCTTCAGTCGCATCCTTCCTGTGCTCAGCCGACGCATCGTTCGTCACGGGCCAGGCCATCGCCGTCGATGGCGGCTACACGGCCGGCCGCGACCACGGCATCACGAAAATGCTCGGCCTCTAGCCGAAATTGCGTCACTCGGCGACCGTTTCGGTCGCCGTACGCCGCAATTTCGGGCGGGGGGTGGGGTCGTACACTTCCGGCGATGGACGAGCGCGAGGCCGACTTCACGACGATGTCGGGTGTTCCCGTCGAGCCGGTCTACGGGCCGCCCGAGGGTCGTCCGGGCGAGTACCCGTACACGCGCGGGCCGTACGCTTCGATGTACCGGTCGAAGCTTTGGACGATGCGCATGTTCGCAGGGTTCGGTACCGCGCTCGATACGAACGCGCGCTTCCACGAACTGTTGCAAGCGGGGAGCGATGGGCTCTCGACCGCGTTCGATCTCCCCACACTCATGGGACGCGACTCCGACGACGAACTCGCGTTGGGTGAAGTCGGCAAGTGTGGCGTCGCCGTCGACACGCTGGCCGACGTCGAAGACCTCTACCGCGGCATCGACCTCGGCACGGTGACGACGTCGATGACGATCAACGGCCCGGCCGCGATCGTGTTCGCGATGTACGTCGCCAACGCGGAATCGGCAGGTGTCGAGCGGGCCCGGCTCGGCGGGACGCTGCAGAACGACATCCTCAAGGAGTACCAGGCGCAGAAGGAGTTCATCTTCCCGCCGCGTCCGTCGTTGCGGTTGGTCGCCGACAGCATCGCGTTCTGCGCGGCCGAGATGCCCCGGTGGCACCCCATCTCGATATCCGGGTACCACATCCGAGAAGCCGGTTCGACGGCCGCGCAGGAGCTCGCGTTCACGCTCGCGAACGGCTTCGCGTACGTCGAACTCGGTCTGCAAGCCGGCCTCGACGTCGACGCGTTCGCACCGCGCCTCTCGTTCTTCTTCAACGCGCACCTCGACTTCTTCGAAGAGATCGCCAAGTACCGTGCCGCCCGCCGCATCTGGGCCCGCTGGATGCGCGAGCGATACGGGGCGACCTCGGAGCGTTCGCTCCAGATGCGGTTTCACACGCAGACCGCGGGCGTGTCGCTCACGGCGCAGCAACCCGAGGTCAATATCGTGCGCACCGCCATCGAGGCCCTCGCCGGTGTACTGGGCGGCACGCAAAGTCTGCACACGAACTCGATGGACGAAACGCTCGCGTTGCCCACCGAGAAGGCGGCGCGTATCGCGCTGCGCACGCAGCAGGTCATCGCGAACGAGACGCGGGTGACGAATGTGGCCGACCCGCTCGGTGGCTCCTATTACGTCGAGGCGTTGACCGACGAGATGGAACGCCAAGCCGAGGCGCTGTTCGCGCGTATCGAGGCGCTCGGCGACGGGTCCCTGCTCGAAGGCGCGATCCGTGGCTGCGAAGAAGGTTGGTATCAGGGCGAGATCGCCGACTCCGCGTACGAACTGGAACGCAAGCTCAACCGCGGCCGGCACGTGGTCGTCGGTGTCAATGCGTTCCTCGAAGGCAACGACGATCCGCCGCCGCCGACCTTGCGCATCGGGCCCGAGGTCGAAGAGGAACAGCGCCGCCGGCTCGAGAAGGTGCGCCACGAACGCGACACGGCCGCCGTGGAACGGGCCCTCGCCCGCGTGCGTGCGGACGCGGCGGCAACCGACGTGAACCTGATGCCCGCGCTGATCGAGGCGGTCGGGCACTACGCGACGCTGGGTGAGGTCGTCGAGTCCCTGGCCGGCGAGTTCGGCCGCTGGGTCGAAGACCCGCGCATATGAGCGGCTATTACCCGGACGCCTCGTGAAACGTGAACTGCTCGAGGTCGCGCGCGCGGCCAAAGGGTTCATGCCCGATGACGAAGGTCTCGCGTTGTACGAGGCCGGGCTCGACGGCGGCCAGGTCGGTCCGTTGCTGGAGATCGGCACGTACTGTGGGAAGTCGGCGGTGTACCTCGGCGCCGCGGCGCGCGAACGCAACACCGTGTTGTTCACCGTCGATCACCACCGCGGGTCCGAGGAGAACCAGGCGGGCTGGGAGTACCACGACCGCGAGGTCGTCGACCCCGAGACCGGACGCATGGACACGCTGCCGTTCTTTCGCCGCACGATCGAGCAGGCCGGTCTCGAAGACGCGGTCGTCGCGGTCGTCGGCCACTCGACTCCGGTCGCGAGGGCGTGGGGAACGCCGCTCGGGCTGGTGTTCATCGACGGCGGCCACGCCGAAGAGGTCGCGATGTCCGACTACGAGGGCTGGTCACCGCACGTCATGGCCGGCGGCATCCTCGTCTTCCACGACGTGTTCGACGATCCGGCCCAGGGCGGTCAAGCACCGTTTCGCGTATGGCAACGCGCGGTCGCCGACGGGTTCACGCCGGTCGCGACAACCGGGTCGTTGCGCGTGCTCCGCCGTTAAAACGTCGGGGGCGGTGCCCAACCCGGAGGCGGGCCGTACATGTACGCGGCGCGCCGCATCCGGCCCCGCCGGCGGGCGGCCACGATGAGCATCACGAGGCCGGCGATCGCGACCAGACCGCCGAGGCCGGCGACGAAGAACCACTGCATTGTCGATTCGATCGCGCCGGTGAACGAGCGGCCGACGATCACCTCGTTCGTGCCGTCGGTGTTGATCGCGACTTGGTAATCGCCCGCCGACTCGATGTCGAAGTCGACGACGGCGGAGTACTCGCGTGAGCCCTGCGTGATGTCCTCGGTCGTTCCGAAGTCGTCCTCGTAGGCCCAAATCCGATCTCCGCCGGGCCCGGTGATCACGACGTTGTCGGGGCGGACATCCCTCGTCCCGTCGACGTACTCGTAGACCGAGTACTCACCCTCGTCGAAGTGCATCGTCGTGTTGACCGGTGTGCGAATCGGGTCTTCGAGCAAGGTCGAGAGGAGCGGCTTGATCCACAGGAACCCCGCGACCCCGGCGATCACGAGGCCGGTGACGAGCACGGCGACGCTGATGCCGACCTTCGGACCCGGGACCGGGTACACGGGGGCCTGTGGTGCCAACTGCATCTCGCGGAGATCGGCGCGCCGCGCGGGTGCCTGAAGCGCAGGCTCGCGGCCCCGTTGTGATGCGGCACTGCGGGTCTACGAGGCGCCGCGGGCCGACCGCTCGGCCTCGATCTCGGCGCCCGCCTCGATGAGCTCGTCGGCGGTGAGACCGGCGGGGAGGCCCTCGCCGCGGAACAACCCGGCGGTCGGGCCGTCGCCGCCGAGCGCATTCGCGGCGAGCACGACCGCGGCGCTGTTCCACGTCGGGTGTTCGGCCGTGTAGTACTCGCCCCACGCGTCGAAACGGTCGTCGGGGAAGTTCATCCCGGTCCAGTAGCTGCCGTCGTCGTGGCGGAGGAACTGCACGTCGGTGAACAGTGTGCGCGCCTGGTCGTCGAGTCCGAGCGCGTCGAGGGCCATGACAAGTTCGCACGTTTCCGCCGCGGTGACCCACGGCTGGTCCGAGACGCAGCGCACACCGCGTCCGGGTGCGACGAACGTGTTCCAGCGCGCCGCGAGCCTGATTTCGGCGGCGCGACCGCGCAGGGCGCCCCCGAGGATCGGGTAGTACCAGTCCATCGCCCAGCGTTCCTTGTCGAGGAACCGCTCGGGCCGGTGCGCAATGGCAATCGCGAGCGAACCGAGTGACAGCTCCCAGTCGGGGCGTTCGCGCCCGAGGCGCTCGGCCGACGCGATCGCGCAGCGCAGCGACGAGTAGATACTCGACGAACCGGTGAGTAGCGCGCCGCGCCCTTCGACGCGCGTCGGGTCGGCGTCCCACTCGATTTCGCCGGTCGGGTGCTGGTGGTCGAGCGCGAAGTCGATGGCGTTCTCGACAACGGGGAACATGTCGTCGAGGAAACCGGTGTCGCCGGTGGCGAGGTAGTGGTGCCACACGCCGCTTGCGACATAGCAGGTGACGTTGGTGTCGAGCGTCTTCTCCTTGACGTCGTCGCCCTGGTAGTACGCGTGCCACGCACCGTTCACGTTCTGGCGCCGGCGCAACCACTCGTACGCGCGCTCGGCCTCGATGTACCGACCGCCGACGTCGAGTGCCATCGCGGCCTCGACCAGATTCCACGGATCGGTCTGACCCCCCGGCACCCACGGAATGTTGCCGTCGCGTTGTTGCACCGATGCGATGGCGTCGACCGTCTGCGCGACCTGGGCGCGCGTGATGATGTCGGGGACGTGGGGGAGCCGGTTGCTCATGGCCGGATTCTCATAGCCGATTTCTCATAGTGACGTCTTTCCGAAGCGACCCATGGCGGGCGGCACGCGTTCGCCGTAGACGACGAGGCTCTTGCCGAGGACGGGGTTCAGGGCGTGCTCGGCCCGGGCCGCCCACCGCGGGTTGTGCTCGATGAGGTGGCAGAGGAAGGCGTGGTACTTCTTCACCGGCGCGGCTTCGGTGTTCTCGAGTCCGTACGCGCACTTCAGCCACCAGTACGGCGAGTGGAATGCGTGCGCGTGATGTGAGCCGCGGAGGAAGAAGCCGGCGCGTTCGATCTTCCGTTCGAGTTCGTGCCGGCGGTAGATGCGGACGTGCCCGCCGGGCGTGTCGTGGTACCGGTAGTTGATGGCCCACGAGACGCGCTCGGGCCAGCGGGTCGGCACGGTGGTCGCCAGCCGACCACCGGGGCGCAGGACACGAGAGATCTCGACGAGGGCGCGTTCGTCGTCCCAGATGTGCTCGAGCACTTCTGACACGATGACGCGGTCGAAGCTCGCGGCCGGGAACGGAAGGTCGAGGGCGTCGCCGTTGACGACGCCGGACCATTCGTCGAGGGTCGCCTCACCCGTCTCGAACATCGCGCCCGCGACGGCGGCAACATCCTTGAGGTCAGCGGCCGAGTAGTCGAGTGCGACGACCCGGGCGCCGCGCTTCATCGCTTCGAACGCGTGCCGGCCGCCACCGGCGCCGAGGTCGAGCAGGCGCTCGCCGCGTACGAGCCCGAGGCGGTCGAAGTCGACGGTCAGCAACTACGAGTCCAAGCCTGCGTCCCGACGCTTCTTGGCGTGGGCCTCGAGTTCGAGGTAGTAGTGCTCGGCCGATCCTTCGGCCGTTTTGCGCCAGGTGAACCGGTCGAGCACGCGGCGGCGGCCACCGGCGGCGAGCCGGGTGCGCATGCCTTCGTCGTTCAGCATCTCGACGATCTGCACCGCGAGTGCGTCGGGGTCGGCGGGCGGCACGAGCATCGCCACGTCGCCGGGCGTACCGACGACCTCGGGCAGGGCGCCGCCGGTGGTGGTGACGAGCGGGACACCGCACGCCATCGCCTCGACGGCCGGGAGCGAAAAGCCCTCGTACAGCGAAGGAATCACGGCGATCTCGGCTTCGGCGTACAACTCGACGATGCGCTCGTCGGTGACGCCGCTGACGAACTCGACCGCGCCCTGGAGACCGAGGCGTTCGATCTGCGCGGGCACCGCGCTCTTGAGGCGAGGCCGGCCGACGACGACGAGGTGCGCGTCGTCGCGCTCGGCGCGCACCTTCGCCAGCGCGTCGATGAGGTACGACAGACCCTTCAGCGGTACGTCGGCGCTGGCGGTTGTCATGAGCCGGCCGGGCACGCGCTTGATGTGGGGGAGCGGGCGGAACTGCTGCTGGTCGACACCGACGGGCACGATGTGCAGCGTCTCGGGCGCGACGCCCATCTGGTCGACGATGTCCTTCTTCGAGTTGTGCGACACCGTGAGGTGACGGGGAACCTGGCGCGCCACGCGCATCTGCATGTTCAAGAAGCCGTACCAGCGGCGCAGCGTGAGCTTGCGGTGCAGCGATGTTGCGTGCGCGAGTTCGAGGTCGCGGTCGACGGTGATCGGGTGATGCAACGTGTTCACGAACGGCCAGCCGTCGCGCATGAAACCGAGCATTCCGCTGCCGAGGCACTGGTTGTCGTGGACGAGGTCGAACTCGGACCGGCGGTCGCGGAGTGCCTGGTAGACGCGCCGGCTGAACGCGTACGGCTCGGGGAACCCGGCCGTGCACATGATCCCGAACTCCTGGAGGTCGATGAGCGACCGGTACTCGTGCGGCCACGGCACGCGGAACGGGTTCTCGCGTTTGTAGAGATCGAGGCTGTGTATTTTTTCGAGCACGACCGGGTCGTCGGCGACCGGCCATGGCCGGCCCGCGAACATCGTGACCTCGTGCCCGAGTTCGGTGAGTTCGCGCGTCAGGTGGCGGCTGTAGACACCTTGCCCGCCGCAATGCGGGTTCCCCCGGTAGATCAAGAACGCGATCCGAAGCGGATCACCAGGGCTCAGAATGCGGGGAGATGTTGCAGCAGGCATGAAGAAACAAGGATGGAGGCCGGGGGTGCCCGGGGGCAAGCCCGGTGGTCGCGCGAGCGCAGACCGCGCGAATCCTCGAAGCGCGGCGAGAAGTAGCGTCGCCGCCTATGAGCGCGCCGATCAGCCCGACGATGATCGCCCGGTCCGGCTCCGTCGCCGATCCTCGCTGGTCACCGGCCGGATCGGCCCTCGCGTGGGTGGAGACGACCGGCGGCCGGGCCGACCTGGTCGTGGCCGACGGCGACGGCCCGCCGGTTGTCGTGAGTGCCGACTGCGGCATCGGCGGCGGGTTCGCCTGGGTCTCCGACGAGGAGATCGTCGTGGGCGCCGCCGACGGCCGCCTGGTCGTCGTCCATGCCGACGGTGGCCTGCTCAGGATTCTGACGCGTGACGGGCGGGCATTCGGACCGGCGGTCTCGTCGCGCGGGGAGGTCGCCTTCAGCGTCGAACGCGACGATGCGTGCGACCTCGCCGTCGTTCCGCTCGACGGCTCGGCCTGGCCGGTACGGGTGTCGCACGCGGACTACGCGTGGGACGCCGACTGGTCGCCCGACGGCACCCGCCTCGCCTGGCACGAGTGGGACCTGCCCGACATGTCCTGGGACGCGTCCCGCATCGTCGTGCGCGGCCTCACCCAGGGTTCGTGGGACAAGACCGAGGTGGTCGCCGGCGGCGACGGCGTCGCGGTCGGCCAGCCCCGCTTCTCGCCCCGCGGCGACGCGCTCGCGTACATCTGCGACGCAGAGGGTTATGCCCAGTTATGGGTCGCGAACCCCGACGGAAGCGAAGCCCGGCCCGCGCTGCGCGAGTCGCACGAACACGCGGAAGCCGCGTGGGGTCCGGGCGCACGCTCGTATGCGTGGTCCCCCGACGGCGAAGAGCTCGCATGGAACCGCAACGAGAACGGGTTCGGACGCCTCGTGATCGCGGCGCCCGGTGGCCGGTCGGCGCGTGAACTGTCGAAGGGCTGGCACCGCGGGCTCGACTGGAGTGAAGCGGGCATCGCGTGTGTCCGGTCGGGCGCGGTCACGCCACCCGCGGTCGTGGTGCTCGCCGCCAACGGGTCGAGTCGCCGCGTCGTCGGGCGTGGGGCCGTCGGCGGTTTCGAACGCGCCGAACCGGTCGAACCCCGCGCCGTGACGTGGAAGTCGGGGAGCGCGAACGTCCACGGCCTCGTGTACCGCCCGGTCGGTGTCGACAACCCGCCGCTCCTCGTTCATCTTCACGGCGGGCCGACCAGCCAGGCCCTCGCCGACTGGAACGGGCGCGTGCAGCGGTTCGTGCAACAGGGCTGGGCCGTGCTGCAGGTGAACTACCGGGGCTCGACCGGCTACGGCCGCGCGTACGCGCAGGCGCTCGCGCAACGGTGGGGCGAACGCGACGTCGCCGACGTCGCGGCCGGGATCAAGCACGCGGTCAAGGAAGGGTGGTGCGGCGGCGATCGCGTCGCGCTTATGGGCGGGAGCGCCGGCGGGTTCACCGCGCTGCTCGTCGCCGGTCTGCATCCCGACCTCGTGCACGCCGTCATCGCGCTGTACCCGGTCACCGATCTCCTCGACCTCGCGGTCACGACGGACCGCTTCGAGTCGGGCTATCACCTGCGTCTCGTCGGCGCGCTGCCCGAGACGCGTGACCGGTACCGCGAGCGCTCGCCGGTCACCATCGCGTCGGCGATTCGCGCCCCCGTGTTGTTGCTGCACGGATCGAACGACACGTCGGTCCGCCCGGAGCAGTCGGCCGCGCTTGCCGACGCGTTGCGCGCCGCGGGAACGCCCGTCGAGCGGCATGTGTACGAGGGCGAAGGTCACGGCTGGCGCAAGCCCGACACGGTCGGCGACGAGCTCGCCCGCATCGACGCATTTCTTGCTCGATGGCTTCCGTAACCCAATACGCGTTCCAAGGCCCGAAGCGCGGCGCCGATCGGGCCGTGTTGCTCGCGCACGGCGCGGGGGCCGACATGAACGCGGCTGCGCTCACAGTCGTTGCCGACGCGCTCGCGAAGGCCAAGGTGCCGTCACTGCGGTTCAACTTCCCGTACATGAGCAAAGGGCGGGGCGGCCCCGACCGTCCGCCCGTGTTGCTCGCCGCGGTGCGCGAGGCGGCGGCCGAACTCGCGAAGCAGGCGAAGGTCGCGCCCGATCGCATCGTGCTCGGCGGGCGCTCCATGGGTGGCCGCATCGCGTCGATGGTCGCGGCCGACGCCGACGACCCGCTCCCTGCGCTCGGCCTCGTGTTGCTCGGTTACCCCCTTCATCCTCCGGGCGCGCCCGAGAAGGCGCGCGTCGAGCACCTCCCGCGGGTCCGGGTACCGACGCTGTTCGTGAGCGGCACGCGTGATTCGTTCGGCTCACCCGACGAGTTGAAGGCGGCGGCGAAGAAGGTGAAGGGCAAGGTCTCCTGGTACTGGATCGAGACCGGTGACCACGGCTTCAAGCCCCTCAAGGCCGGCGGCTCGACCCCCGCGGCGGCGCTCACCGCCGCCGCCGAGGCCACGGTGGAGTTCGTCATTTCCCTCTAGTTCGGACGTCGCCGAGTGCGGGGTGGAGCCCGCAACGGTGGGACAATCGCGGCGTGCGAGTCGATCGCTGGTTTGCGTTTGTCGACCTGTCGGGCTTCACCTCGTTCAGCGACGAGCACGGCGACGAGGAATCGGTGCGAGTCCTCATCGAGTTTCGCCATGCCGCGCGCAAGGTCGCGACCGACTTTGGCATCCGCATCGCAAAGTGGCTGGGCGACGGCTGCATGCTCGTCGCGGTCGATGCCGCGCAACTGGTCGCCGGAATGCTCGAACTCGAACGTGCGGTCGACGAACTCCGCCTCCCGCTTTCCCTGCACGCGGGGATGGCAGGTGGCGCCGTCATCCTGCTCGAAGGTGACGACTACACGGGCGGCCCGGTGAACCTCGCGTCGCGTCTGGGAGACCTCGCCGGACCGCATGAGATTTTCGCGACGCCCGAGCTCGGGGAGCTCGCGCCCGCCGGCGTACCGGTGGAACTCGTGGGGATGCTGGCCGTCGCCGGTTTCCACGACCCGGTCGAGGTCGTACGGCTCGGCTGCGCCGTCACCCGGGCCCGACAACTTCCATGAGTACGATTCTCCGATGCAGACGCTCGAGTTCGAGCGCGATGGCGACATCGCGTACCTCCGCCTGAACCGTCCCGACAAGCTCAACTCGTTCACTGTCGAGATGTGGCGCGAGCTGCGCTCCTTCGGTATCGAGATCAAGGACGACCCGACCATCCGTTGCCTCGTCGTCATCGGAAACGGGCGCGCGTTCTCGTCGGGCATCGACACGTCGGTGTTCACGGGCGGGGGAGGAGCCGATTCGCCGGAAGACGTTCTTGGCGAGGGCGGCGACGACGCCGGGACGCGTCACGCCAACCCGACGGTCGACGGCATCATGCGCACCCAAGAGGCATACTCGTGGCTCGAAGAGGCCCGGTACCCGACGATCGCGGCGGTGCGGGGTTACGCGTTCGGCGCGGGCCTGCAGATGGCACTCGCGTGCGACATCCGCGTCTTCGCGCACGGCACCAAGGTCGGCCTGCTCGAACACAAGTACGGAATCCTGCCCGACCTGGGCGGCACCCAGCGGTTGCCGCGCGTCGTCGGTGCGGGCAAGGCGAAGGAGATGATCTGGACCGCGGCCCGGATCGACGCCGAGGAGTCGTACCGCATCGGGCTGTGCGAACGCCTCGTCGAAGACGGCGACCTCGAGAAGGAAGTCGAGACGCTCGCGTCGGCAATTGCCGCCGCCCCACCCCTGGCCGTGCAGGGCGCGAAACGCGCGGTCGATGCCGCGAGTCGTATGCCCGTGATCGAAGGACTGGTGGTCGAAGCCGAAGAGCAAGCCGTGTGCCTGCGCTCGGCCGACATGCGCGAAGCCATCACCGCGTTCGTCGAGCAGCGCTCACCCCGGTACGAGAACCGGTAACCGTGGCGACGAGGTACCGAGTCCGTCCGAACGGCCCGCTGAGCGGGCGCGTCACGGTGTCGGGCGCGACCAAGAACGCCGGCACCAAACAGATGGCGGCCGCGTTGCTCGCCCCCGGCATTACGACGCTGCGCAACATGCCCTACGTGCTCGACCTCGAGGTCATGATCGACCTACTGCGCGCCATCGGGGCCCGCGTCGAAGTGCGCGACGACGAAGTCGTGATCGACGCCTCCGGCGAACTCACACCCGAGGCGCCCTACGAGCTCGTGTCCCGCATGCGGGCCTCGTTCAACGTGCTCGGACCCCTCCTGGCCCGCACCGGCTCCGCCCGGGTCGCGCTCCCCGGCGGCGACAACATAGGAAGCCGCAAGGTCGACATGCACCTGCGGGGCCTCGAAGCGATGGGCGCTCACATCGACGTGCAGCACGGGCTTGTCGAAGCGCGCGCCGACGGCCTCTACGGCGCTCGGCTCGTCCTCGAGTTCCCGTCAGTCGGTGCAACCGAGAACCTGATGTGTGCAGCCGTGCTCGCCAAAGGCACAACCGTCATCGAAAACGCGGCCCGCGAACCCGAAGTCACCGACCTCGCCGCGTTCCTCGACCGCATGGGCGCGCAAGTCGTCGGCGCGGGCACGTCGACAGTGGAGATCGAAGGCGTCGACACCCTCTCGGCCGTCGACAGCGAGATCATGGCCGACCGCATTGAAGGCGGCACCCTCCTCATGGCGTGCGGCATCGCCGGCGGCGAAGTGGAACTTGTCGGCACGCGACTCGAACACGTCGAGATCGTCGCCATGAAGTTGTGCGAGATGGGCATGCGTATCTCGCCCACGCCCGACGGTTTGTGGGCGATGAGTTCGAAACGGCTCCGCGCCGTCGACATCGCGACGCTGCCGCACCCGGGGTTCGCGACCGACTTCATGCCCATGGCCGTTGCGCTGCTCGCGGCGGGTGAAGGCAGCGCGATCGTGACCGAGAACATCTACGACGGCCGCTTCCAGTTCGTCGACGAGTTGGCGCGCATGGGTGCCGACGTACGCACCGAAGGTCGCCACGCGGTCGTGCGGGGGGGAGCCGCGCTCTCGGGCGCACCCGTCGCCGCCTCCGACGTGCGCGCCGGTGCCGCACTCGTGTTGGCCGGTCTGGTCGCGGAAGGCGAAACCGTCGTGCACGAGTGTCAGCACATCGACCGCGGTTACCACGATCTGCCAGGAACGCTGCGCGCGTTGGGTGCCGACGTCGAACGCCTCGCGTAGCCGTTGCAACGAGTACGCAAGATTCCTGGATCGCGACGCAACCAGTTCTACGCGGCCGGCGTCTTACCAATACAGAAGGGCGCCACGGGCGAATGCGGAGGGTGACGGGCGGTCGAGCCCTCCGTAGGCAGCAAGTGACGCTGGACCCCCAGAATCGCTGCGGTTCGACTCCCCCGCCGACCGCAGCGACCTGGGGGTCTTCCTTTTGTCTGTCGTTCGGCGGGTCTGCAGGGAACTGCCGGGAACACCTGCGATACTGGTGGTGTTCCAATCTCTGACACCTCACCCCGTCGCCCCCGTCTCGGAGCTGCCCCGATGTCGTCCGATCTCGCCACCCCGTACCTCGAAGGTCCTGAGTTCGAGGGTATGGAGGAGGGAGTCCTCGAAGCCATCGAGGCGATTCGCCCTGCCCTCCAGAGCGACGGCGGCGACATCGTCTTCAACGGCATCGACGAGGACTTCGTCGTCCACGTGACGCTCGTCGGCGCCTGCGGCACATGCCCGGTGTCGACGATGACGCTGAAGGCCGGCGTCGAGCGGATCATCATGGACCGCGTCCCGGGCATCACCGAGGTCGTCGCCGACAACAACGAGTAACCCGCGGCGCGCATGACTCCCGTCGCGACCGCGCTCGTCGAGCGCGCCCTCGGCGGCGACCGGGTCGCCGTCGCCAAGCTCATCTCCCTTGTCGAACAAGGCGGCCCCGACGCGCGGTCCGCCGTCGCCCAACTGCACCCAAAGACCGGGAACGCGTGGCTGGTCGGCATCACCGGCGCGCCCGGCAGCGGCAAGAGCACGCTCACCGACCAACTCGTCGGCGCGATCCGCGCCACCGGCGACGAAGTCGGTGTGCTCGCAATCGATCCGAGCAGCCCGTTCAGCGGCGGCGCCATCCTCGGCGACCGCGTCCGCATGCAGCAACACGCCACCGACCTCGGTGTGTTCATCCGTTCGATGGCCACGCGCGGGCACCTCGGCGGGCTCGCGGTGGCGACACCGCAAGCCGTGCGCGTGCTCGACGCCGTCGGCAAGCCGTGGATCGTCGTCGAGACGGTCGGTGTCGGCCAGGTCGAAGTCGAGATCGCGGGCCAGGCCGACACGACTATCGTCGTCGTGAACCCCGGTTGGGGCGACGCGGTGCAGGCCGCGAAGGCCGGGCTCCTGGAGATCGCCGACATCTTCGTCGTCAACAAGGCCGACCGCCCGGGCGTGAGCGACGCGGTGCGCGACCTCGAAGGCATGCTCGAACTGTCGGGCGCCACCGACTGGCGGCCACCGATCGTGCGGACGGTCGCGACCACAGGTGAAGGTGTCGACGAGTTGTGGGGCGCGATCGGTCAGCACCGTGCCCACCTGTCGGCCGAGGGGCGGCTCGAGGTCCGGCGCCGCGACCGCACGCGGGCGGAGCTGCGTGCCATCGTCGCCGAACGACTGCTCGAACGCACCGACGCGCTCGCGTCCGGACCCGAGTTCGACGCACTGGTCGACGCCGTCGCATCGCGCCGGAGCGACCCGTACGCGGCCGCCGACGCGCTCCTCACCTAATCTCCGGGGCCATGTCCGAGGAACCACTCGTGCTCACCGAGCACCCCGCGGCCGGCGTCGCGCTCCTGCGCCTGAACCGCCCGCCGATGAACCCACTCTCGATCGCGATGCTCGGCGCGTTGCGCGACGCGGCCACTGCCGTAGCCGCCGACAGCACAGTCAAGGCGGTCGTCGTCGCGGGTAGTGAGAAGGCGCTCGCCGCGGGCGCCGACATCTCCGAGTTCGGTGGCCAGGACGCGGCACGGGTGATCGGCGTCGCGTTCCGCGAGGCGTTCGACGCGGTCGCGGCGATCCCACGGCCCGTCATCGCCGCGATCCGCGGCTACGCGCTCGGCGGCGGGCTCGAACTCGCGATGGCGTGCGATCTCCGCGTCGTGGCCGACCGGACGCGGGTTGGTCAGCCCGAGATCCTGCTCGGCATCATTCCGGGCGCGGGCGGCACGCAACGGTTGCCGCGCCTCGTCGGTGTGGCCCGGGCCAAGGAACTGATTTGGAGCGGACGGCAGGTGAAGGCCGACGAAGCGCTCGCGATCGGGTTGGTCGACCGGGTCGTACCCACCGACGAGGTCGAGGACAATGCCATCGCCTGGGCCGCCGAACTCGGCGCCGGGGCAGTTGTCGCGATGGGCCTCGCCAAGCGCGCCATTGACACCGGACTCGCCGCCGGGCTCGACATCGAAGCCGCCGCCTGGTGTGACGTCTTTGGAACAGACGACGCTCGCATCGGCGTCGAATCGTTCCGGGAACACGGTCCGGGCAAGGCGACGTTCACCGGCCGCTGAATGATGTGTTTGAAGCTAAGTGGCCGCTCAGCGGCCACTTAGCTTCAAACACATCATTCAGCGGCCGGTGAGC
>Ga0163150_10003024_pt1 | contig 24414 bp, 19 predicted proteins | sample OliLakLV19P2IB_FD_148628 | JGI IMG/M metagenome (GOLD analysis project Ga0163150, IMG submission 148628) | Freshwater microbial mat bacterial communities from Lake Vanda, McMurdo Dry Valleys, Antarctica - Oligotrophic Lake LV.19.P2.IB | ecosystem: Environmental > Aquatic > Freshwater > Lake >...
ACGGTGACCCCGTGAGGTCAGAATAACGGGTCAGGTTGCTCAGCTATCACGGTCCGACAATGTCCGCGCAAACGAGCTAGCGGGTCCGTCTGGCGTTCACCCTTCCCGCCACGAATGATGCTTCATCTGCTCGAGCTATCGGGCGGCGGGAGAGAGGCATCAGGCTGTCCGGTTGTGGAATCGATGCGTCGGCAACTCCGCCCAGTTTATCGGGCGCCTACTCAAAAAACTTCGATGAGCGTTTCTCCGGCCTGCAATCGCCGCATGAACTCGGGCAAGAGCGGGGGAAAGCTTTGCGCGCAGTTCTGATTTTTCAGATTGCCGAGGCGCAACCAAAACACCGCCGGGGCCGGTGGTCGCTGAATCAGAATCCGCCCACCGGACCGGAAGCCTGCTTTGGTCGGTCACTTGGCGTCAGCAGCGGAGACCGGCGGCCTTGGCGAGGCGAAGTTGATTGGCGTCGAAACTGAGAAACTCCTTCGGGGCGACCAACCGCGCGTGAGCCACGTGCAGGATGTCGAAGGCGCGATGTCCGCCGGCAATCGTGTGGGTCGCGGAGAGGCGGCCGGCTTCCTCCGTGATCTCCTTTAGCGCAATGTCGCTGTGCCGCCAGAGTCCGGTCGCATAATCCTCGGCGAAAGCCTCCAGGCGCCGGGTGGCTTCACCGGTGGCGAGAAGGCCCTGATATTCCGCCAGCCGCAGCGCGTTGCCCAATTCAAATTCGTTGAGCGGTGAAAGCAGCAGCGGCCGGGCCGCTTTTGCCAGGCGCGCGTGTGCCGCGCCGGAATGGGCGTCCTTGCGATAGAGTGAGAAAAGAAAACTGGTGTCCGCGCAGGGCATGGTCGCTTACCAGTTTCCCTGGGCCGCCTTGAGCAGTTGGGCGCTTTGGATGGCCGAGAGCGGTTTGTCATTTTCGGTTACCCGCGCGGCGGCACTCTTGGTCCAGTCCACCTTGGATTTTTCGGAGACGGCGGGCACGAGACGGGCAACAATCCGGCCGTGACGCGAGATGGCGATTTCCTCGCCGGTCTCCACGCGGCGCAGGAGCTTCGCGTAATCGTTGCGCAGGGTGCGAACGGTGGCGGTTTTCATTGTGCTACAATCACTGTAGCACAAGGGAGCGAAGTCAAGCCGCAGGTGGGGGCGGGCGAAGGGGTTCGGCTGAAAGTTGCAACAGGGTGGCGGCGAATAGTGGGATGCCTCATCTGTGGCAGGTTTCGGCCCAACCCCTTTTTCGATGCCATTTTCCGATGCTTTTGGAGCTTCTTCGCAGTTTTCAGTGGATAAACGCGAGGCAGGCGCGCATCGGAATTGAACCTAAATTCAACAGTTTATTTTAGCCACAGATGACACCGATGAGCACGGATGCAGAGGATTACTGATGGAGAGGCACCGAGCCGCAATTCACCCGCACGGTGAAGAGACTGTGATTTATAATGCCATGGTAATCTGTGCTTATCCGTTGAATCTGTGGCTTCAACTGCATCCTGGTTGAGCAGAAGGTAACGAACAAAACGAAGGTGTGCGCCCGGAAGATGGGATCTTCGTTTCGTCCGTTACCTTCGGTTTATTCTACTGTGCTTACCGGAAACAGCGAGGAACCCTTCGGGAGTGGGGGCGTGAAACGGATATTGCCGGGGGTACGGCGAATTTCCGGAACAGGCAGGAATGCCGGTATCACTTTTTCGCCTATCTCAGAGGGGCCCGAAAAGGCCCGACTCGCCTTGCGCAAGTCGGGCCTGATCCTTGACACGAAAACTTGCGCCCGGGCTTGGTCAAAGCCCGGGCGGTTTGTAGTTACGGGAGCAGGACAGCGTCGATCACATGCACCACCCCATTTTGGGCGCGGACATCCGCCGCCACGATGTTGGCGGCGTCGACTTTCGCGCCTCCCGTAAGATTGATGACCAGCGGGCGGGCGCCGGTGCGCAGGGTGGCGACGTTTTGACCGTTGGTCAGCTGCGTGGACAGTACCTGACCGCTGGCGACGTGGAACAACAGTACCTGGGCGAGCTGGGCCGGATTGGCGAGCAGGCTGTTCAAAGTCGCGGCGGGCAACGCAGCGAAGGCGGCGTTGGTCGGCGCGAAGACGGTGAAGGTACCGCCGGCGGCGAGCGTGGCATCGAGACCGGCGACACGGAGAGCGGTGGCGAGCGTGCTCAGATTGGGATTGGCTGCGGCGAGGCCGCTGATCGTCTGGCTGACACCGCCGGTGGCGACGGACCCGAATTCATACACTTCGAGGAGAGCCGGGAGAGCACTGGTGCCAGGGGCGTTGGTGTGCAGCTGCACGGTGTAGGCGCCGCTGGGAACGCCGATGAGCATGGCGGCGTCGTTGGCGCTCGTGAGCGGGAACGCGCCGGCGGCGGCTGTCACCGTATTCAAAAGTTGGAGATTCGAGGCGGTGGCAACGTTGTCATTCACTCCGATGACGGTGCCGTTGGACGCCCTGACTTGGATGGCGGGATCGGCGAGGGGCGCGGCGACACCGTACGTGGTCAGCGATGGGCCGACGCCACGGATGAGCAGCCAGCGGAGTTGGCCGGCGGGGGCGTTGACGACGAAGCCGCTGATCATCGCGGCGTCACCATTGCCCGCGACGCCGCGGGTGGAGCTGTTGACGAGGCTGCTGGTTTGGGCGGAGGCGGTTCCGGCGAGGAGGGTGGCGGCCGAGAGGGCCGCGAGTTGCAGTTTATTCATGGGTATTTTTGCACAACGGTTGAGAAGGGCGGAGCGAAGGCTCCGCGGTAACAAGGGTGGAACGCGCGACCTTACGGTTTGGATGTTTCTGCGGGCCGATTTTTTCTTTTCGAGGTGTAATCCTGCCGTTCGGTGGATTTTCGAATGCGGGCTGGCGGACCGATCGAGATCCAGCCATCCTGTTGAATGGAAAAACTTCCGTTTGATCAGTTGGGCGTTTCGCCCGAGATCCTGAAAGCCGTCGCGAAGATGGGATTTGAGGAGGCGTCGCCGATTCAAACGGCGGTGATTCCCGTGGGGCTCACGGGGAGAGATATCGTGGGGCAATCCTCGACGGGATCGGGTAAAACGGCGGCGTTTGCGATTCCGGCGATCGAGCGCGTTGACCCGGCGAAGCGGGCGGTGCAGGTCTTGATTTTGTGTCCGACGCGGGAACTCGCGGTGCAGGTGGCCGAGGAAACGGGCCGGCTGGCGTTCTTCAAAAAAGGTATTCGTGAAGTGCCGATATATGGTGGGCAAAGCTACGATCGACAGTTTCGCGCGCTCGAGTCGGGGGTGCAGATCGTGATCGGGACACCGGGTCGCGTGATGGACCACATGGAGCGGGGCACGCTGCGTTTGGATGCGCTGAAGATGGTCGTGCTGGACGAGGCCGATCGGATGCTCGACATGGGGTTTCGCGATGACATCGAGAAAATCCTTTCTGCGGTGCCGGCGCAGCGGCAGCTGTTCTTTTTCTCCGCCACGATGCCGCGGATGATTCAGGAGTTGATCAAGCGTTACAGTAAAGACCCGGCGTGGATCCAGATCGAGTCCCTCGCGCAGAATGCGCCCCAGGTGGATCAGGTTTATTTTGAAGTGGATCGTCGGTCGAAAATCGAAGCGCTGACGCGGCTGATCGACGTGCATGATTTCCGCTACGGTATCGTATTTTGCAGTACAAAGATCATGGTCGATGATCTCGATGAGCACATGCACTCGCGGGGTTATGCGGTTGACCGGCTGCACGGTGACATCACGCAGACGCAGCGAAACCGGGTGATGGAGAAATTCCGCGAGCGGAAGTTCGAGTTTCTGATTGCGACGGACGTGGCGGCGCGGGGCTTGGATGTCGACGACCTCGAAGTGGTCTTCAACTTCGATCTGCCGAATGACAGCGAAGATTACACGCATCGGATTGGACGCACGGGGCGGGCCGGGAAATCCGGACGGGCCTTCACCTTTGTTTCCGGTCAGGAGATCTACAAGTTGCAGCACATGATTCGCTATGCGAAGCTGAAGATCCGGCGGGAGCGGCTGCCCTCGCTGGATGAAGTCGAAGAGGCGCGGGCGAATGTGTTTTTCGAGAAGATCCGTTCGGCTTTGGAGGCGAAGGAATTCAAGCCGCACGACCGCATGATCGATCGACTGCTCGACCAAGGCTACGCGAGCACCGATATCTGCTCGGCGCTGATTCATCTGCTGCAAAGTGGGAGCACGGCTTCGGCGGGTGGACCGAAAGGGGCACCGGCCCCGGCCGGCGCGAAATCCGCACCGGCCGCCCGTGAGGTAAAACCGGCGCCGGAGTGGGCGCCGCAGGCCGCGCCGCGAAAGCCGATGGCACGAGCCGACTCGACGTCCGAAGCCGGAGCGGGAACAGGAGCCGCGGAGCGACCCCGTGCTGGCGGCAAGCCAGCACCGGTCGCGGCGCGGTCCGTTGAGCAGGCAGCGCAGTCCGATGAGGAGTCCGGCGCCGGTTCGTCGTCCGAAGCTGCCGGTGGCGGGAAGCGGGCGAAATTCGAACGCTCGTCCCGCACCGGCAAGGAACCGGGCAAAGTCACGGTTTTTCTGAACGTGGGGCGCAAGCAGTTGGTGACGACCGCGGACATTGTGGGAAAGATCGCCGGGGTGACGCGTCTGCCGGCGGAGGTGGTGGGCGCGATTGATATTCACCAGCGCCATACTTTGGCGGATGTGGCGGAGTCCGAGGCGGATTTCATCGTGAAGAAGCTGACCGGGATCCGGTTGAAAGGGGTGGAGTTGGCGCCGGCCCGGACGGGCGCTGACATGCAAACGTAACCAGAGGTTGGAGACAGAGCGGCTCGCGCCCTTGACAGGGCCGCGAGCCCGACGTTATTGGCGTGTCCCCGTATGGAATTCGCGCTTGACCAGCCGGTGCTCGTGCTCAACCGCCTTTGGCAGGCGGTGAATGTGATTGGTGCCCGACGGGCATTCGGTCTCCTGGCGCGTGGGCACGCGCAAGTCGTGCATCATCATGCGGATGATTTTCGCACGTTCTCGATGCTCGATTGGATTGATTTCTCGGTGAGCAATCCGCCCCTGGCCGCCTTGGAGACGGTGCACACGCCGACGCGGGTCATCCGGTTGCCGCGGGTGATCCTGTTGACGTTTTTCGACAAGCTGCCTTGCAAGGAGTTGAAGCTCACGCGCAACAACGTCTTCGAGCGCGACAAGAACACGTGTCAGTATTGCGCCCGTCCGCTGCCTCGGGAGCAGCTCAATCTCGACCATGTCATCCCTCGCGATCATGGCGGGAAGACAACCTGGGAGAACATTGTATGCTCCTGTATCAAATGTAACACGAGGAAGGCTAATCGCCTCCCGCATGAGGCGCACATGCGACTCATCCGGAAGCCGGTGCGGCCGAAATGGCGCCCCGTGATCTCGCTCGTGTTGGGTAATCATCGCCACGAGCACTGGAAGGACTTTCTCGACGTGGCGTATTGGAACGTGGAATTGGAGGAGTAAGGCCCGGTTCCGTTCGGCTTCGGCGGGATGTTTCCCATTGCGGCGGTGCGGCGGGCCCCCAAGGTTTGTAGCACTATGCTCGCGACTTTGGTGATGACGGTAATCGGTCCGGATCGGCCCGGTTTGGTGCAATTGGTGGCCGCGCGCGTGGTGGATCACGGCGGTAACTGGCTCGAGAGTCGCATGTGCCGGCTCGGCGGGCAGTTTGCGGGCATCTTGCGCGTGGAGGTCGCGACGGAACGCCGCGATGAGTTGGTGAATGCGCTGCGCACCCTGGAAGTCGACGGGCTGCGGGTGATCATTCATGCCGATGGAGCAGAGATCAATCGGGTCCAAGGTGTCGGGCACGGAGTGCTGGCGACAGTGGAGTTGGTCGGCAATGACCGGCCGGGAATCCTGCGCAGCGTGTCAGGGGTGTTTGCTGCTCACGGCGTAAACGTCGAAGAACTCGCGTCGGAGCGCGTCAATTCGCCCATGGACGGCGGGGTGCTCTTCAAAGCGCGGGCGACCGTGTACGTCCCGGCGAATGTCACGCTGGCGGCTGTCCGCGTCGACTTGGAGAAACTCGCGTCGGACCTCATGGTGGACATGACGTTTGGTGCCGGTGGAACGGTGACGGTGTAGAAAAGCGGGATCGGAGGACTTCGCTTTGATTGTCCTCGAAGCAGGTGGCTTCGGCTGCAGCCCGTCCAGCTGGATCACCACGCCCGGCGGTCGGGCTCGTGATGACAACCGATGAGTTCATTGGCGGGGAAGCGTAGGGCAGGTCTGTGACCTGCCCGCGGCGGGTCACCGCTCCCCCACTTTAACCAATCCAGCTGGATTGCCGCGCCCTCGTTCCGCGGGCTCGCAATGAGAATTGAAGGACTCAGCCGTTTTCGAAATATTTCTGCTTGAGCAGGACGAGGAGCACGAGACCGACGATGATATCGCCCAAGCCGACGATGAGGCGAAGGGGAAGGGGCATTCGTTCAAGAAACAGGAGTACCGCCAAGCCACCGAGGATGAGCACGGGGGCGAGGATCAGGACGGTGCGTTTGAGGCGGGCGCGATCTTTGGCGACGCGGGCTTCTTGATCGTTCATGCAGGAATCGCAGTAGGGCTGGCCGCGAAAAAGCAATCAAGGCCGGACTGATGACTGATGACTGATGACTGATGACTGATGACTGACGGCGGATCGTCCACCTGCTGTCCCGAACGTCGTTTACCGCGCCAGCGGAAGGACGATGCGCATCGTGGTTCCTTCGGAGCTGGTGTCGCGCAGGGTGATATCGCCGTGGTGGCTGATCAGGATCCGCTTGGCAATCGCCAGCCCGAGACCGGTGCCGTCGGCGCGGCCGGAGAGGAATGAATCGAAGATGCGTTCGCGAAGGGCCGCGTCCACGCCGGTCCCGGTATCGGTGATGTCGACAATTACCTGATGCGAGCCCGGGCGGTCTTCGGTCGTGAGGGTAATGGTGATGGTGCCGCCCTCCGGCATGGCGTGCGTGGCGTTGATCAAGAGGTTGAGCAACACCTGTTGAATCTGGCCCTTGTGCGCCTCGATGAACAGCGGTCGTGCCGGAGCATCGAAGCGCACGGAAACCTTATGCTGCGCCAGTTTCAGCCGCACGAGGACAAGGGTATCCTCGACGATGTCCGCAAACAACCAGCGGGAGTGCAGGCTCGAAGGGGATTTGGCAAAGCTGAGGACGCGCGTTACAATTGATTCGAGCTGATCGAGCTTCTCGCCGATGACGCGCATATCGGTTCGCCGCGGATCCCCTGCCGCGAAATCGACTCCGAGGCCGCCGTGCAGGAGTTTGAGGACGGTGAGCGGGTTGCGGATTTCGTGAGCGATTTCGGCCGCGAGCAGGCCCAAAGTGGTGAGCCGCTCATTTTTTCGCAACACGTCTTCGCTCTGGAAAACGCGGGCGTAGAGCCGGGCGTTTTGCAGCGCCACGGCGGCCAAGCTGGCCAGGGCGGCGCACAGCCGCTTCTCGTCGTTGTCGAAACGGTGCGGGCGATCGGTAAAAATGGAGACGACGCCCAGCACCTCACCTTCGAAGATCATGGGCGTGGACAATACCGAATGCAAACTGGGGTCCGCCGGCAGATCCAAGAGCTCGAGGAATTCGGGCGACTGGATGTCCGTGAACGCGACCTGTCGCCGGGTATGGATCGCGGCGCCCGAGAGACAGGAGTCCAACGGAAGGTCGCCGGTGGGAACTGGCGTAACGGCGCCGTTGGTGAGCGACGCGCAGCGCACCGTGCCATTTCCCGAATTGTGAATATAAAGCGCACAAGCCCGGGCTGCGAGGGTGTGGCGGGCCTCGCGGGTCAATGTATCGAACAGCTCTTGTTGCTCAAGTTTGGTGACGAGCGATTGGCCGGCGGTGATGAGGGACTCGAGCTGGCGGGCCTTGGCCTTGAGATGTCCGAGTTGCCAGAGACGCTGCAGCACCCGGGTGGCCTCGGCGGCGAATTGTTCCAACAACTTTAGGTCGGCCGCGGTAAAACCTCCGACGTGGTCACTCTCGAGATCGATGACGCCGATCACCTGTTCCTCGTCCTGCATCGGCGCGGCCATCTCGCACCGGGCGGCGGGCCGCACGGCGATGTAGCGGGGCTCGACCGTGACGTCGGGTACGAGGAGCGAGCGGCGGTTGAGCAAACACCAGCCGGTGATGCCATGGCCGGGCTTCAATCCGCGCGAATCGCCGGCGGGCGCGAGCGCGCCCGCCTGGACCTCGATTTCCAGCCGACCTGTATCCGGACTTAGGAGACCGATGGATCCGGCATCGGCGCCAAAGGTCTTCACGAACAGATCCAGCATTTCGCGGAGCGCGACCTCGGGGTCGTCGGTGCGCGTGGCGAGAGAGGCAAGCTGGTAAAGCGCCTCCGACACCGAAATTTGGATACGGAGGATCGGCGTTTTCCCGGGTGCTGGAGGATTATCGGCCACGACGGATGGTTTTGATCAACGCTGGCACGTCTGGATTCGTCCCCGGGAGCTCACGCCGCTTCGGTGAGACGGCCCGGAAGCGGCCTTGGCGCATGGCGGCGGGGCGAAGGCTATTTCGCCGGAACCGCGGCGGCCGGCACGGGGACGATGATTTCGTTGAGGGCATCGCGCAGCGTGACCAGCCGCTCGGTACCTTCGATCGCTTCATGATTCGCGCTTTCGATATAGAAGGTATCGATCGCCACGCCGCGTTCGGTGCCGATCCGGGCGAAGGTGATGTCGAATCCGTGATCGCTGATCGTTTTCGCCAGCCGGTAGAGCAGACCGATCTGATCGCGCGCTTGAATTTCGACGATCGTACGTTCCATGGATAACTCATGGTACACGTCAACCGTCGGAGGAAACGAGCTGTGCAGCGCCTCGCCGGTGACCGTTGAGAGATAGCGGGTCGAGGCGATTTTCCTGGCCTGCGCCATGATATCCGGGAGCAATTCCCGATTGGCGATGAGCGCATCCTCAATCGTCTTCGCAAATTTCTCCTGCGCGCTCGCGCTCTGGACGGGACCGCGGCCCGGTTCGACCACATAGAAGGTGTCGATCGCAATATGATCCGTCCGTGAGATGACCTTCGATCCGAGGATACTCAGGCCCGCGACACTGAATGCACCGGCGAGTTTATAGAAGAGCCCGGCGCGGTCCCAGGTGACGACATTCACCACGGTGAGCGAGCGATTGAGATCATCTTTCCACTCGATGATCGGCCGGAGAGATCCGACGGAGTCCGCGGTGGTGATCGACTGCAGCAGCCGGTTCACCATCTGGATGTGCAGCGCGATCTCGTCGGCGTCGGTGTGAACAAAATACCGATCGGGGAGCAGGCCGAAATGAGCGTTGATCTCGTCGGCACTGATGCCGGGGATGGTTTTTGCGATCAGTTCCTGTTGGGTCATTTTTTTCTTTTCCTGAAGGCTGGCGTCAAGGGCAGCGCCATGTTTCAGCCGCTCCAAGGTTGAGCGATAAAGTGTCGTGTGCAACGTATCCTTATAGCCATTCCAAAGGTCGGCGGCGGTGCCGCGCGCATCGCAAAAGGTGTGAACGTAAAGGTGCCGCAGGCGTTCCGGGTCGCCCACCAGCTCCGCAAAGGCAGTGGCCGTATTGGGATCATCTACATCCCGCTTCTGCCAGAATCGTGCCATTGCGAGATGATTTTTGATGACGAATTGCACTAAGTCGCGTCCGGCTGCTGGAACTTCGAAACGTTCCAGCAGGGGACCAGCGATCCGTACGCCACTTTCCGCATGCCCCCGAATACCTTCCGCTTTTCCAATATCATGCAGGAGCAAGGTCAGATAAAGGAGGGCTGCGTCGCTCGACTCGTGCAGTGCGGCGCGATACTTCAGCGTGATGGGCTCCGCTTCGGTGAAAATCCGATCGAGTTCGCGGATGGCACTCAGGGTATGTACATCCGCCGTGTACCGATGGTAATATTCGTGTTGGACGAGACAGGTGAGTGCGTCGAACTCAGGGATGAACGTCCCCAAAACGCCCAACTCGTGCATGGTCGCGAGGATCGGATGGACATCACCTACTTCCGAGAGGATGGCGCGAAACGAGACGGTCGCGTCGTGGGAATGCGCCACTTCCGTGGTCAGCAAGGGCAGGGAAACGCGGATGAGGTCGGCGAGGTGGAAATCCAGGGAAGCGCCCAGCGTCTGCAGGTGGCGGAAAACGCGGATGAGCCGCACCGGGTCGTCGCGAAAGACCTCGGGTTTTTCCGCGGCGAGTTCGCGACCACGCAGGATGAAGCCATCGATGCGCTTGGCGCGGACGAAACGCGAAGCGAGCAGGCTCTCGCGAAAGGAACGCTTATCGCCATTGCCATTGCGACCGATGCTGAGGGCAAGGCGGTCTTCGACGAGTTTCGAGAAGCGAAAGATCGTCTGCGCGGCGCGGTAATAATCCTGCATGAAGTGCTCCACGCGGGCGAGCATCTCGGGTTCCGTGTAGCCGAGGTTTTCGGCGATGCGCGGTTGTGTATCCAGGTTCATGAGATCCGTGGCCCGGGCGCTCATGAAATGCAGTTCGTTGCGGACGCGGAGCAGGAAATCGTAGCCGCGATGAAAGGCCGCGAGGTCGTCGGCGCGGACGTAATTTTGCGTTACAAGCTCATCGAGCTGGATGACGTCGAGTTTCACCCGCGCCATCCACACGGTGTTTTGGTAATCCCGCAGGCCGCCCACTCCGTTTTTGATGTCGGGCTCCTGGTTGAAAACGGTATTCGCAAAACGACTGCGGCGGCTCGCCTGATCGTCGAGCCGTGATGCGATGTAGTCCTTCGGGTTTTCGCTGATGTAGTAGCTCCGATAGGCTTGGGAAAACGTATCGAAGAGCTTCTCGGAGCCGGCGACCCGGCGCGCTTCGAGCAGCGCGGTCTTGGTCTGCATATCCTGGCGGGCTTCCGCAAATGCTTCGTCGATGGTGCGGGTGGAGTGGCCGACCTTCAGGCCGCAGTCCCAGAGAATGTAGAGAATCTCGTTGGTGAGGTGTTCCTGCAGTGGCTTGGCCTCCGGGGGCTTAATCTTCGTGGGAAACAGGAACATGATGTCCACGTCGCTCCAGGGCGAAAGTTCGCCGCGCCCATAGCCGCCGAGGGCGACGATTGCGACCGGCGCGGGCACGGGACCGATGATGCGCGCATAAGAGCCGAGAGCGTACTCGAGCAAGTGTCGCAGTAACGCATCAATGATTGCGGTCCGTTCGTGACAAATCGTAAGTCCGGGCGAGCCCGTATTATGACGGTTGCGCAGCGCGGCCATTTCCCACCGGAGGAACTCCTTGCACGCGGCGAGCCGCTGGGTGACGGGAACGTCACCAGGAAAGGAAAGTTGCTCGCGAGCGCGTTGCGGAATGTTGGCGGGCATCAGAAAACGGAGGACGGAGCTTCGAACGGGCTGAGGGAATGTTTCAATGTTCATCTGTTTTCGCGCGGTGTGAAGCGCGCTGATGAGGTGAGCCGCGGACGCTTTTCGGTCATGCAAGCGGCATTCCCGTTTAAGCTTACGGCATTTCAGTCGTCACGGGGTCGGGGAGCTTGAGCGGATTAATTCGTGAAGTGCGGCGCGGTCGGAGCAGGGTTTGGGGTCACTTCGATCGCACGGTTTAACCACTTGCGTCGTCGTACGGCGCCCGGTTCTGTCGTCGGTTTAACCTAGCACCGCACCGATGGCCGAGATCTCCAAGAGCTACGAATCGCACGACGTTGAGAAGAAATGGTACGCCGCCTGGATGGACGCGCAGGCGTTCGCCGGCAAGGTGACACCCGGGCAGGAGCCCTATTCCATCGTCATCCCGCCGCCGAATGTCACGGGCGTCCTGACCATGGGCCACGTGTTGAACAACACGTTGCAGGACGTCCTGACGCGCCGCGCACGTCTCGAAGGCAAGTCGGCGCTCTGGTTGCCGGGAACCGATCATGCTGGCATCGCGACCCAGGCGGTCGTCGAGCGTGAGCTCCGCAAAACAAAGGTCACCCGTCGGGATTTGGGGCGGGAGAAGTTCCTCGAGAAGGTGTGGGAATGGCGGCACGAGAAGGGCGGGATTATCCTGCAGCAGTTGCGCGCCCTCGGAGCCTCCTGTGACTGGGAGCGGACGCAGTTCACGATGGACCCGCATTACTCGCAAGCGGTGCTGAGCGTCTTCGTGGATCTCTTTCAAAAGGGAAGCATCTACCGCGGAAAACGCATGGTAAATTGGTGCCCGGCCACGCAGACGGCTTTGTCCGACGAGGAAGTGATCATGAAGCCGGTCAACGGCACGATGTACCGTGTCCGCTACGAACGCGTGGATGCGCCGGGTCAGTTCATCGAAGTGAAGACGACGCGTCCGGAAACGATTCCGGGCGATACCGCGATTGCGGTGCATCCGGACGATCCCCGTTTCACGGATTGGATCGGTAAGACGGTGCGCCGGGCGATTGGGCCGGCGGCGGAGATCCCGATCATCGCGGACTCGGCGGTCGACAAGGAGTTCGGCACCGGGGCGCTCAAGATCACGCCGGCCCACGACAAGGCGGATTTCGAAATCGGGGCGCGCCATAAGCTGCCCATCATCGACGTGCTCGATGCGGGTGGAGTTCTCAACGAGTTGGCCGGCCCGGAGCTCGCTGGGATGGAGCGTTTCGCGGGGCGGAAGAAGGCGGCGGAGCTGTTGCAGGCCTGCGGTGCCTTGGTCGCCGAGGAGGTCTATGCCAACAACGTCGGTTACTCCGAGCGAGCTGATGTTCCCATCGAGCCCCGGCTCACGTGGCAGTGGTGGCTCAAGTACCCGCGCGTGGAAGAGGCGAAGGCCGCTGTCCGCGACGGGCATATCACGTTTCATCCCGAACGTTGGAGCAAAGTATACCTGCATTGGCTGGAGAACATCCAGGACTGGTGCATCAGCCGTCAGCTCTGGTGGGGCCATCGGATCCCGGTCTGGTATCGTGTGGGCGTTGAAAAGGAGAAACTGAGCGAGGCGGATCTGCGCGATCCCACCAAGGTGCACGTTTCCCTGGCGGGACCGGCCGACCCGGAAAACTGGCTCCAGGAGGATGATGTTTTGGATACGTGGGCGTCATCCTGGCTCTGGCCCTTTGCCACCATGGGGTGGCCGGATCGTGCGGCGGAGGAAAAGGCGGGACTCGATTATTTCTACCCGACCACCGCCCTCGTGACCGGTCCGGATATTATTTTCTTCTGGGTCGCGCGCATGATCATGGCCGGTCTGGAATTCATGCGACCCGGCGAGCCGATTGAGCGGCGAATTCCGTTCAAGCATGTGTATTTCACCGGAATCATCCGCGATGCCCAGGGTCGGAAGATGTCGAAATCGCTCGGCAATTCCCCCGACCCGCTCGACCTGATCGCGAAGTACGGAGCCGACGGGCTGCGTTTCGGAATCGTGTCCATTGCTCCGCAAGGGCAGGATATCCGGTTCCAGGAAGATCGCATCGAGAGCGGAAAAAACTTCTGTAACAAGCTCTGGAACGCCTGCCGCTTCCGCCAGATGAGCGGCGCCGCGGGTGACAATTCCTCGCTCGAGGCGATCGTTGCCCGCCTGGAACCGGGTCAGTTCGATGCAGACGATCACGCGATCCTCGACCGGATGCTCGCCACGGTGCGCGACACGGATCGCTGCTTCGAACAATTCGAATTCAGCGCCGCCGCCCAAGGACTATATGGTTTTTTCTGGAATGATTTCTGTGACTGGTATGTTGAAGTTTCAAAGTCGAAACTCCAGAACCCCGCGGCCAAGGCAAACTGCCTCGCAATTCAGGATTTCGTCCTGAGGCAAACCCTGCTGCTGCTGCATCCGTTTATTCCGTTCATCACGGAGGAACTGTGGCATCAACTTGGATACGGTGTAGCGCCACGTTTCATCGAGGACGCCCGGACGGAAAACGCCTCCCAGCTCGCGACGAGCCTCTCGACCCGGGGCCTGCAGCTTGATGGCGCCGCGGTGGCGTCGGTGGAAAAGTTGAAAACGTTCATGTCGCAAGCCCGTGCGCTCAAGGCGGAGCACAACCTCGCGAGCCGACGCGACGTGACGTTTTTCGTTATTGCCGGCGACGCCGAATGGAAGGTCATCGAGGACAACCTCGCCAGCCTGGCGCGGATGGCGGGCGCGGCCGAGATTGCGCGGCGTGATCAGGTCGATGGTGCACCTGCCGCGGTGACGCCGCTCGGCACGGTGTATCTGGATTTGGCGAGTACGGTCGACGTCGGCGCGGAAAAAATCCGCCTCCAGAAAGAGCTCGATCAGATCACGAAACATGTCGCCGGTACAGAGGCGCGACTCGCGAACGAAGCATTTGTCAGCAAGGCGCCGCCGGCCGTGCTCGAAGGGGCAAGGCGGCAGCTGGCCGAACAGCAGGCGCGGCGAGCGGAGTTGGATCGGTTGTTGCAGGCCCTGGGCTGAGGCTGGAAGCGGGGACGGTGACGGCCGAGGTTTCAGACTGCGGCGAGGCGTAGTGTCCGGCGGCCCGCCTGGGGCGGGCCGCGGACGGCATTTTGTCGTTGGTCGATCGGGCGAAAGACCGCACGGATTGTGATCGGATCGGGCGCGGACGCGACTTTTGAACCCGCTCGTCTCCACAATCCACACCGCGCGACTTGCTCAACGAGCTAAGGTCCACTCGTTTGGTGTTCATGCCTAACCCGCCCCGTATTCTTGCGTTCTCCGGCAGCTCCCGCCGTGAGTCGTTCAACCAGAAGCTGCTGAATGCAACCGTGGAGGCCGCGCGTACTGCGGGTGGCGAGGTCACTGCTATAAGTCTGAATGATTACGTGCTGCCTCTGTATAACGGCGATCTGGAGGATGAGCAGGGCTTGCCGGAAAATGCGGTGAAGCTGATTGCATTGATCACGCAGCACGACGCTCTGTTGATTGCGTCGCCGGAATATAACTCCCAGATTACGCCTCTGCTGAAAAACACGATCGATTGGTGCACGCGAGCGGAGGAAAATCCGTTGGAAGGGAAAGTGGCGGCGGTTGTATCAGCGTCGCCCGGGGCCTTTGGGGCGATCCGCTCGATGACGCTGGCGCGGCAGCTGCTGACGCATCTCGGCTGTTTTGTGATTCCGACACAATGTATCCTCCCGAAGGCAGCCGAGGCCTTTGATGCAGAGGGCCGGCTCCAAGACACCGGCGCGCAAAAGGCGGCCACGGCTGTCGCAAATGAACTCGTGCGAGTCACCGGCCTTCTTGTCGGGTAACGACTTTTTCCAGGCCGGCCTGACTTGGGCACTTTCGCTAGAATTGTGAACGGAACAGGGCCGCAATGTGGTCGAGTGCCTTGATATAAAAAGGCCGATTCGAGTGCTGCTCCAGCGTGACCTGCTCCGACCGTTTCAGGTCGGCTTCGAAAATCTCGAGGTGGCGTGTGCCGATCTGTCGATCAAGTACGTTCAGGAGCACCTCGTCGTTAATCCTAAAACTCCGATTGTCGAAATTGGCCGAACCGACGGTCACCAACGTGCCGTCGACGGACATCGTCTTGGGATGATACATCGCCGGGAGATATTGATGGATTTCGACGCCGGCTTCGAGTAACGGCGCCCAGCGTGAACGGGAAACCGCGCGTCCGAATCGCGAATCGTTGATCGCGGGAACGATGATGCGGACGCGAACGCCCCGTTTGCGTGCAGCCACGATGGTTTCGACCGCCAAGTTATCCGGTACGAAGTAGGCTTGCGAGATGTCGATCGTCTTTCGCGCTGCGGCGATGGCGAAGAGGTAACCGATTCGCACATATTCGGGGGCATCAGATGGGCCGCTCTTATAGCATTGGGCAGTGACCGATCCTGCCGGTGCCACCTCCGGATAATAGTCTTCACCGAGGAGGAGCCCTCCGGTGGTATGCAGCCAGTTGGCGGCGAAGACGGCTTGCATTTGGCGAACGACGGGGCCCTCGACTCGCACCTGGGTTTCCCGCCAGACTTTCTCGTTTTCGGCGTCGCCATCCCAACTATCATCGATGCACATGCCGCCGGTGAACCCGATGCGTCCATCGGCGACCAAAATCTTCCGATGGGTACGGTGATTGATATTGGGCTTCACCTCCCACCAGTTCTGTCGGCCATATTTATAGATCTCAACCCCGGCTTCCTGGAGGCGGTCGCGATCGTCGTCCTTGAACTTCAAGGTGCCCATGCCATCGACGAGCACGTGAACTTTGACTCCGGCGCGGGCTGCGTCCATCAAGGCGAAAATAAAATCCTCGCTCACTTTACCGGGGGTCCAGATATAGGTTTCCAGTGTAACGGTTTTCCTGGCGCCCCGAATCGCCTCCAGCATGGATGGGAAGAATTCCGCTCCGTTGACCTGCAGCTCCACGGCGTTGCCGGACATAAACTCGGCTCCGACGAGGGGACCCAAGGCATTGGAGAAGGAAGGATCGGCCGGGCCGTAATCGATGGTGATTTGTTCCTGTAAAATTCTGGCCGACGTGTACCAGAAATAGCCGCCGAGCACGACCGCAACACATAGTAAAACTCCGAGCCAATACCACGGACCACTCTTCCGTTTTCCTTTTGGTTTGGACGGGTTCGCCCGGGGCTGCGTGTCGTCGCGCTGACGGTGAGTATTCTCGGGTAGAGACATGGGGAAGCGAAGGTCTGGACCGATTTTGGGCCAGGGAGTTCCCGAGCGCGGATTGGGTGTCACTTCCGGGTCGGTTCGCGGTCTACCTATCAGAACTCGGTTGGAACTCTGTTTTATCGTCCCTCGCGCAAGACCCAGCCTGTTTTCGGCGAGTTCTGCTATCGTTGTTCCGGTTCCGTTGTTGTCATCCCATGCCCAATTCCGACCTTCCTCCTGATTCGCCGCGCGCAACCCGTCCAGTCGTTCCTCGTGGTGCACGTCGGAAGCGAAGTGCCCGACAGATGTTGCTGTTTGGCGGAGGAAAAAAGCAGAAGCGCGCGCTTTGGCTCTTCGTCTTTGCCTTTCTCCTGGGTGCCGGCGTGTTGGGCCTGGTGATTCTCAACACGGATCTCGAGTGGGTGATGATCACGGACGCACTCAATCGGCTGAATCCCATCGCCGTGCTTCCGATCATGGCGATTTTGCCGATCTTTGGGTTTCCTATTTCGGTGGTGTATCTTTTCGCCGGACTGCGATTCGGTCCGGTGTGGGGCGGAGCGGTGGTGGCCGCGGTGACGGCGGTCCATCTGCTCGGGACCTACTTTATCGGCCGCGGGTACTTGCGGGGGCCGGTGCAGCGCTTCATCGAGAAACGCCATGCGCGTCTGCCGCGGGTGCCCGGGGATGAGCAGGGCGCGGTGGCGGTCATCGGTGCACTCGTGCCCGGCCTGCCGTATTTTGTTCGCAACTACCTGCTCGTGCTGGCCGGCCTGCGCCTCCGGACCTTCTTTTGGGTTTGTCTGCCCATTTATGTGGCGCGCTCGTATGTGACTATATTGCTCGGTGATATGGGGAGCGATCCCAGTCGAAACAAATTCATCATTCTCGTCATCGTGGATGTTTTGAAGGTCGCGGTTTGCGCGCTCGTGATCTGGCGGTTGCGCGAGCATCACCGGAAGTATCACGGGCACCATGACGACGAGGGCGAGCACGGCGCGCCTGTTCCACCGAACGACGCAAAGACGTGAGCAGCGGCGGCGGCCGGTTCCGTTTAAGCTGCGCCAGCAAGAAGGCCAGCACGGCACCTTCCGTGCCGGTCATGGCCGCGAGGTTGTGACTCAAGGTGTCCTCGGACTTTTTGACAATCACATCGATTGTCGCGCCCTCGAGGTAGCTTTGGAGAACGACCGGATGAATATAACATTTGCGGCAGACGCTGGGAGTGTTGCCGAGGCGCTCGGCGACCCGCTCCACGGCGGCCACGACATTTTTCCTAGCCTGCGCTTTCGTATCGAAGCGCTCGAACTGTCGCAAGGCGATGGCGGCCAGCACCGTTCCCGCCCACGTGCGAAAGTCCTTGGCGGAAAACCCGGCCGCGGCGATTTCGCGCAGGTACGTGTTTACATCGTCGGAGCTGATCCGCTGTCGCTCGCCGTCTTCGTCGATATATTGAAACAGCTCCTGGCCGGGAAGATCCTGGGTGCGACGAACAATGCCGGCGAGCCGCGGATCCTTCAGGTTGATCGAGTGGCGCACTCCGCTCTTGCCCTTGAAATCAAACTGCAGAATGCCACCTCGTTTGAACCGCACATGGCGGTCACGCATGGTGCTGAGCCCGATCGAGCCATTGGTGCGGGCGTATTCTTCGTTGCCCACGCGCACGAGGGTGGTCTCGAGGAGACGGACCATGGTCGCGAGCACTTTCTCGCGGCCGAGTCCGGGGCGGGCCATGTCGCGCGCGATCCGCTTGCGAATGCGCGGGAGAGCTTTGCCGAAGGCGATCATTCGCTCGTACTTGTTCTCGTCACGGACGGCGTGCCAGTCGGGGTGATAACGGTATTGCTTGCGACGGCGTGCGTCGCGGCCGGTGGCTTGAATGTGACCATCTTCGCGCCGGCAGATCCAGACATCCGTCCAGGCCGGCGGAATGGCGAGGCGCTTGATGCGCCCGCGTGTAACCGGATCGGTGATACGACGGCCGTCGGGATCGAGATAGCGGACCGCCTTGCCGGCTGAAACGCGACGAACCCCGGGGTCATTGTCGTTGACGTAGCGCAAGCCGGCGGATTTAGCCGCGGCAAGGCACGGCGTGTCGGGAGGGGGCTTGACCGTCGGGGAGGCGCGGTGGGGCATTTTCCTGATCGGGACGGCTATTGCCAGGGTGGGAGGTAAAGGTGGAGGGCGACCGGGTGCGCGCGAGCCCAGTCCAATCCGGCGAGAGTGTCGGAGTTGGACTCAGCGCGCACAGGCCCGGTTCCATCGTCGTGGCGGCTCCCTCGGCCGGGTTGGTTCACGGTCTGCCGATCTGAATGCAGCGAGGTACGGGCTCGCGGAAAAAGACAAGGCGGGACCCTCGCGGGTCCCGCCCGATCCGGCGTGCACGGTGGGTGAAGAAAACGAGACAGGGCTACCGCCGTCTTATTCCTTTTCGGTTTGGCCGGCGGCGTTGGCCTCTTCGTTGACCGTTTCGGCAAGGGCGGTGAGGCGCTTGTCGGTCTCCCCCTCCTCGTCGAGCGTTTCCTGGAGGAGTTTCGCGATCTTGTCCTCGCCCAGCGTTTCCGCGAAGGCGCGGGCCGTACCGTAGGCGGCGATTTCGTAATGCTCCACGCGTTGGGCGGCGCCGATCAGCTTCGCGTCGCGGATGGCATCGGGACCTTCCTCGGTGGTGGCTTCCTGGCCTTCCACGAGGAGTCCCTCCATCGCGTGGCAGGTTTTGCCCTTGGCTTTTTCACCAAGGATTTTGAAGCACTGCTCAAGGCGATCCACGTGTTCGCGCGTTTGTTCGAGGTGCTCGGTAAACCCCTCTTTCAGTTCCTCGTGGGAAGCGGCCTTGGCCATCTTCGGCAGGGCTTTGATGAGTTGGTTCTCGGCGTTGTGGAGATCACGAAGTTCGTCGACGAGGAGTTCCCGGAGTGAATTTATAGCGGCCATGGATGAGTGAGCTTGAAGGGTTAAACGTTGTTATCTTTTCCCGATGCAGGCTGGGTCGCATCGGGCCTGGGCCACCGTCATGTGCTCCGTGCTCTGGTTCCGTAGGGCGGGGGACGAATTACTGGTTGGTGAAATATAGGTCGCGGCCGCGGCGGTGGAACCGATTCCGTATCTACAAGGGAAATTTCCCAGGGTAAATTCCGAGTTTTTCCGGGGAAACTCTGTCCCTCGCGGGCAGTCAGCTCTCGGGAGCCGGTTTCCTGGGGCTCTCTTCGAATTTGGGATAGGAGTTGTTCCCTGGGGCTCCGGTTTATCTTTATCAGGAGAGTCTATAAATGCTGCGCCAAGCCACCGATTTGGAGAAATTTGAAGTGCGCGCGACCGATGGTCCGATCGGCCGCGTGCGCGACTTTTTTTTTGACGATCGGCGCTGGATCGTGCGCTACGTTGTAGTGGAGACCGGCTCGTGTTTGAATCGGGCGGAGGTTTTGATTTCTCCCGTGTCGGTGAGTGGACCGGATTGGCTCCATCGTTTCGTTCCCGTCGCGCTCACCCGCGAGCAGGTGGAGGATAGCCCGGCCCTCGATCCCCGGCTCCCGGTGACGCGCGAGCATGAGTCGGCGCTCATCCATCATTACAACTGGCCCGTCTACTGGGGAGTCTCTGGTTTTCCGGAAGTGGATATTCCGGAGGAAGGCGACGGGAAGGGATCGTCCGAAGGGCAGGATGCGGCTGCGGAGGCGACGGGCCTTGCGGCCGCCGGAGGTTTGGGGGAAAAGGCGAGAATCGGACGGGGATCTCGTTTGCGAAGTGTTCGAGCCGTGACCGGGCACGCGATTGAGGCGGTGGACGGCCGCGTCGGGGATGTCTCCGACTTTCTGATGGATGATCTTACGTGGGAAATCCGTTATCTGCTGGTCGACACGTGCAGTTGGTGGCCGGGGAAAAAGGTGTTGATTGCTCCGCAGTGGATTGAGCGGGTCGGGTGGAGTCAGGCCCGGGTTTACGTGAAGCTCACGCGGGAAGCGATTAAAGCGGGGCCGGCTTATCATCCGGATCAGCCGGTGACGCCGGACTATCCGGGGCAGCTGTGCCGACACTCGGAGAAAGTGGCGCGGGCGGGTAGCCCGGAAGGGGTTCGATAGTGAGGAGCGGTGCGCCGGGAGAAGGTCGCGAAGCAGTGCGACACCGAAGGCCCGAGGAACGGTCTGAAGTGGTGTCAGGTTTCACAACTCATAACCCACCACTACCATGCTGAGATGGACTTTATTGTTTCTCGTGATTGCCGTCATTGCGGGCCTCTTGGGCTTCACGGGTGTCGCAGGCGCCGCGACGGACATTGCCCGGATCCTGTTCTTCGTTTTCCTCGTTCTGCTGATCATCTCCGCGATCATCAGTGCTTTCAGGGGGAAGCCACCGGTGTAAAAGCGTGGGAGGCAATCCGGCCTCCTCACTCAGTCTACTTCTTGAAAGCGCCTTTGGTGGGGGGCGGTTTTGGGAACACCGCTAAACTCTGCCGCACCTTTCTATCGGGCGAACGGATTGTTGAGTTCCGTCCGTAGGTCGACTCCGCGCGAATCCAAGCGCCCGCGGTAGTCGTTAAAAGGGTCGTTGTAGAGCGAGTCGCGGTAGAAGGGATCTCGGTAGAGTGGGTCCCCATACAGCGAATCGCCCAGGAACGGATCACGGTAAATGCTGCCGCCCTTCACGTGACTTTCGGTGTAGCCGATGCTGATGGAGAAGCGCCGTTTTGGATCGTCGATGTGGACGACCATGGAACCGGTTTTCTCGCTGTAGCCGCCTTTGCCGAAGCCGTAGCTGAGGGAGAATGACCCGTGCACGTTCTTTTCCGGCTTGGCGTTTTCCGGCTGCATGCGGGCATGCCGTGAAAGGTAAGTTGGCGGAGCGAGGAGGGTGCGGGCGAGTTTGGCGCTGTGATAACGCTCGATCATGGCATCGAGGCGCGGCAATTCCCCGGCGGAGAGTGTGTCGAATCCGGCGATCTTTTGTTCTTGCTCCGTGAGTCGTTGCGAAAAACGGGCCGGGGATTCCCCGTTTCGAGCGGTGGTGTCGCGTCGCACCAGTGCGTCGATTACGGCCACTTCATCAGAGGTGAGGCGGTCGAGGCCACTGGCGGTTTTGTCGGTGGCGTTGAGTGACTGAGAAAAACGAACGCCGCCCGGAGCAGAGGCGCCGCTCGCACCGCTGATTAACGTCAGGGCGGCGGCGAGAAGGAGAATCCACGCGGGTTTCATGCGAAAAAAGAGTGGGGCACTTGAAAGGGGGACTCACGAACATTCGCATGAGTTCCGGGTTTTGCGAGCTCGGGGCGATTTTTGCGGCGGAGGGGTATCGCCGGTCGGGCCGCCGCTGGCGCAGGGCTGGTTCGGCCATCGTGGTCTCGCTCCCCAAGTGGAATCTGAAGCCATCCTCTGATCGTCAACGGCGCGCACTGATCACAGAACTCGCGCGCAGAAAACGCTCGTCCTTGCATCGGTTTACAATGTCGTCCGTCATGCTGCCGCCGATTGCCCCGGTTTGGCCGCGGCTCAACTCCTTTCCCGCTTTCCTTCTCCATGTTGCCTTACGCGCTCACCATTTTCACGGGAGCTTTCCTGCTGTTCCAAGTTCAGCCGCTGATCGGCAAGTTCATCCTGCCGTGGTTTGGAGGCGGGCCCGGCGTATGGACCACGTGTCTGCTTTTTTTCCAGACCTTGCTGCTCGGCGGCTACGCGTATGCGCATTTCACGTCGACCCGGCTCAAGCCCAAGCAGCAGGTCGTCGTGCATGTGGCCCTGCTGCTATTGTCGCTGCTCATGCTCCCGATCGCGCCGTCCGACGATTGGAAACAACATGTGGCAGGCGACCCCACCTGGCAGATTCTGCTCCTGCTCACGATGAGCATTGGTTTGCCGTATCTTGTGCTCTCGTCCACCGGACCATTGATGCAGCACTGGTTCAGTCGGACCAATCCCGGCATCTCTCCGTATCGCCTCTACGCGTTGTCGAACGTGGGTTCGCTCCTCGCGCTTTTGAGCTACCCGGCTTTCTTCGAAGTGAAATTTTCCCGCCATGCCCAGGCGAATCTGTGGTCGGCGGGTCTTGTGCTTTTTGTCGCGTTTTGTGGCTACTGTGCCTGGCTTCTCTGGAAACGTGCCGTGGCGCCGGGCGGATTCGGCGCTTTGACGCCCGCCGCGGCTCTGACGCCTGAGGCCGTCATACCGCCGATACCGCCGGTCCCCGACGCGGAAGCGGCATCGGTGGTGGCTGAGTCTGTTTCGCCCTCAACGGTTCAACGCGATGTGGCGTCGATTGAAACCGAGGACGCGCCCGCGAAACCGGCGACGGGAGACAAACTGCTCTGGGTCGCGCTGCCGGCGATCGCCTCGATTCTTCTCCTCGCGACCACCAACAAGCTCTCGCAGGAGATTGCCGTGATTCCGTTCCTCTGGGTGCTGCCGCTGAGCCTTTACCTGCTCACGTTCATCATCTGTTTTGATCACGCCCGGTGGTATCACCGCGGGGTTTTCATTTCGCTCCTCGTCGTCGGAATGGCGGTGACGGCGCAACTCATTCCAGTGGGCACGGACGCACCGATGCGACTGCAGATTCTCGCGTACTCGGCGACGCTGTTCATCGCGTGTATGGTGTGTCACGGGGAGCTATACCGTCTAAGACCTCCGCCGGCGCAACTGACCTCGTATTTTTTGATGATCGCAGCAGGGGGTGCTTTGGGGGGATTTTTCGTGGCGATTGTGGCTCCGGCGATCTTCAAGGATTACCGCGAGCTTCAGGTCGGTCTCTGGGTCCTCAGTTATCTGATTGGCGTACTCTGCTACCGTCATCGGAGTCGGGAGATTGCGCTCGCGGCAGGTGTGGGTGTTCTGCTCACGCTCGGCGTCCTGCCGTGGCTGCGTTCGTATTTTGACGACACCGTGGGGCTCTCGGGCGAGTACGTGGCTCTGTTTAAGGATTATTGGATGTACCTGGTGACCGCCCCCGTGGTGTTTGTCGGGTGTACGGTCGACTTCCGGCGTCGGCGTTTCGCTCCGTGGGAGCCACGGACGGGATGGTTTGTGATGTTTCTCGCGGTCGGCTTAGGCATGGTCTTCGTGATGCATTGGATGCAGCGGAGCGATGTCCGCATTCTCAATGCCTCCCGGAATTTCTACGGGACGTTGAAAGTATTCGACTACTACCCGGGCGACGAAGAGGACAATTATCACTTGCTCCTGCACGGGGCAACGACCCACGGTTTGCAGTTTACGGCCCCGGCGAAGTCGGTGATGCCAACCACCTATTACGGTGACAGCAGCGGCGTCGGCCGGGCGATCAACGTCCTTCCCCAGACCCCGCGGCGCATGGGACTGGTGGGATTGGGCACGGGGACCTTGGCCGCATACGGGCGCGAAGGGGATTACCTGCGGATTTATGAAATCAATCCGCAGGTGGAAACGCTCGCGCGGGAGCATTTCAAGTACCTTGAATATACGCCGGCCAAGCTCGACGTCGTAATGGGCGATGCCCGGCTCACGATGGAGCAAGAGGTGGAGCGGGGAGACTTCCAGAAATTCGATTTGCTGGCGCTGGATGCGTTCAGTAGCGACGCCATTCCGGTGCATCTTTTAACGCGCGAAGCGTTCGAGATCTATCTGCAGCAATTGAAGCCGGACGGCGTGATCGCCGTTCATATTTCAAATCGCTATCTCAATCTGCGTCCTGTGGTGGAGAAACTCGCGTCGCACTTTGATCTCTCGGTGGTGACGATCTCGGACGATGATGCTCCGGATTGGTGGATCTATGCGACCACTTGGATGCTGGTGACCAAGAATACGGAGTTGCTCGCGAAAGACGAGATTCGAGAAGTGGCGGAATACCCGGATCCGGCCAATGAGGGTTTTCCACTCTGGACGGATGACTTCGCGAGTTTGTATTCGATCATGAAGTGAGCCGGGCGGGCAGCGGCGTAATAT
>Ga0163150_10003025_pt1 | contig 24409 bp, 19 predicted proteins | sample OliLakLV19P2IB_FD_148628 | JGI IMG/M metagenome (GOLD analysis project Ga0163150, IMG submission 148628) | Freshwater microbial mat bacterial communities from Lake Vanda, McMurdo Dry Valleys, Antarctica - Oligotrophic Lake LV.19.P2.IB | ecosystem: Environmental > Aquatic > Freshwater > Lake >...
GTCGTACAGGCCTCGCCCGACGAGCTGCCGGTCATCGACATCCATTCACTCTGAACCGCCCGCCAAGGGCTGCGGCGGAAGCGGCCTGCGCCGAGCGTGAAGAACCGCGATCCCACGGCTGTTTTCACAGGAATCGAAGACCGGCCGTCGCGCCACAAGACAGCCTCAGACCGATCGGCTACGCTCAGAATCCGACCAGCAGCCATCACCACGTTGCGGAAGTGCCGTTGACCGTCCTATCCTTTGCGGCGACGCCTGTCTCCATGAAACGAACGTCACGGAGTTGGGTCGGTGCATCCGCCTGGACCGCGACTGTGCCCAGGCTTGCTGGATGGCGGCGGGGTCCATGAGCCGTGGCTCTGAGTTCAATTGATTGGGAATGGCCGCTGGTGCTGGAGATCTCTCATGTCTATGGTTTTTGAACAGATTCTGACGGAAGGGATTGCTCAGCTCTCTTATCTTGTTGGCGACGATGCCACGGGAATGGCCGCGGTGATCGATCCGCGCACCGACGTTGAAATCTACGTCGATCTGGCTCGCCAGCACAAAGTTTCGATCACGCACATTTTTGAAACGCACATTCATGCCGACTTTGTCAGTGGGGCACGCGAACTGGCTGCGCGTGTGCAGACTGCCGACATTTATCTCAGCCACGAAGGCGGACCCGATTACGGCTTCGAGCATAAGCCGATCAAAGATAGCCAAACTTTTGAATTGGGGTCATGCGTGCTGACGGCTCGTCACACGCCGGGTCACACGCCCGAGCACATGTCCTATGCCATTGCCGAAAAGAAACGTCCCGAAACCCCGTGGGGCTTTTTAAGCGGCGATTCCTTATTCGCAGATTCGGCTGGCCGGCCGGACCTGTTGGGCGAAGGACAAGCGGAAGAATTGGCCGAGCAACTCTTCAACACGCTCAAGGGCTTCTACCTGAAGTTGGACGATGGCATCGTGATCTATCCCGGTCATGGACATGGTTCGCCCTGCGGTGCCGAAATTGGGGATCGCCTGGTCACAACCATCGGGTACGAGCGGCGGTTCAACGGCTTCTTGCAATTCAGCAATGCCAAAGACTTCACAGAGTACGCGATCTCGACCGCTCCGCCGGAACCGACTTACTACAAGCGTATGAAGAAGGTCAACGCGAAAGGCCCGCCGGTGCTGGGCGGCCTGCCTGACGTACCAGGGCTGCCGGCGAAGGCCTTCCGCGCAGGAATCGAGGCGGGCGAATCCGTCATCATCGACGCGCGGAGTATGCTCGCCTTCGGCGGCGGGCACATCCCGAATGCCATCAACATCGGAGCCTCGCCCGAATTGTCGATCTGGGCAGGTTGGATGCTCGACCCTGAGACTCCGATCCTGTTGGTTATCGAACAAGTTGGAGACATCGAGAAGGCGGTTCGGCTGCTGTTGCACACGGGCTATCGAAAATTCACCGGCTATTTGGTGGGCGGCATGAAAGCCTGGGACAACGCCGGTTTTGATTTGGACACGATCCCGCAAATGACCGTCCATGAATTGAATCAAAATTCTGACGGTCTCCAAATCCTCGACGTACGCACTCCGACTGAATGGAAGAAGGGACACATCCCCGGCGCGCAACATATCTTTCTGCCCGAACTGCGCAATGGAGTTCTCGGCAAGACGCCCCAAGCCGTGGAGTGCCAATTAGACAAGCAAAAGCCCGTGGTGACGTACTGCGATAGCGGCTATCGCGCCAGCCTCGCGGCCAGCCTGTTGCAGAACCAAGGCTTCGCCGACGTGCGCAATGTGCCCGGCAGTTGGCAGGCTTGGACTCACGCCGGCTATCCGGTAACCAAGGTGGAGAAGTAGCCCATGTTGACGTTGCGAACCTATGCCGTGTTGCTCGCACTGGTGTTGATGCCGGCGGTGGCTCAGGCACGATCGGAGGGAACCGACCCTCTGTCGTACTCTGGTCCCGCATGGTCACCGTACGTTGTCGGAGCACTCATCGGCGTGCTGGTGTGCCTGACGTTGTTGCTGTCGAACAAGCCGGTCGGTGCTTCGACCGCGTATGCGCGCGTGGCGGGGATGCTCGGAAAACTCGTGGCTCCGCGACACACTGAGTCGTTGAAGTACTTCCAGGACGAGAAGCCAAAAGTGGACTGGGAAGTGATGTTCGTGCTGGGTGCCGTCGGCGGAGCATTCCTCGCGGCGTGGCACGGCAGCGAATTGACCGGAGAATGGTTGCCGCCGATGTGGACAGCGCGGTTCGGAGCCAACAGCCTACCATTGAGATTGGCGACAGTGTTTGGAGGCGGAGCCTTCATGGCATTCGGCGCGAGAATGGCCGGCGGCTGCACCAGCGGTCATGGCATCAGCGGCGCGCTGCAACTTTCTGTCGGATCTTGGATCGCCCTGATCTGTTTCTTTCTCGGCGGCATGGCCGTCGCCCTCCCGATGTATCGCCTGTAGGAACTTCACGAGCTAAAGCAGCAAAAGGTTCAGGTCAATGACACCTAAAGAACTCGTTCAAGAATCGATTGCGGTCGCTGAACCACCGCTCCCAAAAGCGGACTTACCCAAGCCGTCGCCACCGGAAAAACTGCAGGCAACACAGCTTGTTCTGGGAGTTCTATTGGGGATTGTCTTCGGAGTTCTGCTGCAAAAGGGTGGCGTGGCAAAGTACCACATTCTGATTGGTGCGCTGCTGCTCGAAGATTTCACCGTGATGAAGGTGATGCTGACCGCCATTGTCGTCGGCATGGTGGGCGTCTTGACGCTGCACCATTGGGGATTGATCCAACTTCACATCAAGCCGACGCGTTACGCCGCGAACATCATCGGCGGCCTGCTCTTTGGAGTGGGCTTTGGTCTGATGGCCTACTGCCCAGGGACAGGAGCAGCGGCCGTGGGTCAAGGAAACTTCGATGCCCTCTTCGGCGTCGTGGGCTTGGTCGCCGGTTCATATCTCTTCGCCGAAGCATCCGGCGTGCTTCAGCGGACAGTCAACACCTGGGGCGACCGAGGCAAGATCACATTGGCTGACTTATTCCATGTTCGCCGTGTGCCCTTCGCAGCGGTCTTCGTGCCGGTGCTGGTTCTGGTGCTGGTCGCTTTGGAAATGTTCACAACCCGATGACGTCCGACCTGTGACGTTTCGGCACGCAAGCCTGAATCAGCGGCGATGGCACGCGCGTGCCACTCATCGGCATGGTTCCTTTTCATGCGCGGTGTCGGTTATTTAGTAGGAGCGGCTGTGTAGGTCAGATCGTGGAGAGAGATGCGCGACGCTCGCCCACCCCCTTCGTGAACGAACAGGCCGAAGCGGTCGAACGTCGCGCCGGTCTTGCGCAACTCCGGCGGCAGGGTGAAGGAGTCCTGGTGATCGTCGAGCCAGACGGTCAGGCGTCCGCGCCCGCCGTGCGCGTCCGGTTGGTATTCGATCTTCCACGTGTGAGATTTTCCATCCGGGGCGATGCGGAGCGTCGTCTTGACCAGTCGGTGCGCCGCCTTCCGATCGGACGAAGCGGCACGAGCCTCGAACTTGGGGCTGGAGGAAGTCGCGCCTTCGATCCCGACGCCGAGGATGTTCTCGAGCGGGTTCCCTCGCTTTTTGGAATCGAACCAGCCGAGGTAAAGCCCTCCATTGGCGAAGGTTGCCGCCGATCCGCAGGCCATCGGCTTTGTACGGTTCGGGAGTGAGGTGATCGACGCAGCCGGGAAGGTGAAAATCCTCGCCATCAAGGCCACGGCCCAAGACAAGGCCGTCGTGCCATTGATGGCAACGATCAGCGACGACACCTACCCGCTCCGTGAACGGCTTACGCTGCTCATGCAGCCTGACGCCTCGCCGGCAGCCACGGCATTGTGCGCTGTCGCCGGTCGGCTCACCTGGAAGGAGATCGGGGCAACCAGCGGATTTTGGCCGACCTCTGAGATTCGCACCTGGCGGATGGAGCAGCGGCTCGAAGAGGCCAAGGCCGGGAAGGGCTTGAAGGTGACTTCGCTTGGGCCGGCCGCCGGAAAGCGGTTGATCGATGCACTTTGCCTCGAGTTGACGCGGAGTGAGCTTGCGGTGCGCGGCCAATACACCGTGGTCAGCGGATCGGAGGCTCTGAAGCGCTTCGGTGACCGCGGCGCCGATCTCCTGGTCACGGATGGCCCACTGTCAGACAAAATCCTGGCTGAGTTGGCAAAAGCATCGCCTGATTTTGATGTTCGCTCGGCACCGATCGGGCAGGAGACACTGGCCCTCGTGGTTCACCCGGCCCACAAACTGGAATCTCTGACGGTTGACCAGGCTCGCGAGGTGCTCACCGGCAAGATTCGAGACTGGTGGTCTGCTCCTCCAGGCGGCACGGACATCAAGCGATTCGGTCCCCCGGCCGGCGACGATGTGCTCGCGTTGCTGGCGTCGAAGCTGGACGTTCCTGCCCAAGCACTCAAGCTCGCGCATCGCCGCACGACCGGGGAAATCATCAAGGCGGTGGCGGCTGACCCACAGGCCATCGGCGTCGTAAGCCTCTCCGAGCTTCCCGCGGACGAGTCAGGAGTCGTTGTCGTACCGGTGTCCGTGCCGGGAGTTGCGGGCGCACAGGCCAGGATTCTTGGTCCCACCGCAGTGGGATATCCGCTGGCACGGGAGTGGTATCTGAGTGTGTATGGCAGTGCCGCACCCGCGGCTCGCTTGTTGGTCGAGCGCCTCTCCTCGGGCGCTTTGCCCGACGCCTCTGCGGCGTGCGGGCTCATGCCGATCTCACAAACGCCCGAGTAGGGCGACCCATTGACGACCGCAGAACGGGTGCCGTAGTTGCCGTTTCGGGGGCCTGGGCGCTAGGATGCCGGGCCACGAACTCCAGGTTTTCCGATGCGTTGCCCATTCTGCCGAGCCGATAACGACCGCGTGATTGACTCGCGGGCCGGTGACGACGGCGGGTCGATCCGCCGTCGCCGCGAATGCCTGGGCTGCCGCCGTCGATTCACAACATACGAGCGAATCGAACGGCAGTTGTTGACGGTCGTGAAGAAGGGAGGCATTCGCGATCCCTTCGATCGCGACAAGATCAAGCGAGGCCTCGCGAGAGCTTGCTGGAAGCGGCCCGTGACTGAGGAAGATATCGAGGCCGCCGTGACCGCTGTCGAGGCGGAGCTTCACGGCACGTACGAGAGCGAAGTGCCCAGTCCGGTGATTGGCGAGCGGCTCATGGACCTCCTTCGCGAGCTCGACCAGGTGGCCTACGTGCGGTTTGCAAGCGTGTACCGCGAGTTCAAAGACGCCCGCGATTTCGTGGATGAGCTCGAACCAATCCTGGCCCAGGCCGCACGGCCGGTGGGCTAGACGCATCGTGTTTTGGTGTATCGCCATCCCTGGCAAAAAAAGCCCACGACGAAAGCCGGGGGGCTGCGGGTGTGAAGGCCATGCCTGTTCGTTTCAAGGGCAGGAGGGTTAGCCCAAGAACCCGCCGCCCCCTCACTATCGTGAGGGGCTTTTATGGCAAGCCGCACAGCGTGACCGTTGCGGCCCACGCTCACGAGCAGGCCCTCACTATCGTGAGGGGCTTTTATGGCAAGCCGCACAGCGTGACCGTTGCGGCCGACGCTCACGAGCAGGCCCTCACTATCGTGAGGGGCTTTTATGGCAAGCCGCACAGCGTGACCGTTGCGGCCCACGCTCACGAGCAGGCCCTCACTATCGTGAGGGGCTTTTATGGCAAGCCGGCCCATCGAGGCCGGTGGGCTAACCCTGGCGGTGGTAGTCGCCGTGAATGCCGCCGGTCTTTTCATCGAGCCTGACGTGCTCGACCGACATGGCCGGGTCGATCGCCTTGGCCATGTCGTAGATCGCCAGCGCCGCAGCCGTGACGGCAACGAGCGCCTCCATCTCCACACCGGTGCGGGCAGTGGCTCGAACGGTCGCCTCGATCGCGACATGGTCGGCCGGCGAGGCATCGATCGATACGGTGACCGAGTCGAGCGGCAGCGGATGACACAAGGGCACGATCTCGCTCGTCCGCTTGGCCGCCATGATGCCAGCGAGACGCGCCGTGGCGACGGCATCGCCCTTGTCGAGCGTGCCGGCCCGGATGCGAGCAAGCGTTTCCGGGCGAGCGACGAGCCGGCCGCTGGCGCGGGCGGTGCGCAGCGACACTGGCTTGCCGCCGACGTCGATCATGTGAATGGGTTGGGGACTCGCGTCACTCATGGTGGCGAGTCTATCAGCCGCGTCCAGCATGAAAACACGCCGGCCCGACGCGCTTGGTGGGGCGCGTCGGGCCGTAGGTATGGAGTCGCGTGTGTCAGCCGAGGAACGGTGGACGGGGCGTCACACCAGTTCCTTCTTCGCGCCAATGAGCGTCCGGAGCCGCTCGGCGAGAAGGGCCACGTCGAACGGCTTCTTGAAGCTCTCGTTCACATGGGCCCGATCGACGGTAATCTGCGAGCCGTCATCCGGAAGCAGGGCGATCACGATCGTGTCGGCATACTCGGGATTCCGACGCAGGTTCTGGCAAATCTGCTGGGCGTCGATCCGACCGATCGAATAGTCCACCACGATGCAATCGGGATGGAAGCTCTCGGCCTGAATGCCCGCCTCGAAACCGCTGGCGGCAACCTGGATCTTGAAGGACTTCTCAATCGGCAGATGCCGTTTGAGATTTTCGATCAGGACCTGGTCCTGACCGACGAGGAGCACCTTCGCCATCGCCTCGTCCTCGAGGTCGCCCAGCGGCATGCCGTGCTCCTTGAGGAACTTGATGAGATACTCTCGTGGAATGCGGCGGTCTTGGCTGCCCGGAATGCGGTAGCCCTTGAGCCGGCCGGAGTCGAACCATTTGCTCACCGTACGGGGAGCAACTTTACAGATCTTGGCGACCTGGCCTGTCGTAAAAACCTTCATCACGTGGACTCCATGTGGATCATTCGTGTCCGGAATCGACTCGGCCAGCCCGCGGCTTTTTATGCTTGAGTTCCGACTCGCGTCGTGCCAGCCACGGGATACCCATGACCTGCTGGCTCAAGACATAGAAACCGGCGAAACACGGCCCCCCTGGTGGTGCGCTTAGTCACTCACGGGGATCGCCGCACCAGCGTGCCCCGAGAGGGATGGCCTGAGGCCGCACGGGGGGCGCGAGAACGGTCACGGAGTGCCAACGCCCGAAAGCGAAGACAGACATCCATCACCGAATTCGCAGGTATCCCCCCCTGCGGCACGCCGCGATGTGACCAGCCCACGAGGGGCACAGGCACGTTCACGACGTAACCATCCGACCGTGTAGATCGAAAGATCGTGTCGTGCGACTTGAGCCGTTCTTCACGACGGCAGCGGTGGCACCGTCCGCGCCATGGCCACGTGTGAAGCTAGGCAGGAGATCCGGGCATCACGGCAGCCTCGGCAGCTTGTTGCTCACGCGGCGCGGCTGCGGACAGTCGTTTTCACGCCGGCCGCCGCGGCCTCGAACCGCACGGCGATCCGCTTGGACACGCCCGGCTCCTCCATGGTCACGCCGTAGAGCGTGCCGGCCGCCGCCATCGTCTTCTTGGAGTGGGTGACCACGATGAACTGCGTGGATGAAAGGAAGTCCCGCAGGACGCCCACGAACCGGTCCACATTCGCCTCGTCGAGGGCTGCGTCCACCTCATCGAGCACGCAGAACGGGCTGGGGCTCGACCGGAAGATGGCAAGGAGGAGCGCGACGCAGGTCATGGTCTTCTCGCCGCCCGACAGGAGCGAGATGTTGCGGGGTTCTTTGCCGGGAGGACGCGCCACGATCTCGACCGAGGTTTCGAGCAGGTCAACGCCAGGCTCGAGGACGAGATCAGCCTGGCCGCCTCCAAACACCCTTTCGAAGAGCTCGCGGAAATGCCCTCGGACAGTTTCGAGGGTCTCGCCCAGAAGCCTGCGGCTTTCGCCATCGATTCGGGCGATGAGCTCCTCAATCGACTCACGGGCCGACGTCACGTCGGCAAGCTGGGCCTCGAGCGTCGCCAGACGGCCCGCCAGTTCATCGGACTCGGCGAGCGCCTCGAGGTTGACGTTTCCCATGTTGGCTATCTTGCGGCGGAGCTGGTCGATCGCCGACTCGAGCTCCTCGCGGTCGGATGGCACCGGCTCGGCGTCGGTGTCCTCGGGTGGGGCGATCGGCCCCGCGGCAGCCACCGCATCGATGTCGAGGTCGTACTCGTCGCGAATGCGCTCGACGATGCGAGTGCGGTGGTGACGCGCCTCACCCGCCTCGAGCTCCCGCGCGTGGATCTGTTCCGCGAGAAGGGCTCCAGCATCACGGGCTCCATCGCGCGAGCGCTCGCACTGCTGACGGGCTGCCTCGACCGTGGCAGTCTCCTGCTCCGCCTCCACGAGGAGGGCTTCCGCACGCTCAGCATGCCAGGCCGCGACGCTCCAACGGGCACCGGCGGTGAGCCACTCAAGCTCCCAGGCGCACCTGCGACCGACGGTAGCGGCATGGGCGGCATGGGCGATGTCGATCTCCGCGCGGCACGCGACCACGGCTCCATGCGATCCCCGCACCGCTTCCTGGAGGCGGTCGAGCCTCTCGCTGCACGTTGCCCGCTCGAGCTGGAGGCGGTGAACTCCTTCAATCACCTCGCCTCGACTCCGTTCGAGCGAGTCGATCGCGCCGCGGCATGTGTGGGCATGGGCGTCGGCAATCTCCAGCGCCGTGGATGCGTCATCGAGGTCGCGTCGTGCCGTTCGACTGGAAGCCTCGGCTGCGACGGCGCGCCGTTCGACTCCGCGAAGTCGCTGCTCGGCGACGGCGATCGCGGCATCGGCGCCGCGCTCGTCACGGCCGGTCCGATCGAGCTCGGCACGGGCGGTCGTGAGGGCGTCGTTCGCTTCCTGGCGACGGCTGCGGACGGACGAGACGCTCTCGGCCGCCACCGTGACGTCGTTCTCACGGGCCGTGACGCCGGCCGTCGCCTCGGCAACAACGGCCGTCAGTTCGGTCACCCTGCGGTGGAGCTCCCGCAGCTCACTCCGACGGGCCACGAGGCCGGCGGTCGAGCCGGTGCCGCCGGTCTCGAAGCCATCGGCAGCGGAGAGCGAGTCGCCCGATCGGGTCATGAAGAGTGTGCCCTCAGGAGCACCCGCGAGCAGCGGCACCGCGACGCCAATCGTCTCGACAATCCAGACATGACCGAGCAGACGTCGCACGATGTCTGCGTTGGGGTCACTGGCTGCGGCCGTGGCATCGGCGAGGAGGCGATCGAGCCGGCCGATGACGCCGGCGGAGCCCGACGCGGCGTACGCGACGTCGGGTTCGGGGAGGGATGCCGCCTCGAGAAACCCAACTCTGCCTTCCGTCTCGGGGTGACCGCCTTTGGAGTCGCGCGCCGCCTGCTTGCCATACCACTGAATCACGTCTGTCAACGAGTCAACATGGAGCGCCTGGCCACGACGGCCCAGGGCGAGATCGACCACAGCGGCCCACTCGACCGACGCCTCGATCCGGTCGGCTACCATTCCAGTCATGCCAGGCACCGTGGGCGCCTCGTCGAGAAGAAGCCGACGGGCCGCGTCGCTCACGCCCTCTTGTCGCTCGACCATTTCCTGAAGAACGTCGCGGCGCTCGCGGCAGGCCTCGGCAGCCGCGCGACTGTCGGCGAGCGTGCTCCATGCTGCCTGAAGCCGCTGGGTCGCGGCGCGATGGGCTTCATCGGCTGCGAGGGCGTCTCGGCTTGCGGCAGCGAGCCGCGTCTCGAGTGAGCGAAGGTGACCTTCACCAGCCGCTCGTGCTTCGGTGAGCGCCGCACGGTGGTCGCGGGCCGCATCGAGGGTGTCACGAGCCTCGGCGACTGCCGCGTTAGCGTCGGCGAGCCGCGCGGCCGTCGCCTCCTCAGCCGATTCGAGGCGGAGTTGCCTCTCGCGAAGCTCGTCACGGATGGCTGTGGACCGTGCGAGGGCCTCGCGGGCCGCGGTGGCGTCTTCATGCGAGCCCGCTGCCGCATGCTGGCAATCGGCTAGATGCGCGTCGATTGTGGCGATGGCGTGAACCGCGGCCAGGACGGCAGCTTCCGCTGCGGCCACACCATCGGCGGCGATGCGAGCATCGTGCGACGCCTGGGCCACCTCGGCACTTGCCCGCCGAAGATCGGCCTCGAGCTCGTCACGGCGACGCCTCTGGGAATCGAGCGTGGCGGCGGCTGCTGCCTCCTTCTGGCGAGCGGCTCCTGCTTCAGATCGAATTGACGTGACTCGCGGCTGCAGCGAGGCTGCTGCGTCGGCAAGCGCTGCCAGTTCGGCCGCCGCGGCCGCCGCGTCCGTTTCGAAGGCGACGAGTGCGGCCCGGTCGGCAGCGAGCGCCGCCTCACCAGCAGACACCTGGGCGTCGACGCCGGCGAGGTCGCGAGTAGCCGCGACAATCCGGAGGGACTGGAGGCGATCGCTCAGGCTCCGCCAGCGCCGTGCCCTCGCTGCCTGGTTTCGCACGGTGTCGAGTCTGCCCGACACCTCGCCGACGATATCGGCCAGACGCTGGCGATTCACCTCGGCCCGCTCGAGTCGTCTGAGCGCCTCAGCTCGCCGAGCGCGAAACCGCGTGATGCCAGCGGCCTCCTCGAACACGATGCGGCGATCGCGCCCTGACGCGACCAAGAGGGCATCGACACGGCCTTGCTCGATGACACTGTAGGCCTCGGTCGAGGCTCCCGTGCCTGAGAACAGCTCACGAATATCCTTGAGCCTCGCGGTCTCACCGTTGACGAGATATTCACTCTCGCCGTTGCGGTAGACCCGCCGCATGATCTGCACATCGTCGGTGGGCAGTCGCAGCTCGCGGGACGCGTTGTCGAAGACGAGCGACACCTCGGCCATGTTGAGCGGCTTGCGGGTCGCGGTGCCAGCAAAGATGACGTCGGTCATCTCCTTGCCGCGGAGGCTGCGTGCCGACTGCTCGCCCAAAACCCACTTGATCGCGTCGACGACGTTTGACTTACCAGAGCCATTGGGGCCGACGACGGCCGTGACGCCTTGGGGAAACTCGAATCGCGTGCGGTCTGCAAAACTCTTGAAACCGAAGAGTTCGAGAGCCTTGAGGCAAATCATGAGCGGTCGTCCCCTGGCCGGCCCTCCGTGGCCGCGGCGGTGGTGTCGTCACTGGTGGCGGTCTCCTCGCGGATGGCGGGCCGACCATCAAAGGAATCGGGGACGGCGTCGAACGCCAGGCGGCTCGTGAGATGGCGGCTTGCTGTGGCCTGTTGGAGAAACTGAATCACGTCGGGATAGCCGCCACCGAGATCCACGATGCTGCGCACGACCGAGGCCACGTCGGCCGGAACGTCCTTTTGGCGGTCTGGCTCGCCCGGCATGAACCGGCTCACTTGTGCGGTCGGGCCGTCCACAACGACCACGATCGATCGCCCAGCCTCGGCCCGAAGGCCACGGCCGAGCGGATGCGTGGTGCCGAAGAGAACGATCTCCGGACGTTGGCTTCGTGCGGCATGCACGAGCGGTGGGCCAGGCACGTCAACCACATGGAGTGAGCAGGCCTCGCCGAGCAGATCGCCCCGGATCAAGGGTATGGCCGGATCGATGCGACGCAGCGCCCGGAAGGCGCCGTAGCGGGTTTCGGCGCTCCGGTTCGCGAGAAGGCCTTGGAGCGCGTCGATGCCGTTGGCATCATCGAGCACCCCGAGCGCGGCGAGGGCATCGTGACGAGTACTCCGGAGATTTGCGGCAGCCTCGGCGAGGTGCGAGGCGGCCACCGATTCGCCCAGATAGGCCAGGGCCTCGGCGGCGGCGAATCGCACCTCCGCATCCTTCGCCTCGAGCCCCTTACGGAGGACCGGGATCGCATCCTTGCCGATGGCTTCGAGACGAATCGCGGCAGCCGGCGCTGTGACGGGATCGGTGAGCTGCCGCGCGAGGAGTTGGAGCCTCGCATGGCGGCCTTCCGGCGGTTCGATGACAGCCACGGACTGGACAACGCGCACATACCGAGCGAGGTTATGCCGATAGACGGGTGGCACCTCGAGATGGATGTAGCGATCGGTCTTGGGGGTGGCTACACCCCGCTTCGCCCCGTGGAGGACGGCATGAAATCGACGGTTGATCCAGTCACCGACGCGCTTTGACATCGTAAAGGAGCGGTGCTCAGGTGCGATGACGAGGCCGAGATCACGGCCCGTCAGCGCGATGCCACCGCCCGGAAGACGTGCGCGGAGTTTTGCCTTCGAGTCAAGCGTTCCGCTCGACACCGGATCCACGAGCAACGGCCCCTGGGTCACGCCCAATTCATGCCCGTCGCGGATCACGTTGGCGATCACAGCCATTTCAGCCAGCCGGGTTTGCATGAGCCAGCCCCCGTCGAGACTCGTCGTGTCGTCGTTCGGAGGAACCTCGACAAAGACATCGAACCGGTCTCCCTTGCGGCATCCCGGAGGGAGATAGCCATGCACCCACGCCAGGGACGTCGTGGTGGATGCGAGGAGACGGTTGGGCTCCACAACTCCACGGGATTGCATGTCGGCCATGATCGCCGCCCGCTGCGGCCCCGGAGGAGGATCGCTGCCGGTGTCGGCAAGGCCCGTAATAAGTGCTGCTCGTTCGATTCGCTTGGCACCCAGACCCCACGGGGTCGTGTAGTCGCCGACGAGCTTGGTGCTTTCTTCGAGGTGGGCAAGCGCCTCGATCTCCGGGCTCTGGCTTCGGATTGCCGGGCCAGCGCAGCCCGACAGCGCGGTTCCCGCGGCCAGCAGCAGAAGTCCACAAGCATGGCGAGCGCAGGCCCTGGATGGCTTCGGCCACGGAATGTGGTTGTGAGTGCGGGGCATGGCGAGGTCGTTCCGCAGGGAACCCCGGGGCCTGCCCGGCGAAAGAGACGCCGAGGCTCCGGAAGGAGCGGGAGAATAGAAACGGTGGCAACAGAGGGTCAAGTGGGCTTTGGGGCGGAAGTCAGCCCTGAAAAAGGATCCCGGTGCCGACGAGGAATCGCCTTGGCGTGCCACCAGTGCCGTGCTACGGTTCGCGACCGCCGCCCTGGCATACCGCCGAGGGTATGGGCAGCAGCATTCATTGAGACGGAGACCGACTGCGTGACCGCCTTTCAGGGAGATTCGCTGGGTGTGCATGTTCGCTGGATGATCCGGCGCGACATGCAGGAAGTGGTGGCCATCGAGCGAGAGGCGTTCGAGTTTCCATGGTCCGAAGAGGATTTCACGCACTGCCTCCGGCAACGCAACTGCATCGGCATGGTGGCCGAAATGGCCGACTCGGTCGTCGCCTTCATGATTTACGAGCTTCATCGCACGAAGCTCCACATGCTCAACTTCGCCGTGCTCCGTTCGCACCGCCGTCTGGGCATCGGCACGCGGATGATAGACAAGCTCGTCGCGAAGCTCACGCCCGATCGCCGTGGGCGCATTGCCCTCGAAGTTCGTGAAACGAACCTCCCGGCGCAGCTCTTCTTCCGTTCGCTGGGCTTCCGGGCCACCACGGTGCTCAAGGACTTCTATCAAGACTCGACCGAGGACGCGTACATGATGCAGTTCGCGGCCGATCCACTCCCGGCCGAACGCCGGATGGCGGGGTAGGGTCAGCCGAGGATCGCGGCCTCGATCGCTGCGCTGCGGCGTCGGAGGAGTGTCAGCGACGCTCCTGGTGACGCGCCGTGGGCGAACACCGTACAGACCGGGGCGCCTGCCGGGATCGGACATGGAGGCTCGGGGATGTCGGCCACTGAAGGCCAGTTGTCCGCGCGCGACCAGCAGGCGCTGTGGGCCACGACGGCGGCACGTGACGCGTCACTGAAGTCGAGGCTGCGGGCGGCAAAGAGAACCGCCTTGGCCCACGTGCCCGATCGCGGCCAATGGTCGGTCACCGAAGGCGAGCGTATGCCGCAGGCCGCGAGGTGCGTGACCGCAAGCGAGACTCCCGTTGACCTCTCGGAAAGCTCGAGCGACGCGGTGGGCCTGGGATTGATTTCGATAATGGTTATCCGCGCACGGGCATCGACCACGAGATCGGCTCCCACGAGGCCCTGGAGCCCGAAGCCATCGGCGAGCAGGTTCCCGAGTCGCACCACTTGGTCGCGGAGCGGGGCATCGAGGGCATCAGGATCCAAGTCGATCGATCCGCAGTATGCAAACCTGCCGGCGCGGCACCAGCGGCGGCCGACGAGCTGACGGCTCGCCGCGATCACGCCGCTCTTCTCGGCACTGACAACGTATCCGACAGAGAGCCTGTGACCTGCAACCCGGCGCTGCCAGACCTGGCCGTGTGGCTGGGCATCGGCGTCCATGCCATACCAGGGGCGAATGCCGCGACCCCCTGCGGATTCAAGCGGCTTCACGAGCCATGACCCGTCGGTCGGCACACCTGCGGGCGCGCTGCATGTTTCGGGAAACAGAAGCCCGGCCTCACGGAGCGTACGAGCAAGTTCGTGAGGCTCACGGACGCGAGTAACAGCCTCTGGCGACGAGCCTGCGAGCGGTCGGCTCGCTGCCATGCTGGCAAGCAGGCGCGGATGATTCTCGAGCGCACCGGTATAGAGCCAGGGAGCGTCAGGAAATCCCCCGATGGCGGCTGGGAGGCCCGCGGGATAGGGCTGGATCAAGGCGACCTCACAGGCCACCTCTCGGAGGTCGTGATCACCGAAGATGTCAGCGGCGTAGACGCGAAAGCCCGCGCGGGCTGCGGAGGCCGCCATCGCTCGCACGCTTGCTCCAACGATGATGAGCGAACCATGACAAGCAGGAAGAGTGCGATCAGCAGGCATTATCAAGGCAGTCGTTTCTCGCCGCGCAGCCGCAGCATGCCCCGCGGTTGAGGGCCTGTGGTGACATGGTATCCTCTCGGCTCGTTCGTTTGGATTCACACGACCTTCAAGGGATCACCCATGTCGATGTTCATCGGAGAGGCACTGGCTGGCGACGGGAACGAGATTGCTCATATCGATCTCCTCATTGGAAGCAAAGATGGGCCTGTCGGCGTGGCCTTTGCCAACGCCCTCGCCCGGCAGAGCGAAGGACACTCGAACCTCCTCGCCGTGCTCACACCGAACCTCGCCGTCAAGCCGGCCACGGTGATGATCACGAAGGTGACGATCAAGGGCGCCAGGCAGGCCGTGCAGATGTTCGGCCCAGCCCAGGCTGCCGTGGCGAAGGCCGTGGCCGATAGCGTGGCTGCTGGCGTGATTCCGAAGAGTGAGTGCGAGAACCTCGTCATCGTCTGCGGCGTGTTCATCCACTGGGAGGCCGCCGACGACAAGAAGATCTATGACTACAACCATCAGGCGACGATGGAAGCCATCGCCAGCGCCATGAAGGGCAAGCCGACGGTAGACGAGATGATCGCTGGCAAAGACAAAGCCGCGCATCCATTTAGGGGATTCTGATTAGGGGATTCTGAACTTTGCTTCCGGACAGGGGCACTCATGCCGAAGCGGGTTTTGATTCAGTTCGACTGTGATTCGCAGCCCAGCACGTTCGATTCGATCGTGGCGGTAGACGCCGGGATCGACGTGCTGCTGCGGCACGGGAGCGTGACCCCCGATGGAGTCGTGCCGCTCGTGCACGGGGCCATCTTCACGCGCGGAGGCGCAGACCTTGCCTCCACGGCCATCTTCGTGGGCGGTTCAGACATCGTGGCCGCGGAGGCTGTGGCCGAGAGTATCCGCCGGACGTTTTTCGGGTCGATGCGAGTCGGCGTGCTCGTTGATCCTTCCGGCGCCAACACCACCGCCGCGGCGGCCGTGATATCTGCGTTTCGTCATCTGCCTCATTGCGACTCAGCCCAGGCCGTCGTGCTCGGAGGCTCGGGGCCGGTCGGCCAACGGGTCGTGCGGCTCCTCGTTCGGAAGGGACATCGTGTGACGATCGCGTCGCGGTCGCTCGACCGAGCCGAGGCGGCTGCCACGCGGGTCCGCGAACAGGTGCCAGGGGCCCAGGTGGCAGCCATGGAATCGCACGGCACCGTTCTGCCCGGCTCACCGTTGGCCAGGGTTCTCGCCGCGGCGGACGTTGTCGTCGCCGCGGGTGCGGCCCGTGCGACCGTCCTGAACGAGGGCGGACGGGCAGCCTTAGCACACGCCAGTGTCGTCATCGATCTCAACGCGGTGCCGCCAGCGGGCATCCACGGGATCGCGGCCAGCGACAAGGGACGCCTCGATGGAAAAGCGGCCTGCTATGGCGCGCTTGGTGTCGGTGTCGTGAAGATGAAGATTCACAAGGCGGCCATCGAGCGAATCTTCACGGACCACCGGTCGTGGCTCGACGCCGAAGACCTGCTCGTGCTCGGCGAGTCAGTGGCCTGACGCTTTCGGGCGAGAGCACATTTGAAACAGTCTGACGCTCTCTGCGAACGCTAAGTGACCTTGGAATAAGGCCTCCATGCCCCCATCCCGCCAAGACCACCGCCAAGGCCACCGCTGAGGCCACCGCTGAGAAACCCTCGCGCGATGTGTGACTGGTTTCACAGAGCTTGGCGGGCTGACCGCGGATACTGGAGAGTTTGCCAGTGTGGTTCGGTGACCGCTCCACCGGGAGGATGCCTTGACGTGCAGCGGCACCAAGGCCGGCCGCCGCATACGTGAACAGGAGTCCCAAGACGCATGAAGACCATGAATGGCCAGCCAAACGGAATCAACCTCCACCAGCCCCAACCGTCCTCCCCATCCACGGGCTCCGCGTGGGGCCGCGGGGCTCTGGCCGGAGTCTTCGTGTTGGCCGTGGTCGGCTTCTATGCTCTCGGGCTTCACCGCACCCTTTCCTGGGACTTTGTCCATGGCAACCTCGACGCCTGGCAGGCCCAGGTGCGGGAGAACCTCGTCCTGGCGCTGGCGGTGTTCTTCCTGACGTATGTCGCCGTGGCGGCCTTGTCGCTGCCGGCGGCGGCGATCCTGACGATGGTGGGCGGCGCTTTGTTCGGTCGCTGGCTGGGCACGGCCGTCGTCAGTATCGCTTCGACCCTCGGGGCCACGCTGGCGTTCCTCAGCAGCCGCTACGTCCTGAGAGACTCAGTCGCCAGGAAGTTTGGAGACCGTCTGGAGGCGATTGACCGGGGCGTCGAGAAGGACGGGGCGTACTACCTGTTCATGCTGCGACTGGCCCCGGTCTTTCCATTTTTCCTCGTCAATCTCGGCATGGGCCTGACCCGCCTGCCGGTGCCGACCTTTGTCGTCGTCAGTTGGCTGGGCATGCTGCTCGGCACGTTTCTGTACGTCAACGCCGGGACGGAGCTGGCCACCCTCGATTCGCCCACTGGCCTCTTGTCGTGGAAGGTGCTCGGGGCGTTGGCCTTGCTCGGTATCGTGCCCCTGGCCATCCGCAAATTTGTTCAGTGGAAGGTGCGGTGGCGCACCATCGGCCTCGCGGCAGCCTGCGTGCTGCTGGTCGCCGTCGTCGCCATGGCCGTGCGAACCTCCTTCCGCTATCAGGCCGCCGACACGATGGATGTGACGGTCCGCGAGTATTCCAATCCGGAATACCCTGAGGACCCGGCCACTCGCAGCGTTCACCACGGCACGTACGACGGCAGGCGGCTCACGCTCGTCAAAAACGACGAGACCCACTTCGACTTCATCTTCGAGTCTGACAACCCACACGTCGCCAAGGTCGTCTTCAAAGACGTCGACGTGAGCCTGTTCACGGTGAACCCGCCTGCCTGGGCCAAGGACGATCCTGGTCTGCTGCGGATTGCCTTGACCGACCGGGAGTGGAACCGCCAGCAGGTGCGGTTCGGCGGTCCTGACACGCCGCATGTCGAGGTTACGGGCGGCGATGGCTGGGAGAAGGAGAACCTTTTTTCTGCCGAGCTGGCCCGCAACTGCCTCAACGCCGGGCTGTGGGAAGTGCTTCTGTTCACGAAAGAGGGAGACGACAAGGCGCTCTATTACCAGGGCTGGTTCACCTTCCCGCTGGGCCACTACAAGCACCTGTTCGAGCGCAACACTGGCCTGCCCTACGCGAAGCATTGGTACTACCTGGAACACTGGTTCGACCCAGTGGGCACGCCTGTGCCGATGGGCAAGCTTCGCGAGGTCGTCAGTGAGCGGGAGGTGCCGGCGACATTCGACACGTCGGAGCGGGTGATCGCCGCTGGCGAACAGGCGCGGAAGCGGCGGACAACAGTTGGGAAGAACATCGTCCACTGGGGCGACTTCTTCGACGGTCGCAAGATCCGCTTCGCCACGTTTATTCCGCCGGGTCGGTACAGCCTCGAGCACCCCTGGAAGAACGAGTACCGCCGTATGGACCGCTTCGACAAAGCGATCCTGCGGGAGATCAAGTCGCCAGCCACAGACAAGACGCTCCACGAGCTGGAACTGATCTTCTCGAGCAACAAGCGGGGAGGGATAAGTAGGTTTCTCGTGAGCGGCATCGACCTGGCTGCCCTGCCGCAACTGCCTGTCGAGAATTATCCAAAGGGGATGTATATGCCGATGGGGATCGGTGTGCCGCCGTTCTTTCAGTCGTATGACGACCTCGAGAAGAACCCGCCTCAGAAGAGCCCGTACGTCAGCGTGCTGTTGGGCGAGGAGGGCCGGTGGATCGACCACCACAGTTTCGCCATCGACGGCCCTGTGCTGCACCGGGACGAAACGGACCCCGACCTGCTCCACATCTACCTGCTGTCCTACGAGCGGCACAGCCTGATCGCCCACATCGTCGTCCAGATGAGACCGTGAACCGGCATTCCGGGCAACTCGGGCGTTGCCTGTCGCACTCCGCGCCGCACGGATACACTGTCGTTTTCGTTTTTCACGGACAACGACTGCCGATCGATCGGCCCGTCGCGGACGGCAGGGAACGATGGAGCGTTACTGGTACATCAAGCATTGCCGGCTCTTCGAGATGCTTTCGGCGGACCAACTGACCCAGCTGGAACGTCGGGCCCGGATTCGCCACTACCCTCGAAAGTCGGCCGTCTATCTGCCGTCTGATGCCGCCGATAGTGTGTTCCTCCTCGCCGAGGGCCGCATCAAGCTCTGCTCGCCGACGGCCGATGGCAAAGAGGCCATCCTGGCGTTCATCGAGGCGGGCGAGATCTTCGGGGAGCTGTCGCTCGTCGGCGAGACCGCGCGTGATGAGTTTGCCGAGGCCGTGGCACCGTCAACCGTCATCCTGCTTCCGCGGGACGAGATCGAGGGGCTCATGGCGGAGTCCCCGTCGCTTGCCCTCGGCGTGACGAAGCTCATCGGCTGGCGGCGGCGGCGCATCGAGCGACGGCTCAAGGGGCTCCTTTTTCAGTCCAACCGTGCGCGAGTGATCCACCTCCTCTTGGATCTGGCCGAGCAATACGGCCAACAGACTCCGGAGGGCGTCCTCCTGGCCGTCAAGCTCTCGCACCAAGACCTGGCCTCGGCGATTGGCGCGACGCGGGAAACCGTCACCGTTGTGCTGGGCGAGCTCCAGTTGGACGGGCTCATCAAGGTGGCCAGGCTACGGCTGCTCGTGCGGGATTTGTCCCGCCTGGCGGCCTGCGTCGCTGCGGCCCAGCCAACACTGCCCGATCCCCCCGTGCGGCCACCTCTCCCGGTAGGTTCAGGAACGATGGGGGCACGGAAGTTTTGAGCCATGTGTTACCGATTTCACAGAGTTGGGCGGGCTGACAGTGGACACTTCCCTATGAGACGTATTGGCATGTCACGACTCTGGCATCGGGCGTGAGGCGGCAGAAACAATGACCGACATGCACGCACATCAGACCGAACACTGGCAGGCTTGTGCCCCGGGGACGCTCGGCGGCTTCGCCGCACGGGCCCGCGGTCGGCGGCGGCTGCGGGGTATTGGCCAAGCCGCCGGCGCGGTCGTGCTCCTCGCGGCGGTGGGCCTGACGGTCTGGTCCGTATCACGGCCCGGGGGACAGCGTGACAACCGATTCGGCGGCATCGCGTGCAGCGACGTCCATGCAAACATCGAGGCCTATAAGAAGGGGCTGCTGCCGCCGGACCTCACAGAGCGAATCCGCGTGCACCTCGCCGAATGCCCGGCCTGCCAAGAGGCGATGAAGGCGATGAAGAAAATGGAGATGGGCGAGCGATCGCCTGGGGTGGCTCATGGTGGCTCATGGTGGCTCATGGTGGCTCATGGTGGCTCATGGTGGCTCATGGTGGCTCATCGCGATTGGGGCGCACTGTGCGTGCCCCCAATGCCGCGGGCCAAGCCCGTACGCCGTGGCCAGGCGCGGCCGGTTCACACCGCCCCTCGACCACTCGCATGGTCGCCGTCACCCGCTGAGTCACGCGGTGGCTCATGCCCATTGACGGCTCGACCGCAGCGAGTGTGGCCCGCGGGTCCTGAATGTGACCCAGGATACGGACCGCAGGCTGGGCGTTCGTGTCTGCTTGTGTGACCGGAGGCCGCGGGAGCGTGCGCACCCGACCGCCGCCACCGAGGAGAACGTTGCCATGACCGGATTCCCAAAGCAGCCAGGTCACTTCGTGTCGACCGACGATGGGCGTGAGGCCGCGTGGGGCGACTGCCACCCCACTGCTCCCGCAACCCCTGCCCGGCGCTTCGGGGCACCGGCGCTTGCGGCGATCATCGTCGCCCTCGTGGCCTGGGACATCCACGTGCTGCGGACAAACGGAGATCCCAGCGCGGCGCTGCTGGGGAGAGGCATCAGCCGTGTGGCACTGGGCCAGGCGGGCAGTCAGTCCCGCGGCGAACCCGAGTTTGACCTGTCGAACGTGACGGTACCCGCCAAGGAGATTCGCGGCGGGGGGCCGCCGAAAGACGGCATTCCGGCGATCGCTACTCCAAAGCTGATCGCCGCCGCGGCGGCTCCGCTCCGGCCCGACGATCGTGTTGTCGGGATCGTCTCGGGAGACGACGCCCGTGCGTATCCGCTGAACATCCTCAACTATCACGAGATCGTCAACGACCGCATCGACGACACGCCCGTCGCCGTCACCTACTGTCCACTCTGCGATTCCGTGGTCGCGTTCGACCGCCGGACACCCCTGGGCGAACGCGAGTTTGGAGTTTCCGGTCTCCTCTACAACAGCAACGTCCTCATGTATGACCGTGGCGGTCGCCCCGAGAGCCTGTGGTCGCAGCTCGCGACGAGCGGGATCTCCGGCCCCGCCGCCGGCAAGTCTCTTCGGACGATTCCCGTCGAGCTCACAACCTGGCGGGAGTGGCAGGCGCGGCATCCGGCAACCCAGGTACTCTCGACCGACACCGGGCACCAGCGAGATTACGATCGCAATCCCTACGAGCGGTACTTCACCCAGCCGGGGCTCATGTTTCCGGCAAAGCCCAGGAGCAATCGACTGCCCACCAAGGAGCGAGTCTTGGGCGTGTGGACGTCGGAGGCCGCCCGGTGCTACCCGGAATCGGCCTTCAGCCGCGACCGCACCCGCGTCGAGGATACCGTCGGAAAAACGAAGGTTGTGATCGCGTTCAATCCCGACACGAAGAGCCTCCGTGTCGAAGCCGCGGACGACGGTGTGCAGTGGATGTATTCACTCTGGTTTGCCTGGCACGCGTTCCGCCCCGGCACCACGATTTTTGAGTGACGCTCGCGGCAGTCCGCCGAGTCTCTCGACCTCGGACTCCAGCGCCGCGATGCGATCCTGGAGGGATTCCACCACGCCGGAAACCTGCCGCTGCGAGAACCGCTTGTGGATGTGCTGCGGGCAGTTCACATCCCAGGCCTCGAGCGTGAAGACAATGGCCCGTTCCACCGTGGCGCGGTAGCTCGGATCGTTGAGCGCGTTGAGGAGGGCCGCGTCGTCTTCCACGATACGGGCGGTGCCCCAGAGCTTGACGCGGCGACTGCGGGCGCAATCCATCAGGCAGATGAACGCCTTCGGGTTCTCGGAGAGATTCCCTGCCGTGATGGACTGCCCGTTGCCGCTAGAGTCGGCAAACGCAAGCGTCGCGTCGTCGAGGACTCGCAGGAACCCCGGCGGACCGGACCGCCACGGTACTGGATATACGGCTGGCCCTCGGCGTGTGCCGTCCCCAGGTAGAACATGTCGAGCTCGGCCAGGAAGGCCACGAGATCTGGGGTCACCCGAGTCGGCCACTCTCCGTGATGAGTTGGCAGAAGCCCGGTCAGCACGTCGCCACCGGTGGCTATCGCAGCGACACAATCCCGGGGTGCTCGGGAGGCCGGGGGCCGGACGGCAAAGAATGGTCATCGCGATGCTCCCAGGATTGCTTCGGCTGAGGCCCAGGCCGGCAATCCCTGGAGTGTGGCCTGCCCCACAGATGCGGATTCGGGACGCGGCTAGCGTGGGAGCAGGGCAATAGGGCCCGCGCGGCTCCGGCACCGCGGCGGGCAGGAGGCTCGCATGCAAGCGCTCCGCGGAGCATCGGTTTCAGAGGCCACGAGCAGTCATGCCCGTGGCCCTTTCCATGGTTTCACGCTCGTAGAACTTCTCGTCGTCATTGCCATCCTGGCGGTCCTCGCGGGCCTGCTCATCCCGGCCGTCCAGCAGGCGAGGGAGTCGTCCCGTCGAACACAGTGCTCGAACCACCTTCGACAGACAGGGCTTGCGGTGAATCTCCATGCTGGGGCCGCGGGCCGTTTGCCGGCAGGGGGCCGTGGTACGAACTTCTCCGTCAATCCCCCGGAGACCGTGTCGTCCATGCACTCCCTCTTCACCACGCTCCTCCCATACCTCGAGCAACAGGCCATCTACGACTCGATTGATCGCACCATCCCCTACCACGCGAGCCCCGAGAACCTCCTGGCGACCCGGCACGTGGTGAGCACGTTTCTCTGTCCGTCGGAATCGTGGCGAACAACGGCCGCGGACGAAGAAGGTTTTGGCTACACGGACTACGGCAGCACGGCGTTCGTGGATCTTGATCCTACGAGCGGCACGCCGAATTCAGCGATGCGGGCGTGCGGGGCGCTCATTCATGTGCCCCAGCCTGTCTCCAGGATCAGTGATGGGCTCAGCAAGACCATCGCCCTCGCCGAGGACACTGGCCGACACGGCATCATGCCGATTCGGGAGCACGAGCCGAGCACCGGCAACCCGCGGAAGTTCTGGCGATGGGTCGAGCCGGCAAACGGCTTCGGCGTGTCGTGGGCCGTCAACTCCCACGCCGCGCCGATCGGTGGGCCCGATGACTGCCGATGGGTAACGACCGATTGCGGCCCAAACCAGGAGATCTTCAGTTTTCACATCGGCGGGGCCTACGCCGTGTTCTGCGACAGCCATGTCCAGTTCCTCGAGGATGGCATCGAGCCTCGGGTCTTGCGGGCGCTCGTGACACGGTCGGCAGGGGACTGACCGTGTTGTATTCGCAGGCCACACCATTCCCCATGCCCGGCACCACGACTGGGAATGGGCTTCGTGTCGGAGGGAGTCAGCGATGCTCCTTCCTGCCCGGCATGCTTCTCACTCGCGGCCACGATTGGCCGTGTAGAGGCGAGCCAGAATAGCCGGCGAAATCCCCGCGAGAAATCCTGCGATGCAGAGCTGATTGACGAGGGTGGTGCGGACCACGCCGAGGGAGAGCCACCGGCTTGCCGAGGTTGAAACGGCCAGTGGTGCGAGCGTCACCCGGCCGGTCCCACGCAGCCGCCGACAGAGCTCGAAGTCTTCCATCAACGGCATATCCCGAAACCCTCCTGCTTTGTAAAACGTGCTCGCATTGAGGAACAGCCCCTGGTCGCCATAGGGAAGCTGGAGGAGCCGCGACCGGAGATTGGCGGCCCATTCGACCCATCGAAGCCCCGGCCGGTCGCTGTCGATGCGAAGCCGAAAAGCTCCGGCCACCGAGCCGTTGTCGAGGGTCGCGCGAACGACCTCCGCGAAGCCGTCCGGCAGCTTGGTATCAGCGTGGAGAAACAGGAGCCGCTCTCCGGAAGCAACCGCAGCGCCAGCGTTCATCTGCCGGGCCCGTCCGGCCCGCGTCGTGATCACGCGGACGCCGAAGTTACGGGCGATCGCGACGGTGGCATCCGTGCTGCCACCGTCTACCACGATCACCTCGAGGTCGTCCTGCCCCACGAGCGGCCGAAGCGTCGCGCCGATCCTAGCCGCCTCGTTGAGCGCGGGTATCACGATGGAGATTACGCCCGTCCGCGTGGTGGCGGCGCATCCCGGAATCACGCCGCCGAGCCGCCGCCAGGCAACCAGATCCTCCGGGTAGTCGATATCCGAAAGGGCCGGCAGCAGACGCACGCGGAGGCCGAGTCGTCTCGCGGTCGAGACTGTCTGCCGCAGCACAGCGTCGGTGCCCCATGCGATGTTCCGAAACAGCTCCGGCTGGTAGTGCCGCATACCGACGAGGTAGTACCCGCCATCGAGTGCCGGCCCCAGGACGACGTCGGCTCGCTCGAGCACGGCCGTCGCCTCCGCGAGCCGACCCGCATCCAGGTCGGGGCAATCGGTACCGATCGCGATCGCCTGCCTGGCGCCTTCGCGAAATGCCTCGCGAACGGCATGGTCGAGCCGCTCACCGAGATCGTCGCCGTGCTGGGGCATGATTCTGAAGCCGTCGTCCCGAGACTCGCATGGCATCTCGG
>Ga0163150_10003026_pt1 | contig 24406 bp, 21 predicted proteins | sample OliLakLV19P2IB_FD_148628 | JGI IMG/M metagenome (GOLD analysis project Ga0163150, IMG submission 148628) | Freshwater microbial mat bacterial communities from Lake Vanda, McMurdo Dry Valleys, Antarctica - Oligotrophic Lake LV.19.P2.IB | ecosystem: Environmental > Aquatic > Freshwater > Lake >...
TCGAAATACTCCTGAGCATCCGCGCGATATTGAGCGGGTCCAATCACAAAATCTTTAGCGCGTTGAATTCGTTCACGCACCGCTTTTGGATGAATTTGTTTTTCATTCATTTGAAGCGCCGCGAGACACGATTTGATATTAGCAAGCTGGTCTTGCTCATCATGAATACTGAACAGAGGATCAATCCCGATGGCAGCGCCATCCATGCGCAAAATTTTGAGGCAAGTCGAGTGAAACGTACTAATCCAAACGCGTTGCGAAACGAGCCGCTCAATGCGATTTTGCATTTCCTTCGCGGCCTTGTTGGTAAAAGTCACGCCAAGAATACTAAAGGCCGGAACCCCCTGACCAATGAGCCACGCAATTCGGTGAGTTAAAATACGCGTCTTGCCGCTCCCCGCTCCGGCAATAATCAAAAGCGGTTTGTCAGGAGACCAAGTCACCGCTTCAAGTTGGGCCGGATTTAAATTTTTAAGTAAGTCTGTCATGGGCTAGCTCATAGCATATAGCACAGAGCTCGTAGCACTTTAGGCTTTGAGCTATCGGCTAGTGGCTGTCTTTAATAATGAATTTGGACGCAAGTTTTTCAGCCTCGAACAAAGTTTTTGGGTCAATCACCATGCGAATAATCTTTATTTCAAAATATGTTTGAAGCGACAAAATCAGTTCACGCTCAAGGTCTTCGAGACGAATATCCTTTGAAGGCTGAATGGATTCTTCGTGTAAAAAGAAATCTCCGGATCGTTTTTGCGCACCGCCAGCGATCTTTTTTCCCGCTAAACGCAAATCAGTTTCAACAGGATTCAGAAAGCAATCCCGCCCCGGTGAAAGCTTTTCACCCTCATAAAAATCAGTTTGCTGGCCTAATTTTTGAAAGGCATGTTTAACGGCTTCATGCAAATGCTTATAACTCACTTCAAGCGATTCAAATCTTTTAACGTCATCTTGTTTATGCGCAAGCAAAGAAAAAATTAAATCTTCTCCATGAATCACTGTTCCACCGCCCGTAGGGCGACGGCAAACGGGCAACGAGTTAAGATCATGCTTGGATTCGTTAAGCGCATAACTGGGATTTTTTTCGGCAGCATAACCCACCGTACACCAGGGCTCAGAAGAATAATATATTCTTAAAGTCGGCTCAGCATTTAACTCAGACTGATGCTTTTCAAAAAGCAATTTGTCGAGCGCCATTTGAAATGGCATGGGAGCAGATAGTGTTGGAAAAAGGCGCCATGCCTTCATAAGCTGAACGCAAAACGCTTAACGCTTAACGCTGCAAGCACTAAAAGCGTTAAGCGTTGAAAGTTAGGCGCTGAGCACAAAACATTTAGGAAAGCGCTGCAACCTGTTTGACCGTGCATAGGCAAATAGCTTATAGCCAGCAGCTTATAGCAAAGCTCATATTAAACGAGGCTATGAGCTCTAGGCTGTGGGCTATCAGCTTTTTCGCGAAGGTAGTCGCGATAAGTAAGAATAGGTTTACGCGCCGCAAGAACTTCATTCGGACGACGAATCGGCAAATCATAAGGTGCCTGCAAAATCTTTTCGGGAGTTGTACGAATTTCTTCGGCAATCGCTTTCATCGCTTCGATAAAAGAATCAAGCGTTTCTAAACTTTCTGACTCGGTCGGCTCAATCATAATCGCATCAGGCACAACAAGTGGAAAATGCACGGTCGGCGCATGAAAACCATAATCTAAAATTCGCTTTCCAATATCGGATGCATGCAACGATTGTCCCGCATGGGCCGAGCCAGCAGAAAATGGCGACGCCTGCTCAGGCTTTAGGGTCAAAACAAATTCATGCATGCAGGGTTCATCCACCGCGGGTTTAAACGCATCGCGTAGTTTGACGCGCACATAATTGGCATTTAAAACAGCGTCGCGGCCCGTCTTCTTAATGCCCTCAAGACCCAGTGAACGCATATAAACAAACGCACGCAAAAGAGTGCCCGCATTGCCGTGAAATGCTTTTACGCGGCCAATCGATTGGGGTGAGCGTTGAGAAAAAACATACTGATCTCCTTTTTTCTCAACCAATGGATGCGGCAGAAAAGGAATTAAATGTTTTTTGACGCCTACAGGACCCGAACCGGGTCCCCCGCCACCATGCGGCGTTGAAAATGTTTTATGTAAGTTGATATGAACAATATCAAAACCCATGTCCCCCGGACGCGCAATTCCAAGCAATGCATTCAAATTCGCTCCATCGTAATAGAGCAATCCACCTTTTGCATGCACGCGTTTGGCAACTTCTAAAATATCTTCTTCAAAAAGACCGAGCGTGTTGGGATTGGTGAGCATCAAACAAGCGACGTTATCATCAAGATGTTTCTCAAGCTCTTCAACTGACAAACGACCACGATCATTGGACTTCATCTGCACAACTTCATAGCCAACGAGCGCAGCAGTTGCGGGGTTCGTTCCGTGGCTGGAATCAGGCACAAGCACTTTGCGACGGTGATGATCACCGCGTGCCGCGTGGTAAGCATGCACTAACATCAAACCTGTTAATTCACCATGTGCACCTGCCGCAGGCTGTAGCGTAAAACGATCCATGCCGGCAATGGTCATCAAACCCTGCTCGAGTTCAACCATCACTTGCATCATACCTTGAACCGTTGAAACTGGCTGAAGCGGATGTAGCGAAGCAAATTTGCGATGACGCGCGGCCCATTCATTGACCTTGGGATTGTATTTCATCGTACAACTTCCGAGCGGATAAAAATGCGTATCAATCGAAAAGTTTTTACGGGAAAGATTCACAAAGTGGCGCATCGCCTCAGGCTCAGAAATCTCAGGAAAAGCCGGAGCATGTTGGCGCATTAATTTCTCGGGAAGTCGGGCCGCCTTAGCCAAACGATCTGTCGGCAAAAGAGCGCCACGACGCCCCTCACGACTTTTTTCAAAACTTAAACGAGAATCATTTGAAATTAACACTGTTTCCTTCTTGATTCTGAGCTTCGCTCAACCACGTTAACCATCAACATTGTGCGAGCGCATAAACAAACGCGTCGAGATCTTCTTTCGATTTGGTTTCTGTTGCACAAACTAAAAAGGCATTTTTCATTTCGGGATAATCTTTTTCGAGTGCAACGCCCGCAAAAATATTTTTCTTGAGGAGCTCTGCTTCGATCTGTGCAAAGGGCTTATCTGCAACGACAACAAACTCATTAAAAATCGGTTGATTCAAATCCACCTTATAGCCTTTGACTTGAGAAATTTTTTCACGCAAGTAAGACGCGCGGTCCATATTGATTTCGCTCACTTCACGAATGCCTTCTTTGCCCATCAAAGTCATGTATACCGTCGCGGCAAGAGCACAAAGCGCCTGGTTCGTACAAATATTTGACAATGCTTTTTCACGGCGAATATGTTGTTCACGCGCTTGAAGCGTTAGAACAAAGGCACGATTCCCCTTTGAATCTTCAGTCAGCCCAGCAATGCGTCCAGGAATCTTGCGCATGAATTCACGCGCCACTGCAAAATAACCTAAATAAGGTCCGCCAAAACTCATTGGAATGCCAAGCGGCTGACCTTCACCGACGGCAATATCGGCACCCCATTCACCGGGAGGTTTAATCGCGCCCATTGAAAGCGGATTTCCGGAAATAATCAAAAGCACACCGCGTTCATGCAAGAAATCTGCAAGCCCCGTTAAGTCTTCGACGGTTCCAAAATAATTGGGAGACTGAATCACAACCGCAGCAATTCCGTCGTTAACGGCTTTTTCAAGCTCAGCACGATTAAAAGCAAGACCGGAAGTATGGCCAAATATTTTTAACCCGAAAGACGCCGCCGACAAATATGTCTGCAGCACTTCGCGATAATCAGGGTGAACCGTCGATGCGACAAGAATTCCGCTGCGTCCCGTGTGACGTGCTGCCAACAAACAAGCCTCAGCAAGCGATGTCGCTCCGTCATAATGCGATGCATTAGAAACATCGAGGCCTGTGAGTTCTGCAATCAAACTTTGATACTCAAAAACAGCCTGCAAAGTTCCTTGCGAAGCTTCGGGCTGATAGGGTGTGTAAGCTGTCAAAAATTCGCTGCGCGCGATAATTTCAAAAACAACTGAAGGAACAAAGTGCTCATAACTTCCTGCGCCCAAAAATGAAGAAACTGTTTTGGTTGAAAGGTTTTTCTTTCCAAACTCACGAATGAGATTTTGAACTTCCATCTCGCTCATCCCGGGCGGCAAATCAAGCTTGGGATAACGTAAGCTTGCAGGAATCCCTTTGATTAAATCGTCAAAAGATGAAACGCCTGCGGCCTTGAGGATAATCTTTTCATCTTCGGAGGTAACGGGATGGTAGTGCATAAGAGGTTATAGTTTAAAAGTTAAAAGTAAAAGGATCATTTCAATGCGCGGCGCTTTGAATATGTGCGGCGTAATCTTTGGCGCTCATTAAGGATCCAAGTTCGGCAACATTCGTCAACTCAAGTTCAAAGAACCAGCCGATGCCGTAGGAATCTTGATTCACAAGACCGGGATTGGACTCGAGCTCTTTGTTAACGCTTGTCACCTTGCCCGAAGCAGGCGCATAAATATCAAAAGCGGCTTTCACAGATTCAACGACTGCCGCGCCTTTTTCTTTTTGAGCCGCAAACCCAACTTTGGGAAGCTCAACGAAAACCACATCCGAAATTTCTTTCTGGGCATATTCTGTAATGCCTACTTTCGCACTGTTGCCGCTGACAGAAATCCATTCGTGAGTTTTTGTATATTTCAGATTTTCAGGAAAGTTCATGGCGGCTCCTTCAGGTCTCAGGTATCAGGATTAAAACATTATCGGGCTACCACAGGTAGCGCGAGACCGAGATTATATTCCATTACTTGCGTTTGTAAAACGGAAGTTTTACAATTTTTGCAGCCACCGGATTGCCGCGAATCAGAATGTCGATTTCCTTCCCTATTTCCGCATCTGCCGTCTCGACATAAGCCATTCCGATAGTCTTTCCAAGGGTTGGGGATGGGCAACCACTCGTCACCCAGCCGGTTTTTTTTTCATTTATAACGACTTCGGCACCTTCCCTCGCAATACCACGCCCAACCAGTTCAAAACCCACGCGTTTTTTCTTCGGCCCAGCCGCTTTCGCTTGATTTAAAAGCAAACGCGCCGTATCGCCTGTTTTTTTCCAATCAATAAAAAAACCGATTCCCGCCTCAACCGGCGAAAGTTCATCGTTTAACTCATGACCATAAAGCGGCATGGCAGCTTCGAGACGCAAAGTGTCACGTGCACCAAAACCCACGGGCGCAATGCCATATTTGGCGCCAGCGCGCATCAACACTTGCCAAATTTCATCGAGCTTCGCGGTTGGAACCATGATTTCAAATCCATCTTCGCCGGTGTAGCCCGTGCGCGCAATCATGCCTTCACCAAACGCGGCGAAAGAATAATTTTTAAGATCCTTGTAAAATTGGCCAAAAGCATCCGCTAAGATCGAAACACTCGCCGGGCCTTGCAATGCAAGCAAACCAAATTCATCCGAACGATCTTTAAATACGACGCCCGGGATCAAATGTTTTTCAAACCATGCGCGATCTTTGTCAACATTGCCCGCGTTCACAATCACTAAATAATCATTGTGGGCTTTCGCATAAACAATGATGTCATCCACCATGCCGCCCTTTTCATTCACAAGCGGCATATACCAAGCTTGGCCCGGAAGCATTTGATCCATTGCGCGCGGCAAGATTTTATTGAGATAATCACAAGCCGCCGGACCTGACACAAAAAATTCGCCCATATGCGAAATATCAAACACACCGGCTTTTTGGCGAACAAGATGATGTTCCTGAATAATCGTGGTGTAATAAAGTGGCACTTCCCAATTTCCAAACTGGCCCATGCGGGCATTATTCTCAAGATGGCGGGCATGCAACGGAAGCTGACGAACTTGCGTGGAAGTCGATGACATAATAAGAATCCTTTCGATTAAAAGTCGTGGAATTATATCGATAGTTATCTCGGGCAACAAGGCATCATTACATGTAATACCTGCTTATTCGTTTTTCGATGGTTTTGTGATTCCCGCCCCCGATGTCATTCGAGGGTAAACTCCGGCGGGAATGACAAATCCTACAAGCTGGATCCCCGCCTTCGCGCATATGACAGAGAATGCCGGTGCTAACTTCCCGAACGCGCGACTCATCATTGGCATAAATTAAAAAGCATAAATTAAAAGACTTGGACATGCGCCCCGACTCTTTTATAATTCAGCTCTCATTTTAATTATGGAGATTATTTATGCTTAAAAACAGATTTTTATACTTACTTTTCTTAACATCCATGTTGGTGGCCCTCGGCTCAAGCTCAGCGATTGCCGCAAATAATCTTAAAGGCGTCAACGCAAAAGGTGAAAAAGTTTACTTGGCTGAAATCCCCATTTCTAACACAACCGCTTTTAAAACTTATCAAAATAGTCCAAAGTCTGAGGTCAATAAACAGCAATATCTTTTTGCTCGCCTCAAAGAAGCTCCCAAAAACCTTGAGTATTTTCACGACGGTAATTGGTACGGCTGGATAGAAGCTTATCGTGGCGGAATGTGGCTGATGCGCAATCGCTACAAAAAGGGCCAAGATACGCGGTCCTTTTTAAAGAAATATGTCTGGCGCTCTGAAAATACCAACAAAGAACATTTGGTTCGTTATCCGGATGGATCGATTCAGGTTGGTTATTACGTCTTGCTTAACGAGCTGGAACTTTTGGAGCAGGCTGTAGCGTCATGATTCGCCGTTACGGCGAAAAAGATGCTTCATGCGAAATTCGAAGAATTCGATAAGCGCCGGTACAAAGTAAACTGCGGCAAGTAAACAACTCAAAAAGCCGAACACCCCTAAAAGCCCCATGGACGCCATTCCCTGGTGATGTGCGAAAGCAAGGCTTGCGAACGCTGCAATGTTGGTGACGGAAGAAAGAATGACGCCCTTCGATGTTTTCTGCATACTCTTAAAAAAGTTTTCGCCTCGCTTTTCACGATAGTGATCAAAAATATAAATACCGCTATCAATTCCCACTCCCAAAACGCTGGGTAAAATCGTCAGGTTAATAAAATTATAATCAAGTTGCGCGGCGCCGGACATTCCGATCATCCACAAAAACCCAACCGCAACCGGAGCCAACACCCACATAACGTGATCTAAGCGCCGGAAGTGCAAAAATAAAAGACCCACCACGGTAATAAGGCTGAGCATCATCACAATCGGCGTATCTTTTTCCATTTGATTAAGCACATCGGCAAATATCACGGCTTCACCCGCAACTTTGACATCCGGGCCAAAATTCAAACTTCGCAACTCTTTCACAAATCGCTGCGTGACTTTGCCGTTAAGAATACTGGCATTGGGATAAATAAAAACTATCGAGATTTGACGACTGTGTCCTTCGTATTGACGTTTAATTCCGTCCGGCAAATCATCCACCGTCAGGGGCTGCGCTTTCAGCTGACGGCGCAACTCTTCGATTTTATCTTTATCTGTTTTGGCCAGTTTTGAGATTAAAACTTTGCGTTGTTCGATCATCGCGTCAATCTCTGCGAGCAGCTTTATTTTCTCTGTTTGATTCTGTGGCACATGCGTAACAAGTGATGTTGCGAAATCAAAACTCGTATCTTTTTTCGTCAGGATATATTGATTCACTTTTTCGGCGACTTCACTCGCGCGCTCACGACTCGGAGTAATCAGGGCAGCAGGGTTCAGCTGAACGCCAAAATAGTGTCCGATTCTTTCAGCCAGCTGAATCGTGTCATCCTCTTTTGCCTGCAAAGCTGAAAAATCATAATTAAAACGGATCTTATGCAACTGCGTCACCGAAAAAAGAGTAAACAAAAAACCACCCGCGAGAATAAAGTAAACTATTTTTTTAGTCATGGGTGTATGCAATGATGGTATTTTTTGTTTTGAAGGAAATAATTTTTCTCCGACCACAACTAAACTGGGCAGCCCATAAAAAACGACTACAAATGCTATCGCAATACCCACCCCGGCAATAATGCCAAAGTGACGAAAGCCTTCAAAACCACTGATCGTCATGGCACCAAAGGCAACCGCGGTTGTGAACATGCTCGATAAAAGCGGCTTCCATAAATCACAGTAAGTGTTTTCGAGTGCTGTATACAAATCCCTTTTGTTTTTTAAATCAGGTTCAAGGCTGACTAAAATATGCAGCGTGTAATCACTGCCCATCCCAACCAAAATACTAACAAGAAAAGCGGTGATCAGATTAAGGTAGCCGATGGTCAAATCCGTAAAGGCCCAAGTCAATATAAGACTGGCACCCAATGGAATATAAGCATAGATGAGATACCGAACACTTCTGAACCCCACCAACATGATGACCGTTATCAGAATCGCGGTCAGAATACCGGTCCATTTCAAATCTCGCGTAATCGTTCGATATTCTGATTCACGAGTGCAATAGGGCCCGGTCATTCCAATTTTCACCGGATGCTTTAAATCTTTCTTGATCGCGTCGAAAGTGTTTTGCGTGGTTTCGAAAAGCTGGCGTGATTTGGCGAAATCCCCCACAGTATGACCGGGCTTAATTAAAATAACGCGCATAAAAGAGCCCTGGTCTTTTTTAGAAAATCCACCGATTCTATAAACTTTCTGTTCAAGCTCCAAACTGCCCGCATCAATTTCAGGTGCTTTCTCATCCATCAAATCAACAAAAAATGGGTTCGCCTCACGCCGATAAAATCCGAATAAATCGAGAATATCTTTTTTCAGTTTTTCAATACTGCTTGTTTTAAGAAAAAGCAGCTTTCGGCTTTCGAAAGCAGCCACACTGGTGCGGTTATCAACATAATCAATTCCCGGAAAGTTTGTGGCTTTTTCAACAAAGCGCTCGGCAGCAATTTTTGAAGTCTCTTCATCTGGGGATTCAATCACACAAATCAAAAAGCTCGTGCCGCCGACCTGGGCGGTTAAATCTTTCAGATTGCGGACACTTTCGGAGCTCGCGGGAAGAAGCTCAAGAAAGTTAGCGTGAAGCTTCAGGTTTCGGGCATGGGGCATTGCCACGGCAGAGAGAAGCCCAATCAAAAAAAGAATCCACCCAGCGTAGCGGTAAACAAACTTCGCGGTCCAAACTCCGAACCGTGATTTTGAATGATGCGATGACATCAAGCGGCCGCAGGTTGATTTTGAATTTCAGTGTCCTCTAAACGTTTTTGCATCGTTTCCAACAAACCGGAAAACTGTGATTTTGCGATGATTTTGTCAAATTGATATTTCAAGTCTTCAACAATGCTGACCCCATCCAAGATCACGTCGTCGATTTTCCACTGCCCGTCTATTTGCGTCAAATGATAAAGCACCTCGGTGTCAATCCCTTCAACTTCCTGCCGCACTATGCTTTTAATTTTAAAACCGGTTTCATCCCGCGTCGCTTCAGGATAAGTAATTGTTAAATTTGCTAAAAAATCATGGCTTTGCTTATATGCTTTTTTTTCGATCAGCTTCCAAAGTAGAGTTAGAAACTGAGTTTGCTGTTCCGGTGCCGCCTTTGCCCAATGGTCGGATAATGCTCTTTTGCCCAAACTCTCCAAATCGAGAAAACCGTTTGCCTTCTCAGCAAGCCCGCTTTGCATGACTTTCGCTTCTCGTGAAAAATCCATGGTGCGCAGAGTTTCAATAAACGATTCCAGTGAATTCTGCGGGGCTGCAGCTTCAGCTCCCGCAAGCTTCGCAAGCAAACAAAACATTAGTGCAAAAGAAAAGAAAGTTTTTGAAATGTAGCAAGAATGAATGGCTTTGAGTTGATTAAGCATAGTTTTTCCTTTGAGGCAAATAAAAACATTAAAAATAATTTGAGAACCAAGTTTTTGCTGTTAAAACTGTTTTTTCTAAAACTCCGCGCGGAACATAAAGGGGCTCAAGCTCTCTTTTAAAAAACTCAATCCAATGCAGCATCCCCAGCGCCGGAACCAAAACAGAACTGCGTAATATTTCAGGCGTCGTATCGAGTTGGTGCGAAACGCCAATTTTACCATCAATCGCAAATTCGCATTGAACCCATTCAAGAAAACCATCAAGTTGAACCGGCCCCCCCGTAAAAAAAAAGTCGGGGCGAAAGACGCGTTCCTCGGTAAGCATTTGATTCACTTCGGACTGGATCAGTTCCATCCATTCTTTGACAAGAGGCAGCCAAAAAACTTGAAAATCTCCACGACGAATCGTTTCGCGCTGCCGTTCTGATTTTGACCAAAGTGGAATAATTTCATCACTTTTGATATCGCGATCAACAGAACCATACTTTTCTTTCAAATTTTCAGCTTCATTTGTATCGAGACGGTACTTATTGGAAAGCCTTTCAGTCAACCAGGCCCCTCCAATCGGAATGAAACGAGTCGCACAAATGCGTTGATCTTTCCACAAAATCACTTGCGTGCATCGATCAGAAAAATCGAGCACCACGGCGCCGTTCTTTTTATTTTCAGGCTTTAGCACCGCCTCTGAAACTGTTAATGTTTTTGGGAAAAAACCTTTTACCTCAAGATCTAAACCTTCAAATATTTTGACAATATTTCTTAAGCCTTGATAGTCCATCGAGAAAAGTTGCACCTGCGCGCCCAGGCGCTGCGCTTCTAAATCGATGGGGTTCTTGACTCCGGCCATGTCATTAACAACAAAAGATTCAGGAACCGCTGTTAAAACGGTTTCTTGAAGAGGCAAAGTGGCAACACTGCGTGTTTGCTGAATCACCGCACGAACGTCTTCGGCAGTAATGGTGCGCGGTGAAGAATAATACTGTGAACTTTCAAACCGATGTTGGCGCAAAGATGCGTTGCCCAAGACCACATAAACGGGTGTTTTCTCAAGCTCCGAAAGGGGCGCTAAATCACTTAAAACACGTTCAACAGCGGTGGTTGCATTCTGAAGATTGGTGACAAGACCATCCGTAAAACCATCGGGAAATTTTCGCTCCTGAAAACGCAAAACGCTCGGAACTGATTCCGCCGTCGAACCTAGAATGGCGACAATCCGTCGCGCCCCCAGATAGACAACAATCGACTTACCTTTTTTTATTGCGCCGGGGTTCATTCTCTTTAGTCTCCGTCTTCCGCTTTAAAATGACGCGGTTAAATCTTAAATCAACATATTCAATCACGGAGCGTGTTTCCGTTTCAACCAAATACTGATATTTGCTAAAAGCTTGCTCGGGATGCGCATCGGTCAAATTCATTTTAATCGATAAGTCGCCTAAAACCAATGTTGCCGAATCATTTGGCAGCATCGCAATGGCTGTGATTTTTTCATTCTGAGAAATTGGATGTTTTGAAAAGGCATCCACAACCTTGACCAACTCTAAAAATTGACGTGAAAGTCTCATGCCAAACTTAGGGATTTGATTGGAGAGTCGGTCATCATTAACAATATGCAATCCCTCACGCGGCTGAGGAACAACATCTAAAACGACCGCGTCGCGTGAGACCATGGCCCAGCGTCCGTTACGACCAAAATGAACATAAGCAAACGGCACGCGTCGATCGACATGAATTTCAAGTTGCCCTGGCAGATTTCGACGCACGTCGGCAGAGAAAACCCGATGATCCAACTCTAAGTCTTTCGCAATGACCTGCAAATTAACTTGAACTGTATTTTTTCCAATCCACTTTTTCTGCAAAGACTCAAGCTTGGTCAGTGGCAGGGCATCGGCGGGAACGACCTGGATTGATTTCAAAGTCAAAAGCGGGTCAGCATAAACCATTTCTTTCACACCCAGCCCCGAACCCACCAGAAAAAGCAATAAGAGCAGCCACGCAAAAGACTGCACCAAGATGCTTGGAATCCAATCAAAAAAAGATCCTAATCGAAACTTTTTTCGAGTCGAAACATTATTATTTTTTCGCTTTGCCATCGGGTCCTACTCTATTTTTATTTTCTTCGGCGGTTGCGCAGAGGCGCAGAGCCTTTATTTACAGTTAAACGGCGCGCAGCCATTTCAAGAATCGTTAGAACGAGTTGATCAAAAGAGATGCCAGCCTTACGAGCGGCTTTCGGCAATAAACTCATTTCCGTAAATCCCGGAATGCTATTCGCTTCAAGCACAAAAGGACGTCCTTTCTCATCGAGCATCATATCAATCCGTGCAAAGTCTCTTAAATCGAGTACTTTAAAAACCCGAGCTGCAACATTTTGAATTCGTTTAACCAAGGCTTCAGGCAAACCATGCTCGGTGACATACTCCGTATGACCGGGCGTATATTTTGCGGTGTAATCATAGAACGCTCTCTGGGTGCGAATTTCAACCACGGGCAATTTTTTCCCGCCCACAATACCCGCCGTGACTTCTCGTCCCGTAACCTTGGTCTCGGCTAAAATCACCTTATATTTTTCAACTGACTTCCGGATAATATCGACATTTTTTTTAAAATCCTCAATGAGTTCAACTCCAACGCTCGATCCCTCAGTCAGCGGCTTAATAAAAAAAGCTCCCTTGAATTTCTTGCCTTCACGCTGCCAATTTGATTTTGTGAGCAGCTTAAATGCCGGAGTCGGTAGCTTTTTTTTCTGAAGAATTATCTTCGTTTTAAGCTTGTCAAAACTAACCTTCATTCCGTTCGCTTGTGATCCCGCGTATGGAATCCCCTTGCGATCGAGAAGACGTTGAACCTGACCATCTTCACCGTATTCACCGTGCAAAGCAATAAAAACCAAATCAACTTGGGAGAGTTTTTTTTCAAAAGAAGAACTGCGGGGATCAATCGCCATGGCATTGAGGTGACTGCGCTTAAGCGACTCGAGCACGGCTGTGCCCGACTTAATCGAAATGGGTCGCTCCGATGAAAAGCCCCCCATGAGCACACCAATTATTAAAGACTGATCTAACTTTGTTTGCACGATATTTATAAATTTATAATGATGCGAAGCGACGGCGATTGAGCTTGCTCAGAGCCAAAAAAAAAGCATTATTTCGCAGAAATAATGCGCACCTCGGGTTCAAGGCGAACGCCTTCAGCGACAAACACCACCGTTTGAACTTCTTCAATGAGCGCTTTCAAATCCTGACAATTCCCTTTGCCGACGTTAATAAAATAATTGGCATGTTTCTCTGAAACCTGAATTCCACCGATGCGGCGCCCTTTTAACCCACTGCGCTCAATCAAGAGCCCCGCGGAAGGCGACGGCGCAGGTGGGTTTTTAAAAACAGATCCCGAGCTTGGAAATTTTAAATCTTGTTTGGTATTGCGATAGTCAAAATTAGCCTGCATTTCCTTCGCAATGTCTGCTTTGACTCCCGGCTGAAAATGAAACCGCGCCTCAATCACGAAGGCTCCAGGAGGGAGTTTCGACTTACGATAAGAAAACTCTAATTCAGAACAGGTTAAGGTGTGCTCTTTTCCATGCGAGTCAAGAATGCGCACATGGCGCAACACGCCGCAGGTCTCATGTTTCACCCCCGCCTGCCGACTAAACCCCGCATTCATATAGATAGCGCCTCCGACCGTCCCAGGAATATTCGCAAAAAACTCACCGCCCGCAAGTCCATGATTGCAGCAGAATTTTGCGAGGCGATATAAATGGACCCCCGCGCCGGCAATCACTTCGTTTCGCTCAACACGCAAATCTTCACTGCGAAAACGCAACATTGAAATCACAACACCGTCAAAGCCATCATCAGAAAAAACAGAATTGGAGCCTTTCCCTAAAATAAAATAGGGAATCTTCTCGTCATGGGTCCATGAAAGGACGGCGGAAAGCTCTTCAGTTGTCGTCGGTTCGGAAAAATAGTTGGCACGTCCGCCCACCTGCATGGTGACAAACGTCGACAGCGAAACGTTACGCCTGATTTTGAGATCGGTAGCTTGAGACAAATTCATCGGCTATTTCTCCAATATCGCCTGCGCCTAGAAAAGCGATCACTTCATTTGAAACACGTCGCTGTAATAAGGTCGAAATCAAATCCTTCTTACGCACCATGGTAATTCGCTGCACGCCATGCTTGCGAGCTTCCTCGTAAATCATTTCGATACTCACATTATCAGGATTCGACTCCCCTGCGGCATAAATATCTGTGAGCAAAACTTCTTGCCCCTCATTCAGTGCATCCGCAAATTCGCGAAAAAGATGTCGGACGCGTGAATATCGATGCGGCTGAAAAACAGTTAAAACTTTCCGACCTGAAGACTGAAGCGCTCGCAACGATGCCGTAATTTCTGTGGGGTGATGCGCGTAATCATCGACAACGGTGACGGCTGCATTTTCATATTTAATTTCAAGACGACGGCGAGTGCCACGAAAATCAACAATGGCTTCTTTGAGTAAATTTAAATCGAAACCGAGCTGCATGCAAACAATAATCGCGCCCATGGCGTTATAAATATTGTGCACCCCCGGCACCGACATACGTATTCGCATGAGAAAAAAATCACCTTCATAGAAATCAAACTCCGAACCAAATGAGAGAAAATGAACATTCCGCGCAGAAAAATCATTGTGATCTTCTAAACCATAACTCAAACTGGGCTTACCCGTGCTTTTGACCACTTGATGTAAAAAAGCATCATCCCCGCAATGCACCGCAAGACCCGGAAAGTGAAACCGTTTTAAAAATTTCCTAAAAGAATCTCCCAGCGCATCCATCGATTCGTAGCTTTCGTGGTGATCCATATCGAGATTCGTAATAATCGCATAATTGGGAGAAAAAAGTTCGTGCGTGCGATCACTTTCATCAACCTCTGCAACAAAGTAGCCCTTTTCCCCTGAAAGAATATTGCTGCCAAAATTAAGCATCTCACTGCCCACAAAACTTGTCGGCGATTTCCCCAGCTTTGCGAGCAAAAAAGAAACCATTGCGGATGTTGTCGTCTTACCGTGCGTTCCCGTGATGGCAATTGAAGTTTCTGATTGGTTGAAAACGGCCGCAAGAGCTTGCGCTCGATGACAAATACGAATTCCTTTTTCCTGAGCAAATTGCATTTCGACATGTTGGGGAGAAATCGCTGAAGAATAAATTAAGAGATCGGTGTGGTCAAAACCGGGCTTTTGCTGGCCAGTTGTAACGGCAATGCCTTCCAACTGAAGCTGCTCAACAATCGGTGTCTTTCTTAAATCAGAGCCAGAAACTTCAAATCCATGCGCCTTTAAAATTCGCGCAAGACCACTCATTCCCGCACCGCCAATCCCCACAAGATAAACTTTGCGAACTTGGCTAAAAAGATTTTGATAATCGGGATCTAAAAATTGCATTTTTATTTGTTTAAAACTTTTTGAGCCAAAGCCCAAAGTTGTTCGTGTCCATTTTCACAAGCGAGTTCCCGCATTTTTCTCGAAGCGGTCCAATAAGACTCCGGTTTTCTTACCCAATCACGAAGCACACCCGCAATCCATTCTGACGCTTGGTCATTTTGACGCTGCATCAACGCACCACCCGCCTTGACGAAGAATAACGCATTATTATTCTGATGTCCCTCGGCATGCGGATAAGGAATAAAAACCGTCGGAATCCCATACAACGCCTGCTCAAATGCGCTATTGGCTCCGGCTCTTGAAATCGCCATGTGCGAGCGATTATACACGAGCTGCATCTGTTCAAAAAACGGATAAACTTCCGCACAAACAGCCAACTCTTGATATCGCCGACTCACCTGCGATTCATGCCCCATTCCCGCAATATGTATAACGGCAAATTGGCTTCTTTCTTCAGCGGATATGTGCGAAAAAGCATCTAAAACAGCGCTATTTAAAAAAGCGGATCCTTGCGAGCCGCCACAAATTAAAATCGTGAAAGGCTGCGCCTTCTTTTGGTCCATCGTGACCACGCCTTCTCGAATGTCTTTACGTATGGGCAATCCGGAAACAATCACGCTGCCTGATGGCGTTTTCTGAAAATCAGTTTGAGGGAAAGAGACTGCGATTTGATTCACATTGTTCTGAAGCATACGCGTAGCTTTGCCTGGAATTTGGTTTTGCTCGTGAATGATCGTTGGAATTCCCCGCCTAACAGCAAACAAAACTCCAAAATAAGACACAAAACTGCCAAAACCAACAACAAGTTGAGGTTTTAAACGACCAAGAAGCTGCCAACTTTGCCAAATCGCACGTGGAATACTTAATAGCCCACGAATGCCAGATAAAGAAAGCCCAATCGGTGAACCAAACTCAGGAAGATAAACAATTTCAGAGAAAATACTGGATGGAAACTTGGAGCAAAGCCCGTGAGCGCGGATACTCGTCACCAAAACAATACGGATGTCGGGAGAAGATTGATGAGCTGCCTCAGCGAAAGCCTGCGCAGGAAATAAATGTCCACCCGAAGGACCGGAGAATACCAGAATGCAATAAGTTTTCACATCAAATCCATGTTTACAGTTATCAGTGATCAGCAGTCAGTGATCGTTTTTTCTGATATCTGATGCCTGATCACTCATTACTGGGGCTTCCATTCAACGCGAGTATGCCGATCACACGCCAAAATTAAACCTACCGCAATTAAGTTTGCTACGAGAGCGCTCCCACCATAACTAATAAAGGGCAAAGGCAAACCTTTGGTCGGCACAAGCCCTGTGGCGACCATCATATGAATCAAAGCTTGAATCACGAGATAATAACCAAGCAATAAAACGAGTAATTTTTCAAAAATCTGCTGGCGTCTTTCCGCGATTTTAATCACAGCATAATAAATAACGAGAAAGGCAGAGGTCACCAAACAAGTTCCCCACAAACCCATTTCCTCCCCAATCACCGCAAAAATAAAGTCGTTGTGCCCGGAAGGCAAATAATAAAGTTTCTGTGTCCCTTGACCAATTCCTGCGCCGCTCGCACCCCCTAAAGCAAAAGACAAAAGTGACTGAATGATTTGAAAGCCTTTTCCTTGCGGATCTTCCCAAGGATTGAGATAGGCTTCGAGGCGATGCATACGATATGGCACACGCACAATTAAAAAATAAAATGCGGGAATCAAAACGCCCAAAGCAACAGCAACATAGCGAACCTGTAATCCCGTCACAAAAAAAGCAACGCTCGTAAGAATCACGAGAAAAGCAAACGATCCTAAATCAGGCTGAATTAAAACGAGCAGACAAACCATGCCAATGAGAATCGCGGGAGGAATATAGACGGTCAAAACACCTTTTTGAACCAATGCGACTTTGCGGGAAAGATAATCCGCTAAAAACAAGCAAGCCGCCAACTTGACAAACTCGGCCGGTTGAATGTTAATCCCACCCAAGCTAATCCAACGGCGAGCTCCTCCCGCGGAGCGTCCCAGCCCCGGAACAAAAACTAAAATCGTTAAACCAATGGCGATAAACATAATCGTGCGGGCATGATCTTTATAAAAAGAAAGCGGAATGGACGCGGTAATAAAAAAAGCGATAACACCAATGATCGCAAAGAAGCATTGGCGTGTTAAAAAAAAAGTAGCGTGACGATATTGCTCCGCCGCGACCACGGCACTCGAGCTGTAAACCATGACCAGCCCAAACCCAAGCAATAGAAAAGACGCCAAAAAAAGAATACGGCCTTCGCGTGACATGGCGGGAATTATATAGCGTCGCGCGTTTAGCGTATAGCGTTAAGCGACAAAATTATTTGTTTAAATTGATTTCCACGATCAACGTAGCTTTTGAACATGTCAAAACTAGAACAGGCAGGTGAAAAAAGAATCACATCCCCAGAAACGGCGGCTTTCATTGACATTTGACAGGCTTGTTCAAGAGTTTCAGCGGGCACAGGATTCAGCTCCTTCCATTCACGAAGCATCAGTTCACGAGCCTCACCAATCACAATGATTTTCTTAGCTTTTTGTTTCAGTGTCGGAAAACACTCCATAAAAGAAGGTGTCTTGACTCGTCCGCCCGTGATCAAAACGATGCTTTTGTCAGGATAACGGCTCAGGGCATATGAAAGTGACGCAGGAGCTGTTGACTTTGAATCATTCACAAATTGAATCCCATCTTTTTCGAGAAACTTTTCAAGACGATGTTCCAAGCCTTGAAAGGAATGAAAAATGCGGCGTGGAATTTCAACTGAAACATCACTAATTTCAGATACTTGTCGAGCCGCACTCTCCAAAAGACTTTCATTCGAATCAAAGTGCAAATAATGTTTTTGCGCATGCGATGGAATTGGGCCATAGTTTTTCTCATCTTCTTCTTGAAAAAGCGCCCAATCAGACGGGGTCATATTTTGAAATATTTTCAGCTTTGAATTTGCATAGTCTTGAAGGGTTGGATGCCAGTCGAGATGGTTGGCGTGAATATTCAGCAAGACTCCGATATGCGGTTTAAAAAAGCGGCAATGTTTAAGCTGAAAAGAACTGACTTCGAGCACCACCCATGAGTCAGGTTTGATTTTTTCTAACTCACCAATCCATGGATTACCAATATTGCCGCACAAAACAACATGCTTACCCGCCATTTCAAGAATTTGTTTGATGAGTGTGACAGTCGTTGTTTTTCCACAAGAACCTGTCACAGCAATAATTTTTTCTGACGAACAAAACCAGCTTGCGGCTTCAATTTCGCTATAAACAGGCTTCTTCCATTTTAAAAGAGCTTGATAAATTTCTGAATGAGGCGGAATTCCCGGTGAAATTAAAACCCAATCCGCAGATTCGACACGACCGAACGAATGCTTTCCGCATTCAGCTTGGATTCCCTTTTGCCCAAGCGCAATCACCCGTTCACGCAAAACTTGCGTATCTGATTTATCCGTGGCAAAAACATCAAAACCAAGCCTCTTGAGTTCAAGCGCACTCAAATAGCCGCTTTCTCCCAAACCTAATACGGTGACCTTCTGACCAATTCCAGATGGGATAGAATTGTTCATAAGCAGGAAACGCAAAGCGTTTCACCATATTTAAAGCCCCCACCCCACCCATGCGCGGATGAATTAAAAAATATGAATTCGATTTGCGAGTTGCGCAGGGCAAAAGTCCGAGGACTGCCTGAGCAAATTGAGTTCGTATTTTTTAATTCCACCTCAACGATGTTCATCATCGAACCTTCAGAGTCGCTAACCCAATAATCGAGAGCATAAACGCAATAATCCAAAACCGAATCACAATTTTATTTTCGGGCCAGCCCAATTTTTGAAGATGGTGATGAAACGGAGCCATCAAAAATATTCTCTTCCCGGTGAGCTTGAAACTGGTGACCTGCATAATGACAGACATCGCCTCCCAAACAAAAACACCGCCAACGATGACAAGGACAAATTCTTTTTTAAGCAAAACGGCCACAGTTCCAATAACGCCCCCCAGTGACAAAGAACCCGTGTCGCCCATCATGACCTGACACGGATAAGCGTTATACCAAAGAAATCCAGCACAAGCGCCCGCAAGCGCCGCACAAAAAACAGCAATTTCTCCCGCTCCCGGTACGTAGGGAATCGATAGGTAAGTTGTAAAATCCTGGCGCCCGGTGACATAAGCTAAAACTGCAAACGTGGCCGTCGTAAAAAAGGCGCAGCCAATCGCAAGACCATCCAAGCCATCCGTCAAATTAAGCGCGTTCGATGTTCCCACTAAAACAAGAACAACAAACGGAATAAACAAAATGCCCAGCGTCAAAATCGGCGCTTTCAAAAAGGGGAAATAAAGTGCACTACCAAAAGTATCGGATCGCCATAAAAACCACGCCACTCCGGCGCCCGTAATCACCTGCCCCAAAATCTTTAAGCGCGAATGAAGCCCTTTCGAATTTTGATAACGAAGTTTAAGCCAATCATCTAAAAACCCCACTAAGCCGAATCCGATCAAAACAGCGATGAGCATCCAGACAAAAACATTCATGAGATTCGCCCAGAACAAAACCGAGAAAATAACACTCAATACAATTAAAAGACCCCCCATGGTGGGAACATCTTTTTTGTCTGCATAAAGGTGATGAATGGACTCCGCATGCTCACGCTTGTTATTGGCAATAAACTTAAGCGCTTTAAGGTCTTGAATGAGTCGCGGTCCCCACAGCAGACTAAAGAGAAACGCGCTCACACTGGCCGCCGCCGCACGAAAAGTAATGTAGCGAAAAAGATTAAATAAAATCGAATCGTCTGAAAAAATATGTAAAAAATAGAACATTTCAAAAACTCCGCTAAATAATAAAAACGATTACTGTGCTTCTAAAGCTTCAAGCACTCTTTCGACTCGCATTCCCCGCGAGCCTTTAAATAATACAAGATCACCCGGCTGCAACTCTCGCAACAAAACTTCTGTTAAACTTTCTGGAGACCCAAACCATTGTCCTCGAACAGCACTTTTTGTCGCAAGCAATGCATCCATCGTTGTTTGTGACTCTTGACCAAATGCAAATGCTCCAAACAGACTCGAACTGCCAATTTCGCGTGCGAGCTCTTGATGCCAATGCTTTGACTCATGGCCCAATTCAAGCATATCGGAAAACACGAGCCATTTTCTTGCAAACTGTAATTGATTGATCGATTCAAGCGCCGCCGAAAATGCCTTGGGACTTGAGTTGTAAGTATCGTCAATGATGGTTAAATCTCGAGCGATTTTACGCATCAAAAATCGCCCTTGAGGCAACTCCGGGACCCACTCCCCTGAAACATCTTTCCATTCTAAACCTAACTCGATGGCGACGGCAACGGCCAACCCGGCGTTAAGAGCTAAAAATGTTGCCGGCGTCGGCAAAATAAAATTGTGGCCGCGAATCTGAAAATGAGTGAAACCATTTTTAATTTGAAGATCCGTGATTCGAATATCTGCTGAGTGAGAAAAACCAACTCGAATCACTTTCACATTTTTTGATTTTAGTCTCGCGTCTAGTTCAGGATCGTTATCAACTGTGACAAGCGTTTGAAGGCGCGGAGAAGTTAACAACTCTAATTCACCATCATAAACACCCGCCAAACTTCCAAATCCCTGGATATGCTCCGGAGCAATTGGCGTGAGAACTCCGATTGTGGGTTCCGCCATTTTGACTAAGTTTTTTAAATCGCCAATATGATCTGCGCCCATTTCTAAAACAGCAACTTGATGCTCGGGCTTAAGTCGGCTCAACATCATGGGAAGTCCCAAGTGATTATTTAAATTGCCTGACGTCGCTAAAAGCTTAAATCGGCGCGACAAAAGATAAGACTGAAACTGTTTGGTTGAGGTTTTGCCAACGCTTCCGGCAATTCCGACAATGGGAATCGAAAATTGCGATCGATGAGCATGCGCTAATTGCGCCATTTCAATAGCAGGGTCAGCAACAAAACGAACACGTTTTATCAATTCTTGAGAGACCTGACTTTGGTAAGAAGCGGCGCATAAAGCCGAAGACGCTCCTTTTTTAAAAGCTTCGGCTAAAAATGTGTGGCCCTTTTGTTTGACGCCATCCAGAGCAACAAATAAATCTCCTGGCTGAAGCGTGCGTGTATCAATTGAAAACGGCACACAAGGTTTCACGACTGCAATGCCTCAAGGACTGTTTCACGGTCGCTGAAGTGATGCTTGGTCTTGCCAATAATCTGATAATTCTCATGCCCCTTTCCTAAAATCAAAACGGCATCACCCGGTTGCGCGATTTGAAGGGCTTTAAAAATGGCTTGTTTGCGATCAAGATCTTCCCAGATTTGAATTCGGCCTTGGTCTTGTGGCGTCAGCCCCGTTTTCATTTCGTCCAAAATGGCTTGGGCATTTTCGGTACGCGGATTATCCGAAGTTAAAATTAAAACATCAGAATCATCCGCGGCGGCACGCGTCATTTTAGGTCGCTTGCTTCGATCGCGATCGCCGCCACAGCCAAAAACAGTGATAATTTTCCCCGGCTTTTGTAGACGAACATGCTTAAGAACTTGCACAAAGGCATCCGGAGTATGCGCATAATCAACAAAAATATGAATCGACTCGTGCGGAATTCGTTCCATGCGTCCGGGAATAAACGGAATTTTTGAAAGAGGATCAGCGAACTCACTCACCTGACGACCCAGCAGATCAAGCGCCGCAAGAACGGCGGTGCAATTGGAAATATTGTAATGCAGAGGAAGTTGAATGCTGAAAGGCTCAACACGCCCCTTAAACTTAAGTCCAAAATGGCAACCCTGAAGCGATTCCTGAAGATTAACAGCTTGATAATCGGCTGGGGTCTCCGTGCTAAAAGATTTTGCTTGTGGAAACTCCGCCAGCAATCTGCGACCGTAAGGACAATCGCGGTTAATGAGCATTTGTTTAGGTTTGTAATCTGCAAACAATCGCCGCTTTGCCTGAAAATAAGACTCCATGTCATGATGATAATCGAGATGGTCTTGCGTTAACTGTGTGAAAATAGCTAAGTCAAAATGCAATCCCGCGACACGCTTTTGTTCGAGTGCATGCGAAGAAACTTCCATCGAAACATACTGAGCGCCCTGCTGAACCATTTCAGCTAAAAGAGGAATTAAAGTTTCGGGTCCTGGCGTGGTGTTGCCCGACTCACGCGTTCCGGATGGCAGTGCATACGACAACGTTCCAATCGTTCCCGCTTTAAACTGCGTTGAAAGCAAACGATAAAGCAGCTGCGTAATCGTTGTTTTTCCATTCGTGCCTGTGACTCCCAAAATAGAAATCGAGTCATCCTCAAAACGATGCCACTGCTTAAGAAGCTCAGGAAATACCGCCACAGTATCTTGAACGCGAATCCCCATCACGTTCATTGGAATTACGGCATCTTCCTTGTCATAGACAATTGCAGTCACACCGCGAGCCGACACGTCATTGATAAAATCATGGCCATCCTGATTCACACCTCGACAAGCAACGAATAAATCCCCTGGCCCCGCATTGCGGGAATCTTTCGTGATGCGTGAAACGGATACTGAATCCATCTCATTTGATTTCTTAAGAACAGTCTGATGAGAAAAAAGATCAGAAATTTTCATTGATTCTTCTGACCCCGTTTTTCGAGTCGACTATGAATCTGCAATTGATAATTCGCCGCAACCAAATCAACTGTATCAATATCCTGAATGCCTTCATTTGAAAAACTTATGGCGAGCCGCAATCGCGTTGCCGTCACTTCGCTCACACCTGTTTTGCGCAGCCATTCTCCTAAAAATCGTAGTTTCGCACCGTCACCGCGAACACGAACCGACCACACTCTCGTTTGCAACCAAACCCATGGATCAACCCCGATTTCAAAATTCCCTTTTTCAAGAGCGATCTTGTCGTTCCAGACGAATGAAGCTTGGTTGATTTTAACTTGAGGTCGAATCAGTGAAAAACTTTTCTTGCCAAGTAAATGGACAGAGTATTTTTCTTCAAAATGTTTCAAAAAAAGAATGGGGAAGGTAACCATTGAGCTCATCCAAACAAAAGCAACAATCAAAAGGGAAGCAAGGAAAGCTCGAATCATCTGGTCCGCTTTAAACTTTCTTGGCCAGCACGCATTTTGATCACGATGCTGCCCGGATCCTCAAACGCTGCGAGATTGGAACAAAAAATACAACGCGACCAGGGCTGACAAAAAGGTCAGACCCATCATCAAGATGTAAAGGGGTGACAAGCTAGGCTCTGAGCTTGTCGATAAAAAACTCTCCGCCTGCATATCCGAGTTCTTATGCTCTGGTTTTTTTATTGCAATGCCTAATCCCATTTTTCTCTCCAAATGAATCTCTAGCTAAAACTTGCGTTCTGGCCGAGTTGTTTTATATTGTCAATCACTCGATAACGGCTGAATGAGACGCCTCAACAACCGCGCGCCGCGCGAGGTTTTGAATCTTGTGTAAAATAGCATCGTTTTGCACGACTTTCAAGAACGTGTCAACAACCTCTCCATCAAATTGACTTCCTTTATGGATTTCAATTTCATGTAAAGCCTCCACAATCGTCTTAGGTCGACGGTAATTACGTTTTGAAAGCATTGCCGTGAATGAGTCCACCACCGACACAATCCTTGCTCCAAGAGGTATTTGATCCCCTTTCAAGCCCTGCGGATAGCCTTTGCCATCAAATCTTTCGTGACGATGAAGAATAATCGGTAAGGCTGGCTTGAGAGAGGTCATCGACTTAAGCAAATTAGCTGCCTTCAAAGGCAGACTGCGTAGGGCTCGAAATTCTTTCTTGCTGAGAGGTTCCTTTTTTTCGAGAGTCAAATCAGGCAAAACGAGTTGTCCAACATCCAAAAGTAAAATGCCGCGCTCCAAACTGACCATGTCATTTCCGGTCAGCCCCATTTGCTTCGCCACTTCGAGACTAATTTCTGAAACAACTTCCAAATGAGATCGGTCTTTTCCAAACTGATGCTCTAGAAGACCCGTAATCGTACGAATACTTCCCATGGTGAGCTCTTCGGTTCTCTCATAGAGTTGGGCATTTTTAATGGCGACAACGGCTTGCTCAGAAAGCGACTTTAAAATTTCAAGATCGGTTGCAGAAAAGGATTGGCCGTCGACTTTATCCCAAAGCATAATCACCCCAACAACATCATGCTCAATAAACGGCACGCCGATGCAACTTGGCGAAAGCCTAAACTC
>Ga0163150_10003027_pt1 | contig 24405 bp, 16 predicted proteins | sample OliLakLV19P2IB_FD_148628 | JGI IMG/M metagenome (GOLD analysis project Ga0163150, IMG submission 148628) | Freshwater microbial mat bacterial communities from Lake Vanda, McMurdo Dry Valleys, Antarctica - Oligotrophic Lake LV.19.P2.IB | ecosystem: Environmental > Aquatic > Freshwater > Lake >...
GGGGCAATTCCGCCGCCGGTTGAGCCCGCTTGTCACACGGCCGCCGCTTCCGATACGCTTGCTTGGGCATGGTTGGTTCCTCCAATAAAGGGAAAATGGTTCTTCCCAGAAGGTATCTTCTGGGCGGAGGAACCGCCATGCTTTTCAACTACACGGGGGACATTCTCGAAAACGTTGCAGCGGAAAAAGGACACCAGCTTTGGTTCAGTGTACTTCGATCACACGAATTTACCTGCAAGTCCCACAACGAGTACAGGATTTGTCCTCAACCTAAGCCTGGATGAGGGACTCAAACTGCATCTTTCCTTGCAGCAAGCCTTGGGTGAATTGAACCGCTTAGATCGCCGCTTGCCTGCCTCCCGACAGAAGGGTGTCGCGTTGACGATGTATCCCCAGCAGAATCGCATCACGGTCAATATGGGTTCGCTCAAGGCGTCTGCTCAACCCAACGCCCAAGTCAAAGTGAACAAGGCCAAGAAAACCAAGAAGGTTAAGAAAGTTAAGAAGGCGAATAGATCGAGGCCAAAGGAACGCGATAAAGAAATTGACTAGCATTGTGTCGCCATGTAAAACGCTACAGTTGCCCGCTTAATAAGTGCCTTATTATCTACTGCTTCCGTTCGCCGGCGTCGTAGTGTCGGGGCAACACAACACGGAACGTCGTGCCTTGGTTGGGTACGGATTCAACTTCTATTGTTGCGTCCAGCAATTCGCACAAACGCTTGACGATGGATAACCCGATACCTTCGCCCCGTGCGTGATGGACTGGTCGACGGTCTGGGGGATCGAGGCGATCAGCATCCGGCGCAGCCTGTTCGCTAGGAGCGATATTCTGCCCGCCATTGGAGAGCGTGCCACCACCCTGCCGTGATTCTGTCGTCGCCTCCTGCAATGCCTCAACCAGCGGAGCGCCAGGGCCAGCATGAATGCCTGGACCAGTGTCTTGAACCCACAGCATCCAGCGCTTGGGATCATTGTTGCGACTATCGCCCCAGCCCAGCGTCACGCCACCTTCCGCGGTGTATTTTAGGGCATTAAGCAGCAAATTCTGGGCGATGCGCCGAATTTTGATTGCATCACCATCGATCTGCAGCGTGTGAGAACCGTCCGCCTTGAGGAACAGTCCCCGATCAGTCGCAAGCGGCTGCAGGTTCTCGAATAGCTCATTGAGCATAGCGGCCGCACAAAACGACTCGACGTTGCGCAGCTCGTAGCCCGCTTGCAGGCGCGCTAAATCCATCACTTCGTCCAGCATGGAATTCAGGGACGAAACGCTCCGCTCAAGCAGTTGCAGAAATTCTTCACGCATCGACTCGGGGACGGAATCTTGGGTGAGACCCGTGGCGACGTTCTTGACGACCCCCACATTGCCGCGCAAGTCGTGCGCCGCTTGTCGAAAAAGTTCCGTACGCTTGCGCTGCAGTTCGCTCACCTCCTCAAGCGTTTGTTCCAGATCACGAACGTGGCCTGCGGCCTCAACTTTCTCTAACTGGAAGTACTGTGTCGTGCTCTCGCTGACACCGTCACTGCACAATTCGGCCAATGCCCGCCAAGCAGTCGGCATCACGTCTGACTCAAGTTCGAGATGCGCAAGGGAGTAGGTCTCCAACTCGTCCACGAGGCACAAATGCAGGTGACCCCATTCACGAGTGACTTCCCGTAAGCGATAGCCCTGCTGCCAACGCTGCAAGCCGTGGCTCGCGGCATCCTCCGTTCGCTGCTGTTCAGAGGCCGTGCTTTCTGAATCTGGCCAGGTGTGCAATCGCCTCTCGAATGCGGTCAGCAATTCGGGAATATGATCGTTAAATTGCGTACGCGGGAGCGAAGAAGGAGCAGTCAGTTCCGGGTCGCCATCCACGGCTGTACGCCAAGCTGCCAGGATGGCTGAACGCCGCGACGCCATGTGGGAAGCAAGTGTCGCGAGCTGCTCCTCGGCTTTTTGCGTACGAGCCATCTTTGCCTTCCTTTATTCGCTCAGTAAAACGTTGGCTCACGGCTTGTTATTGCACGTCGAGTCGTCAATTCATGCAATTTTCTCAGCAATGCATTCTATCTTTGTCGCTCTCAACAAGTAACCTCCCGGCGAGACATAGCTGGCTTCAACATGACCAAACGGTTTTATCGACGCACCGACCCGCTTTTCTGCCAAATGTTGTTGGTCGTTAGCGGACCACTCATTTCAAAATATGTACGTGCAAAAATGCGCAGCAGGCAAGGCTTATTTGCAGCCACGGGGCTAGCGTCGGTTTCCCTCTTACGAAATTCTTCCGAACGCTTTGGTCGGTCTTGATGCGTTTTTTTGCCGAGTATCCATTCACAACGGTCGGCGGAACACGACGATGATGATCCACCACCGCCTACTTGCCTATCCGATTTAACGTGGACATCCGTCCAAAACCTTTCAAAATACATCTGGCGACCTGAGTTCCCGATCATACCGGATTCAGCACGTTCCGCAAAGCAAGGCTCTGTCGTCTCTTCGTCGCTGGTTGTGCAACCCTTTCAGGGTTGGCATTTCTAGGGAAAACGTGTACCCAGCGGCTGTGTTGGATGTCAATTGCTTTTTAGCAGGCATGGAGGTCTCTCCAGGGAGTATTGTTCTTGAGCATTGTGTTGAGAATCACCAGGAGCTTTCTCATGCAAGCGGTGATGATGACTTTAGGTTTCCCGCCTGCGAGGGGATGACGGACATTCCAGGGCCACTCGCACCCGGCCAATTCACTGCCGCGAAGGGCAAGAGGGGTAACCAATCTCGGGAGCGCGACCAATCCGCAACGCTTTTCTAACCTGGGGTTCGCGCTCAACGTTAGGCTATCCCCAAACAGCGCGCGGCAAAAAGTAGCGGCTGATATTGGCCGCGCGTTTGTGATAAAATCAGCAACGCGTTAAACTCTGTTTAGGCGTCAGTTCCTTGATAATTGGGTTGGAAGGGCACACTGCATGTTGTATGCCTTGCCCCAACGACGAAAAAATCGCAGACTTTTTCGCGCCAAACCACATCATCTAGTGGGTGTGGCCGAACCACCTACTACCCATAGACATTTTCCCTCCCCACCGTATCCACGGGCCCCGGAGCGACCACAACATCTTGTGGATCCCCCGGCCCGGCATCGTTTTCCGCTTCGTGCCTGACAAATTTCAGCGATATGTGGGTGCCACTCCAAACATCACCGTCACCGGCGTGTCGCCAATGTTATGCAATTGATGCGGTGTTCCCGCCGGCAAGTAAAAACCATCTTGCGGTTTCAATTCAAACCAGCGCTGACCTTCTTCAATCGCGGGGCAAAGTATATTGAGGCTCCCACTGAGCAAATGAAAGCTCTTATCTCCAGCATTGCTGAGCACATCGCTACGCTGGCCAGGCAGCAACTCGATTTGTCCGACCGTGAGATGTTCCGTCGAAACGAGTAGCCCAACCAGTAGCTCTTGACCCCGACCACCTTCCAACAACCACAACCGATCCTCGGGACGGATGATGTGGATGGTAAATTCTCGCTGAATCTCTTGACGGTTGAGCGGCCAACGACCGATCGCTCGGTCGAGGCAGTACCGCACTTCGGTCAACAGTGGCTTGGAGCGTGCGTAGACGCCCGAGGTTCCTTGTGATGGCGGAGGAGAGAAATATTCGAGTACGCGCAACGGCTGGCTGCCGTAGTTGAGCGCGTGATGCCAAGTGTCTTTGCGAAAAAAGGCCGCCTCGCCTGCTTGGACACGATGGACCTCACCCGTCTCGGGATTGGCAATCACCATCACCCCGCTCAGCACATGGTAGATCACATCCGCACCGAAGATGGTGCGAAACTCGCTCGAGTGACGAAACGCGCCGCCCGGCGGCAATCCCCAGACGAGATGGTGAATCTTATCCGTGGAAACATAGATCCAATCCGCGACCTCGCCTGCCTCGGGATCGCCCCACAGATAACGAGTCACGGCGTCGTGGCGGAGGTGCGTGGGTTCGGTATAACTCGGGCGTGGAGAAGCTTTGTAGGCCATGAAAGTATTCGATGTGGTGATGCCGTGGAAAGACGACTCATTCCCACCATGCCAAATCTGCGACGATGCTGCCGGAACGAGGAACTATGACTCACGTTATTCACTTGACGGTCAATGCGGTCCATTGTCAAGTGGCAATGACTAGAACTAAAATCGGTCGAACATTCATGGCCACGCCTCACTATTCTCGGCGGCAGCCTGCCCCGCTAGGATCACATCTCCGATGAGTTCAGACCCGGACAGATACGATTATGTCATCATCGGCGGCGGTTCCGCAGGCTGTTGCTTGGCAAATCGCCTGAGTGCTAGTACGGATCAGCAAGTGCTCGTCCTGGAAGCTGGCCGCCCCGACTCGATTTGGGACATTTTCATTCACATGCCGGCTGGCCTCACGACTCCCATCGGCAACAGATTCTACGACTGGCGTTATAAATCCGAACCTGAGCCGTTCATGAATAATCGACGGATTTATCATGCTCGGGGCAAGCTCTTGGGGGGGTCGAGTAGCATCAACGGCATGATTTTCCAGCGTGGCAATCCCCTCGATTATGAGCGCTGGGCAGGTGACCAGGGCATGGAGCGATGGGACTACGCGCATTGTCTGCCCTATTTCAAACGCATGGAAAATTGCCTGGCGGGCGGTGACGAGTATCGTGGCGAGAGTGGTCCGTTGATTCTCGAACGTGGTCCTGCCACGAATCCTTTGTTCCGCGCCTTCTTTGCCGCGGTGCAACAGGCGGGGTATCCCTTGACCGATGATGTGAATGGATACCAACAGGAAGGTTTCGCCGCCTTTGACAGGAACATTTACCGCGGCCGCCGCCTGAGCGCAGCGCGGGCTTACGTGCATCCCGTTCTACAGCGTCGCAATCTCAAGGTGCGCACCCGTGCGTTCGTCAATAAGATTCTCTTTGAGGGCAAGCGCGCGATTGGCGTAGAATACGTTCACCGGGGTCGCAAGCATGTCGCCCCTGCGGGGGAAGTCATTTGTTGCGGAGGCTCCATCAATTCCCCTCAGATCCTTGAACTTTCAGGCGTTGGCAACATTGACGAGCTGCGTAAACTCAACATCCCCGTGATTCACCATCTACCCGGCGTGGGCGAAAACCTGCAAGATCATCTCGAAGTTTATATTCAATACGCTTCCCGCCAACCCGTTTCGATGTACCCCTACACCTTGTGGTACAACAAGCCGTGGGTCGGATTGCAGTGGTTGCTTTGGCGTCGTGGACCGGCGGCGACAAACCACTTTGAGGCGGGAGGATTCGTGCGCGGCAATGCCAACGTGGCCTATCCGAACTTGATGTTCCACTTCTTGCCCTTGGCCATTCGCTACGACGGATCTTCTGGTAGTGGCGGGCACGGCTATCAGGTTCATATCGGACCCATGTACTCGAACTCGCGGGGTTCTGCTCATATTCGTTCGGCCGATCCCCAGGTTCATCCGGCCCTACGATTCAATTACCTTTCCACCGAAGCGGATCGGCGAGAATGGTTGGAAGCGGTGAGGTGCGCTCGCCAAATCTTGAATCAACCGGCCTTTGACGAATTCAATGCCGGCGAGACATCCCCTAGCAAGCAAGTGGAATCCGATGAAGACATTCTCCGCTGGGTGGCCAAGGATGCCGAGACGGCTCTCCACCCCTGTGGCACCTGCAAAATGGGGCGTGATGACATGGCGGTGGTCGATCCCGACACGATGGCCGTGCATGGGCTGCAAGGTCTGCGCGTCGTGGATGCCTCGGTCATGCCTTATCTTACGAATGGCAACATTTATGCTCCCGTCATGATGCTGGCGGAAAAGGCTGCCGATCTCATTTTGGGGAATACGCCGCTGCCGCCTAGCCCGGTTTCCTATTATCAGCACGAAAAGCGGATGTAAGCCGAGAAACGATCGGCATTATGATTAGCCCCGCCAGCATGGCGAAGGTTCTAACGGGAAACTTCGTCGCGCCGACGCTGTCGTACCAATCGCTTGAGGAACCGGGCAAAATGCCCGCGAAAATTTCTGCGTAGGGAATGAAGGCAGCATACCCGATCACGCCGGCATCCGTTTCAAGCGACATCCCACCGCCAAGCCGTAGTAAGAGCGAAAGAAAGAAGGCGGTCAGAGACCCGGCTAGGTTCGCCTTGCGATCGTAGAGGGCCATAATCAATTGGGGAAACAACAGCACAAACACCAAGTCCGCGGTAAACAGCCACAGTGCCGCGACACTTTTGACTTGCAAAGCCAGCATCACGGCCGCGATCCCCAAGCCGAGAATCGAGATGCGAATCACGGTTTCGAGTCGCGCGCTCGAGGCGTGCGGGGCCATTAGGGGTCGGTAGATGTTCCAACTGAACATTGCTCCCGCCGACAGAATCGACGCGCTAAAGCTGGACGTGACGGCTCCCACGATTGCCCCCAGGCCCAGCAGCATCACGGGATAGGGGACGATTTCGTTGAGTAAACGAGGCAGGGTCGACGACGCCGGTTCAATTCCATTGGGACCATAGATCGCAAAGGCGGCTATGCCCAGCAACAGCGGGGGAATCGTTAGCAAACTCGTCAACAGACCGGCTAAAATTGAATGCTGACGGGCCTTGGCAGGTGACTCGCAAGAGAGAACTCGCTGAAAGTAGCAGTTCCAAGGAATACCTCCACAGATCAACATGATCGTCATGTCCCACCAGGCGACAATCGCCGGGGCCGTCCAGGTGCCATCTCCCGTATGAAACGGCGGCAAGAGTCGCGATGTCGAAGGGTGACCTTGCGTGTAGACTTCGATTGAATGGGCGAGTCCTCCCGCGTGATCGAGAGTGAATGGCAGCGCGGCCAGTAGGCCGATCGGAATGAGTCCCAACTGGAGAACGTCGGTATACGCCACCGACCACATGCCACCAACGACGGTATACGTCGTGACGACCACGGCCGACAGCAGGATCGCGGAGGTGAGATCAAGATTCAACAGTTCACCGAAAGTCGAGCCAATGGCCACCAGCAGTGCGCCGCTCCAGAGAAGCTCGCCAAACATCGCGGGGCAAGCCAGCACGGCCGACCAGCGGGGCCCATAGCGCACATCAAAAGCGTCGACCATGGTGCTGAATTCCATGCGCCGCATTCGCGCCGCAAAGAACAGCCCCCCCAAGATCAAGCTGATCCCAAAGCACACGCCTCCTTGGGCACCATAAGTGATCCCATGCTTGTAGGTGTATTCCGCAGTCCCCAGCAAATAGCCGCCATCGACCCATGTGGCGGTCATTGTGATGACCGCGATCCAGACGGGCATCGCTCGACCCGCGACAAGTAAATCAGCGGCATCTCGATTCTTGAGTTTACCGACCGCCAGCCAGCCCATCAGCAAGAAGACTGTGTACATCACGACGACAACCGCGACTCCACCCCAGTCAACTTGGTCCATGACTTTGACTCCTGACAGAACCAGCAGTAAAGGCGCTCGACGTGAATTGGGCTTGCGGTGAAAAGTTCTGGGTAGCCCAACTCTTTGGTGTTAATGTTGTTTGCTCCAGGAACAACTCAGTGGGCGGAATCGCAAACGCGGTTTAATGATACGGTGCGTTCTGCCACTTGCTCCCCAACCCTTGCGACCACTTCAACAGACAGCTATCATAAAGTCGCGCGGGGATCACTGATACCTGTATTTGATCGAGCGCGTTCCTTCTTGCTGATGTTCCCTACTATTTGATGAGCAGCGCATGTTCGATTCATGCCTCGGCGCAGACAGTACGACCGCACCCGCCGAAGCAAATGCACAGCCTTGGGTGCCGGGCAGTATTGCCGTGGTGGCCTCCGAAGATGATGATCACACTTGGGAACTGCTCGGTGACGCGGCTGACTTGGCTGATCGGCTGGGCAAGCCCGTCCTGGTGCTGACCTTTCGCCAACAAAGCGAGAATAATACAGAAACTTCGTTAAAAAACGTCCAAGACTTCATCGAACATGGCGCGGATCATGTGACACTTGTTGAACTGGAGCATCCCAGTGCGCTACCGCTTGAAAAGCCATTTTGTGCCGTGGAAACACGGCTAGATGCCCTCGAACGCTGGTATCGTGATGCACAACCACGAGTCTTGTTGATGGCTTCGGCCGGTGATGGCCGTCAATTAGCGGCTCGCTTGGCGGCCCGTTGTGAGGTGGAATTACTGTCTCCAGCCCTGTGTGTTCGCATGCGGGGCGATCAACTCGATGTCACAGCACTGCACCAGGATGGTCGGCGCGCGCGACAAACCGTCTTGTCGGAGGATCAGGCGGCGATCCTTGTCCTGAACAAGGACGTGGGCCAGCCTCGGCTCGCGGACCCCTCGCGGACCGGTACTTTCTGCCGACTCGTCGCCGTGGCTAAGCCTGAAGCAATCGTGGCCGCACGGTTTCTCCCTGCCGATCCAGCAGCGTCTGAGATTCAACATCTGCCGCGGCTCGTGGCCGGTGGACAGGGCGTGGGTGGCCGAGAAGGTTTTGAATTGCTACGCTCTGCCGCGCGTCGGTTGGATGCCGGTGTGGCCGCCAGCCGCATGGCCGTGGATTTAGGTTGGGTGGAACGCGAGCGTCAAGTGGGCCAGTCGGGCAGAACCGTTCGGCCAGAATTGTACATCGCCTGCGGGATCAGCGGCGCGAGCCATCACCTGGAAGGTATGTCGCAGAGTCGCCACATTCTGGCGATTAATATCGATCCCCAAGCTCCGATCTTTCGCGTGGCCCATCTAGGATTGGTTGCCGATTGGCGGGAAACGCTAGTCAAACTCGACTCCTTGCTGGCCGCGACAACTCCTAGCTTAGAAAGTCACACCGAACCATCGTGAACACTCGTTGCTTCAACCCGTGATTGATTGCCAAATATGTTCGGAAACGAAGACATCACGCGCGAGATTCTGGGAAACGTACCAGGATGGCTATCCACGCTTTTTTATGTCCTGGTCGCCGCTGCGAGTTTACTCGCTATTGTAGGGTTTGCTCGTCGGCTGCTTTTGCATCGGCGCGGACGTGTAGAGACGAACAATTCCAAACCGCTGGGGTGGCGCAAGCTGTGTCGCGAGCTACTTTTCCAACAAAAAATCCGTCGCGACCCTTTTGCTGGTATTGCCCACCTGTTGACGTTTTACGGCTTTGTCATTCTGTTTTGGGGAACTTGTCTTGTCTTCTTGGAACATGATACGCCATTGCATTTTTTCTACGGCTGGTTTTACCAAATCGCCTCGCTGATCGTGGACCTAGGTGGCGTGATGTTTTTGGTCGGCCTCGGCATGTTCGCCTGGCGTCGGCATGTCGGGCAGGCTGGCCCTATTCTCCGGCAATGGTGGGTCGCGGCCCTCACCTGGCTCCTGTTGGCGATTGGCATCAGTGGTTTTTTGCTAGAAGGTGCCCGGATCGCGCAAGGATTCCCTGAATTTGAGCGCTGGAGCGTCGTGGGCTACTCGCTTGCCCTCTTGATGCGGTCGGTCGGATTAGCGGGTGATGATTTCCTGACCTTGCATCGCTGGTTGTGGGGTTTGCATGCTTTGCTCTGCATCGCGTTGTTTGCGCTGCTTCCTTGGCGGTTTTTCGGCCATGCCGTTTACAGTGCGCTGAGCCTGTCCAAACGGTCCACGAGACCCATCAGCCAATTGAGCACGGCGGCGCCAAGCACAACTCCCGGCACGGCTTTTTGGACCGATATGAGTGCCACGGATCTGTTACAGGCCGATGCTTGCACCACTTGCGGGCGGTGTGTTTCCGTATGTCCGGCCAACGCGGCAGGCAAGCCCTTGCAACCACGCGACGTGGTACTCGCGGTCCGCTCAGCGATGGATGAAGGCCCTGAGGGATCGCCCTTGTCGTGGGTCAATGATGATACGCTCTGGTCATGCACCACTTGCGGCGCTTGCAATCAAGCTTGTCCCGTGGGGATCGACGTTTATCACAAAATTATCGACCTACGTCGCGCGCGGGTCGAGGCAGGCATTGTTCCCGAGGCGGCCGAGCAAGTCTTTGAAAGCGTGGCCTCCTCGCAAAATCCGTTCGGTAGGCCCAATTCCGAACGCATGACGTGGGCGCGAGGTCTCGATGTCCAAACGGCGGAAGAAAATCAACCGGTCGAATTACTTTACTGGATTGGCTGTGCCGGCAGCTTTGATGCGGATGGACAGTCCGTGTCTCGCTCCATGGTGAAGATTCTCAACCATCTGGGGATCAACTATCGCGTGCTGGGTTGTGGCGAAAGATGCACGGGTGATCCGGCACGGCGATTAGGCGAAGAGGGTTTGTTCCGTGAGCAGGCCGATGCCAATATCGACTCGCTACGTCGACATCGGGTGGGTCGTATCCTCACGCACTGTCCGCACTGCTTGAATATGTTTCGCAACGAATACCCTCAATTGACAGAGGGAGCTTCATGGGAAGTTGTCCATCATACGGAATTCCTGGCTGAACTGATGTCAGCGGGAATTCTTGCACCGGCGAAGTTGAACCCGGAACAGGTCACCTTTCATGATCCATGCTATCTCGGTCGAGGCAACGGCATCATTGATCCGCCGCGCCGCGCGCTGGAGGGCGTGGTCAGCTCGGCACCGGTCGAAATGCCACGCCACGGCAGCGAATCCTTCTGTTGTGGAGCGGGCGGCGGGTCGATGTGGGTCGATGTGCCGGGACAAGATCGAGTCGAGCACCTTCGCGCCCGCGAAGCCATCGCGACGGAGGCCAGCACGGTCGTCACCGCCTGTCCGTTCTGCCGAGTCATGCTGCGAACCGGCTTGGAAACGGTCGCGTCCGAACCGCCTAAGGTGCGCGATCTGGCTGAACTCATCGCGGAGAGTTTGGCATGACTAATCTGTCCTATACAAGAACACAGCCCCAGTGATAGTTTAACTTATGCGGTCGGCGAACTTTGCCTCGCCGAGAATTTTGCGTAATTGCTGGGCATTCAGCTTGGCTGCTTGACATTTGGGAGCGACGGATGACGATGACCAGTCTGGCCCTGATTGCCACGACAGTTGCGGCTGACGGCGTGCGTCGCTTAGCACGTGCCGACTGCGCGGCGGTCCATTTGGCACTCGAAGCCGGGGAAAATGCGGCGGCCCTGTGTCCCGCTGGCGATGAGGTCGCAATCAAATACGCCCATGCGGCAGGGATCCGCAATGTCCACGAGTTGGAAGACCCGTTGACTGCGGAGTTTCACTCGGCCTATGTCGGCACTGGGTGCGCGGAACTTCTCGGCGATATCTGCCTGGCACGTTGGGCCGAGAAAAGTAACGCTTGCTTGCTGTTCGAGGTCATCCGTTGTTCAACCCGGAACGAGGCGGTTCGTGATGTGGAGTGTGATGCCGCGCGCGGAGCACGCCATCTGTTGAGTGTCCGCGGACCACTCCTCATGGTTCTGTCATCACACGTATCTCGACCAACCTATGTGTCGCGGTATCGCCGTCAATCTGTTTCTCGTCAGCCTTCGACGGAATTGCCGTTTGCCAGCGATCCGTTGATCACTCCGATGCAAACAGTTGATTGGAGCCCCATGCGACCTCGTGTGCGCACTCGCCGTACCCAAGGCGACCCCGCCGCTGCGGACGACCGTCTCAACGATGCTTTCTCCATACAAGCGAGCGGGCGAACTGAATCAACAAATGTGATTGTCGCTGATGCCGAAATCTGTGCTCGACACCTGCTGAGATATTTGGCCCACCATGCTTTTGTCTCTCGTTCGGAGGCCGTGGAGCCGCAAGAAGTTGCGCTTGTTAGCCACGCCTTAACTGAACCCCGCGTCACGAGTGCGATATCTCAGCAGATTGACTTGGCTTCGCTTGGCGGGTTTATGGAACGTCGACCGCGGCAAGCCCATGATTCTTCCGCGCGGCGCGCCCGGCAACCTCGTCCCTCCGCCAGGGCCTAACAGGAAAATCGATGTCAGAGTTCGCGTATCTTTTCACTCCGATTCGCATCGGCCACTTGACCGTCAAGAACCGCATCTGTTGCAGCGCGCATGCCGATGCGTTGGCGGAAGACGGTATGCCAGGAGAACGCGAACGACGATATTACGAAGAGAAGGCCATCGGCGGTGCGGGCTTCATGATGTGCTTCGGTTCGGCCAGCGTGCATCCTTCCAGCACCGCGCGTGATTGGAACGGCGTGGAAGTTTTTGACGACCGCGTGATCCCCTTTCTGGCTGAATTTAGCAGCACGATGCATAAATATGACGTGCCGGTCGTTTGTCAGATAACGCATCGCGGTCGCCGTGGCCGGAGCATCGATTTATGGAATCGCATGTACGGCCCCAGCGACACTCGTGAGCCGAATCACCGCGAAAATCCGCATCCGCTGGATGAAGCGATGATGGACGAGGTGGTGCAGGCCTTTGCCAACGCCGCTGGGCGGCTTCAAGCAGGCGGTTTCGACGGCTGCGAAGTGATGGCAAGCCACTGCCATTTGATCGATCAATTCTGGAGCCGCAATGTCAACAAGCGGACCGACGAATACGGGGGCGATTTGGATAATCGCTTGCGCTTCGGCGTGCGTGTCATGGAGGCCGTACGAGAACGGGTCGGGCAAAACTTTATTGTCGGCATTCGTGTGACGGGAGACGACTTCATCGAAAACGGCCTCGACGCGCCGCAAATGCAGGAAATCTGTGGCCGATTGAATGATCTCAAGTTGCTCGATTACTTCAATGTTATCGGCGGCTCCGCCGAAACGTTTGTCGGTGAATCGGCGGCTGTCCCCAATATGTCATTCAAGCTGGGCGTGTACGAGCACCTCGCGGCCAACATTCGACAAGTCGTCGACGTGCCGGTGATCGTCACGGGACGTGTTGTCGACCCTGTTCAAGCGGATAAACTGATTGCCGAAGGACATGCCGACCTGTGCATCATGAATCGAGCATTGATCGCGGACCCTCACATGCCGAATAAGGCGCAAGCAGGTGCGCTCGAGGATATTCGTCAGTGCATGGGCTACAACGAGGGTTGTATTGATCGGATTTACACAGGACGAGGTGTGACGTGTGTTCAAAATCCGGTCATTGGCCGTGAGCGCGAGTGGTCGCAGATGCCGCCGACAACCGAGCGCCGCCGGATTGTGATTGTTGGCGGCGGTCCAGCAGGACTGGAAGCTGCCCGCGTGTGTACTTTGCGTGGTCATCACGTTGTCCTCTTTGAGCAGTCCGAGCAGCTTGGCGGTCAGACGCTGATTGCCAAACTCGCGCCGGGCCGACAGGATTTCGACGGCGCGATTCGCTGGTCGAGCCTGCAATGTCGTAAACTGGGTGTCGATCTCCGACTCTCCACGCGGGCCACATTGGAGGTGATCCTGGCGGAAAAGCCCGACGCCGTGGTGATTGCCACGGGCGCAACGGCACGGGCCCCTCAGCTTGCGGGACAGGAGGCACATCAGTTGGTGTCGGCCTGGGACGTTTTGCAGAATCGAGTCCACGATCTCGGGCAAACCGTGCTGGTCATCGACGAGGAATACGGCCATCAAGGTCCGACGACTGCGGAATTCCTTGTCGATGCGGGGAAAGAAGTTGACCTCATCACGAGCCAGGAAACCATCGGCAATTTTTTAGGCGCGACCACGCGACCACCTTTAATGCGCCGCTTGTTCAAAAAGCGCGTGCAAATCTTCAACCATTTGGAAGCACGATCGCTTGAGAAGGGCATTCTCCAGGCCCGCAACATCTGGTCGGGGGACATGCACGAGGTCGGCCCCTACGAGAGTTTTGTGTACGCCTATGGTGGTGTTGGCTTGGATGAGCTGAGTGGCCCTCTCAAAGCGAAGGGCGTGGCTGTGGAAGTGGTCGGCGATGCCTTCGCGCCGCGGTCCCTCCAGCACGCGATCTTGGAAGGTCATCAGTTGGGACGGAAATTGTAGGTAGCCGACGCATCTACGAAGGTGGGAAGCGCTAGCATATCACTATTTTGAAAGAGCAACCGATCATGTCACATTATACTCAACCCGAAACATACGCGGCGTTGCGTCGAGATGTGGAACAAGCCACGACACTCACTCCCGATGCGTACCGCAGTGAAGAATTCTTCCGGATCGAACAGGAGCGACTCTGGTCACGAAGTTGGGTGATTGCTGGCTACGCGACGGAGATCCCTCAACCTGGCGATGTTTTGGTGGCTGACGTGGCGGGTCAATCAATCATTGTGGTTCGTGATCGGTCCGGTGTGCTGCGCGCCTTCCATAATGTGTGTCGGCATCGCGCCTCGCGCTTGATCGAGACGAACACAAATTGCAAGGTAATCCGTTGCCCCTACCATGGCTGGGGATATAGTCTTGAAGGTGAACTGCTCGGCACACCTTATTTTCAAGGTCTCGACGTGCCAGCCGGGTCCGAGGCCATCTATCAAATGACTTCGGGCGTCGCTGCCAGCTTTTGCAAGGAAGAGCACCCCCTGTTTCCCGTGCATCTTGCGCAATGGGGTGGGCTGATTTTTTTGAATCTGGCGGCTGAGCCGCATCCGTTTGATGAATGGATCGGTGATCTTGGCCAGCGGTTTTGCCGGCATCCGCTCGACGAACTGAAACTTGTCAGAAGTCGCAAGTATGAGATCAAGGCTAACTGGAAGTTGATCGCCGAAAACTTCATGGAATACTATCACTTACCCTGGGGGCACCCCGAACTGTGCAATGTCTCGGGTTTTGACAATCACTACCGATATCAAGGCCCTGGCATGTACACGGGCATGTGTACGATTCCCCTGACGAATGATCCCAACACGATTTCATTTGATTTACCCACCATGCCCGGCCTGAATCCCACGGAAGCGCAAAGCGCGTATTTCGTGCTGCTGTTTCCCAACATTGCGCTGTGGATGTTCCCGCACCATTTGGTAACTTTGCTCTATCGACCTCTCAGTGCCGGCGTGACGCTCGAATCGATGGACATCCTGGTGCATCCCTCGGCGGAAGCAACTTCACAATTCGATGAGGTCATTGACAGGATCACGTCGTTCTGGGCTTTCGTGAACGAACAGGACGTGCGGCTAGTCGAAAACGTTCAACGTGGCCTGCAATCTCGCGCGTATCCTGGTGGGCGTCTGTGCTATCACTTCGAGGAACCTGTCCATCGCTTTCAAAACATGGTTGCCGATCTTATGGTGGGAGAGCTACACGTTCCCGCCGGAGATGGCAAAAATCAGGCCCCCGACCTATCGCCCATGCACGATTAGATCATAATCTTTGGGAAGTTTTTGCTATAGCAGACAAATCCCCCATATAAAGAACCTCTTTGTGCTTTGTTATTGTTGCTGAATCTTGGCAACTCACCAGATTTGCCTACGATGGAAATATGCAAACCACTTACTCCATTTCCGGAATGCACTGCCAGGCCTGCGAGCGTAAAGTGCAAGAGGCTCTTGGTGCCATCCACGGAGTAGCATCGGCGCAAGTCTCGCTCAGCACAGCGACGGCAACGCTCGATTCCGCGGCTCACTTGCCACTTGCTGAACTACAAGCAGCGGTTTCCAGAGTAGGCGATTATCGCCTGACACCCACCACGACAGTTAAGAGTGGTGAAGCCTGTGAGATTTCTGCGGAATCGCCGCTTGCAAAAGGCTGGTTGCAAACCTACAAACCTCTGCTCACGATTGCGGCCTTCATCGTGGGCGGCACCCTGCTGATCGCGATCTCCACCAGTAATTGGCAAGCGATGTCGCTGATGAACAGCTTCATGGGGTTGTTTTTCGTCGTGTTTGCCTTCTTCAAGATTCTCGACGTGCCAGGCTTTGCACGGGCCTATCGCTCGTATGATGTCATCGCCAAGCGGTGGCCAGCATACGGTTACCTTTATCCGTGGATCGAACTCACCCTCGGCGTTTCCTATTTGTTGGGCCTCTGGCCGCTCGCAACCAATTTGGTCACGCTTGGTATAATGAGTGTTAGCACGGTTGGCGTGGTCAATGCCGTAAGGAAAAAGCAGCAGATTCAGTGCGGCTGCCTGGGTACCGTGTTTGAACTTCCCATGAGCACCGTCACGATTGTTGAGGACGTGCTGATGGCCGCGATGGCTGCCAGCTCGTTAGCGTTGTTGATGTAATCAACTCGCTGACTGATTCTGCCACGGCCCGTTAATCGCCACGGTCATGCCACGATGCTGCATGTTGACAAACAGCGTGGTCCCGTCAGGTGAGAAAGTCACACCGGCAAATTCGGTGCGCAAATGATTCTGAGCGAACGGGTAAAGCTGACCACCAGGAGTGATGCCAATGATTCTGGCACCATTCTCTCGATCTTCGCAGGTAATAACGTCTCCCCATGGGGAGACGGTCAAATTGTCAGCAGCCTCAAGAATCGCGGCATCATTTGGTTCGATAAAAAGCTCCAGTTGGTCGGCGTTGCCTGAATCCGGCTTGGCGGGAATGAATCGCCAAATCTGCCCCATTTGCGCTTTGCCACCGTTGGTGCAGGCAATGAAGATTTGCCCCTTGCTGTACCACATTCCCTCGCCCCGCGCAAAACAAGCCGCGCCTGCGTCGAAACCACGAAAACGCAAGTCATCCTCTGGCGCAGTCACCTCGGTCATATCGATCCACTCAACTGCGTACTGCTTGCCAACTTCGACTGTTTGTTCCTTCCAGTTGCGTGTGTCGAGCGAGGTTGTCTCCACGAACTTCAGCGCCTGCAGCTTGCCGCCATCTAGTAGCTCACCCGGCTTATTTGGCAAAAACCGATAGATGAGTCCGTCGTCTCGATCTTCGGTTTCGTAAACAATGCCTGTTTCGGGATCCACCGCGACGGCCTCGTGATTAAATCGTCCCATGTCGACAAGCGGTACGGCCTCGGCGAGCGCGATTTCGTGGGTCGCGGGAACCTCGAAGTTGTAGCCATGATCGCGCTCACTAAGGTAGTCGCCATCCGTTCCCGGCCCGGTGCGAATCACGGTTTCTTCGCATGTGATCCAACTGTTCCAAGGAGTGGGCCCTCCCGCGCAGTTGCGGCTTGTACCGGCGAGACTTAAAAAATCACGGACGACTTTTTGACTTTTCGTGTCGTAGACCAATGTCGTCGTCCCACCAAGGTGCGGCGTCAGCCCTTCACCCTGATCGTAAAGCTTTTTAGCATCAACCTTGCCGTAAATCTCGTTGAGCTTTCCAAATGGCCCAGGTGTATCGAGAGGCATCAGCTCGTGGTTACGCACGACGATTGTCAGACCATCAGGGCCGGCAAATGTTGTCATGCCATCCGGCAAACCGGGAGTGATCAAGCCGTCACTCATCGGCGCGCCACTTACTGAAATTACACGATAATTGAATCCCGCCGGGAGATCAAGCACGCCATTCAAATCATCGACCAACGGCCCATACGGTGCGCTGTGGGCATCTCCATTGCCGTAAGCGGGCTGTTCGCAATAGTTGCGCAGCGACAAAAATCCGGCGGCAAAAACCGAAGATCGAAGCAGAAAATCGCGACGTGAAGCATTCATGGCAAACTCTAGGAAGGAAAATTTGATTAACGCTACGTTAAGCCACGGCTTGCAAGAATTCAAGCGGGATTCGCGTAGATTGAAGAGTGGATTGCCTGAAATTGACCGAATCTTAACCGGCACTAAACAATGCTACGGTAGTACTCAATCGACAGTTCAAGCCCTTCGTCAAATGACACTTGTGGCTCGAATTTTAAGAGTTTTCGTGCCAGTGAGATGTCAGCCAAACTTTCCCGCACATCGCCTGGCCGAGGATCTGCAAAGACGGGTTCGATCTTCGTGCCGAGCACACGATTGATTGAGGCAACGAGGTCTAAAAGCGTAAATTGCTTGCCGGTGGCAACATTAATCACTTGGCCAGCCACGCCCTGGGCGGCAGCAGCCAGCAAATTACCGCGGACGATGTCACTCACAAAGGTAAAATCTCGCGATTGGAGACCGTCCCCATAAATCGTCGGACGCTTCCCCTGGAGCATAAGTGACACGAAAATCGGAATCACTGCCGAGTATTCGCTGTCGGGATCTTGCCGCGAACCAAACACATTGAAATAACGAATCGTCACCGTTTCTAGACCATAGGTTTCCGTAAACGCCCGGCAATAGCCCTCGGCCGCCAACTTAGCGGCGGCATAGGGTGACAAAGGAGCGGGTACAATTCTTTCACTCTTGGAACGGGTAGGATCATTGCCATAAGCGCTGCTCGAACCAGCGTAAACCACGCGGCGCACTCCTGACTGCCGTGCCGCTAGGAGCACGTTGAGCGTGCCCGCTACACAGACCGCGTTGGTATCAAGCGGCGCGGCCACACTCCGCGGCACCGAGGCCAAGGCGGCTTGATGGAAAACGATTTCCACACCTTCTACGGCTCTTGCTACCGCCTGCGGATCGGTAACATCACCTTCGACGAATTCCACCTTGCCACCGAGATGCGCGAGATTCTCACGACTGCCAGTATCCAAATTATCGAGCACACGCACCGCGTCGCCACGCTCGACCAAAGTCGTCGCGATATGAGAGCCGATAAATCCAGCGCCGCCAGTTACTAAGACATTCAACAGAACACCTCTTTTTGTAGTGAAAACTTGTTGGACGTATTGTCAAGCTTTTGGAGTAAGTCGCAACCCATATCACGGCAAGAAATGTGCTGTCCTGAGGCATATAACCATTTGGCATGCTTATGCTTCGCGATTCGTGCTTCGAATGCGTTTCAGCCACGGGTTATCAGTTTCTGCTGGTCGAAATCAGGTATTATCCACCTGACAATTGCTAGCGCTAGCCTTTTGCTTATAATATGGACCTCTCCTTTCTTCCCCTCTTTTCACTCCTGATTTGGAGGCCTGCCATGAAGCGATTTGCTGTCTTGAGTGTCTGTTGGTTCTTGTTGGCCCATTCTCTGACGTTGACCGCCGCGACCATTGAAAAAACCACCGGCAAGCCCGCCATCCAAGCCGCTGGGCCGCTTGCCTTTGGTCCCCATGGTGTGCTGTTTGTCGGCGACCCTCTGAGTGCGGCGGTCTTCGCCATCGAAACGGGTGACAACACCCCAAGCCCTGAAAAAGCTGCCGTCGATGTGGCTGGAATCGACGCCAAGATCGCCGCCATGCTCGGCACCGTAGCCGACGACATTCTGATTAACGACTTGGCCGTGAATCCCGCGAGTGGGAATGCCTATCTCAGCGTTTAACGCGGTCGAGGGCCCACTGCCGCGCCTGTCATTTTGAAAGTCGACTCTCAAGGTGAGATCAGTGAACTTGCGCTCGACCAAGTGGCTTATTCCAAGGCCGAGATGCCTAATCCACCTGAAAACGCGGAAGTGGGCGAAGGTCGCCGGCGGCGCAATAATCGCCTCGAATCGATCACCGATTTAGCTTACGTGGATGATCGGCTGTATATCGCTGGGTTGTCGAACGAGGAGTTCTCTTCGCAATTCCGTTCGCTCGAATATCCGTTTACGGAAGCCGAAGCCGGCACGGCAGTCGAGATTTTTCACGGTTCGCACGGACAGTTAGAAACCCGTTCCCCGATTCGCACCTTCACCACTTACGACATCGACGACGCGCCCCACTTGCTCGCGGCCTACACCTGCACACCGCTGGTGAGAATCCCCATCGCCATGCTGCGCCCCGGCGAAAAAGTTCAAGGCGATACGGTTGCCGAATTGGGTAATCATAATCGGCCGCTGGATATGATCGTTTACACGAAAGATGGAGCTGATTTTGTGCTGATGGCTAATAATTCCCGTGGCCTCATGAAGATTCCCATGGCCGACATCGGTAAGATCGCGCCAATCGTGGACCGCGTCCCTGACAAAGCGGGGCTTGAGTATGAGACCATCGCAGAGGGCAACGGCGTGGTGCAGCTTGATCAGCTCGATAAGGACCATGCCCTCGTGCTCGTGCAAGCCGATGGTGGTTTTGATCTCAAAACGATGCCCTTACCGTAATTTCTTCTGGAAATCACCAAAGCCCGGGGATGGCAATCCCCGGGTCTAGTTTTCACATATTGCGAGCTTCCGATATGCGCTGGCAGCAATTTTTGTGCGCGTGTTTGCTGGCGACGGCATCAACGATAACTCTTGCCGCAGAGCAACAGCCACGTATCGTCTTTGAATCACCCGAGCGAATTGTCGTGAAAGGTTTGCCGGACAAGGCTTTGAAATCTACAGGTCCAAATTCCTTACGTGTCTCCGTGGCAACCGGTGACAACAAAACCCTTCTACTCGGAAGAGGCAAAGTCGTCGGCAATTCGTTTGTGTTCATGCCACGTTTTCCGCTCCGAGCTGGACTGCAATACCTTGCCGTTTTCGAACCGATGAAGATGGAAACCTTGTTTGAAGTCCCCACCGTGTCAAACGGCATTGAGACGAAAGTGGCCAAGGTTTATCCGAGTGCTGAAATTTTGCCCAACAACCAACTCAAGTTCTACCTCCATTTCACGGCTCCCATGAGCCGTGGCACAAGCCACCAGCATGTCAAATTGCTGGACGAACAAGGGATCGTCGTGGATTTGCCGTTTGTCGAGATCGGCGAAGAACTTTGGGACAAACGCCAACAACGTCTCACCCTGCTGCTGGATCCCGGTCGGATCAAGCGTGGGCTCAAGCCGCATAATGAAGTTGGCCCGCCTCTTGTGGCCGGACACTCTTATACGTTGGTCATCGACAAGAATTGGCTCGACGCCGAGCGACGACCTCTGCAAGCAGAATTTCGCAAGTCGTTTCGCGTCGAACCGGCGGATCGCTCACAGCCGAACCCAGCCGAATGGAACATCGAAATTCCTGCCCCGGGTTCGATGGCTCCGCTGGTGCTCCTGTTTGGCGAATCACTCGATCATGCCTTGCTCACCCACTGTCTGGAAGTGAACGACGCTGCCGGTAAAACGATTGCTGGCGTAGTGACTCTCTCCGACCACGAATCCCATTGGCAATTCACGCCAAAAACTCCTTGGCAAACAGGCCAATATAGAATTCACATCGACACCCGTTTGGAAGACCTCGCCGGCAACAGCATCCAGCGATCCTTAGAGGTCGATCAAGCAACGCTCCAAGAACAGATAGCCGCCCACATCGAGCTACCTTTCACGGTGCAATAACAATTCGCGTTAGCCGGCAGTGTCCCGCTGCCGTGCCAGAGTCGCATATCGCCCTGGACTAACTCCAAATTGACACTTCGCCGAAATCTACTTCCCACTCGAAAGTCGCTTCGTCGCTCACTCGACAAACCGCGATGTCGCCGAAATCGTCGTCCACGCCTCTGAAAACTGGAGCCAATTCCGCAAAGGCATCGTCGCGTGATGCTGCGCCCACATATTCGCCAGATTCGATTTCCTCCCCCGCAACAAAGACCACGAGTTCCGTGCTAAGAGAATCAATCCAATAGAGCGATGGGCCGATCTGATTTTCGTCTGCAAAACTACTTATCGCGGCAAGCGGTGGCGGACTGCCGTACTGACCTTGCCAAATCACAAGGTCGTCGCCGTTCACGGTGCCGTCGTTGTCAGCATCGCCATCGGCCTTTTCGGCGTTTGCCGTACCATGTCCCCGCTGCCAAGCGAGGAAATCGCGTCCATCGACGTCGCCATCGTCATCGAAATCCGCGGAGTCGGGTTCGTTCAGTTCTCCATCCGTTCCCGGTGAACCACTCGGCTGCAGGCTCGCCCGCCAGTTCACGGGGTTATCAAACGGATCGGACGGGGAACCACCAAGGGGATTTTCGCCCGCCGCGAGGGAACCGATGTACTCTAGCGAATTACCACTCCCGTCAGGAGTTGTCGGCCAACCCGCTATGTTGCTGTCGCCATAGGTAAACGATTGCAACAGCTCGCCCAGTGGCCCCCGCAGCGAGATCAATTCCCCCTCATTGGCCAAACTCCCGGTAAAGACTCCGGCGGCAACATTCGTCGCACCTGGGTAAGCCAAAGCAAACGCCGTTTGGTTCTTCACGGCCACAATGCGCTCGCCGGGATTCAGTGTCCCCGCGGAGAACGTGAACCCTCCCGCCGAGAACTCCGTAATCTGCACACCGGCAAGCTCAATCGCCTCGCTACCCGTATTTAGCAGTTCAAAGTATTCGGTGTCGTCCGCCGAACCAGGCGGGTTGTACATAATCTCGACGATCCGCAGCGACAACGGCTCTTCCAGCACGAACGTCTTGGCTACCACGGAACTCCAATCGTTCGCCGTGCCAGCATCATTAAAGTAAATGCGGGCTTTCACCTGAGTCCCCACCGTCAGATTGATGGGGCTGCTGTACTGAATCGCCGAGGACGAGAACAAGTTCGTTGTTGCATCGCGCGGGTCAGTATCGTCAAGCGTGTAATAAATCACGGCAGCACCCGGAGAACCCACGGGCTTCGAGAGTGTCAAATCAAACCCCGAGGCAATCTCTCCACCGTATTGGCTAAACAAGGGGGCATCGAGCGTGGGAATCCAATCTGTTTTCACTCCACTGACAGTGTTGAATTGCTGGAGCGCAATTGCCGTACGCAAAGGAAAAAAATCGGTCATCAACCCGGCGATGTTGGCCCGCCAATCGTCGCGATCATAGGACGTCGCTACCCGATCGTTGCCCCATCGAGCCGATTCACCATTGATTGCTCGGTCAATTTCATCCGCTCGTTTTTGAAAAACAGATGCGGCCACACTGGGAGTTAGCAACCCGCCATTAAACATGAGCTCTTGAGCCCGGTCTGCAAACTTGAGGCGATACTCCTCGCTAAGCATCAACCGATGTTGAATTCTAGTCGGTCCAAAAGCATCGTCCTTGATTGTGGAATTGTAATTGACGTTGTATGTGCTTTCTCCCAACGCAAGGTTGTCGTCGGTAGGCCAAGCGTGCTCTTGGTCCCAAGCGTGGAATCGCCATCTGCCGTTAACGTCAACGTGATTAAACGTGGCATACCAGTTGTCCTGGCCCCAATCCCAATTGCCCGCGTAGTAATGCACGATCATGTAGTCGATAAAACTGTCGACGTCCAATAGACCCACAACCTGCTGGTAATCAACCGAATTCGCCAGATTGTGCCCCACCTCAGTCAACAAATTCGCATAAGCCGCTTCCGCCGCAAGCCCGCCGTCAACCTGCAAGTATTGCGCTGGGTGTGCCACAACGCCGTCAAACGCCTTGATGGCATAGTAGTCTTCTTCCTTACCTCCAAAATACTCGGCGGCGAAGCTATCATCGGGCCGTTCGTGTGCATTGTAGATACCCCAATAAATACCATTGATGTAGAGGTGAACCCAGCGACCATGCGGAGAGGTGCCACCAGCAAGATTAATCAAGTCCGAGACTGCTTGATCGTTGACATATTTGGCCACGCCATGTTGCTGCACGCTGGAGGTTAACCAGGTGTAGTTAAACTGGGCATCGAGAATAAAGGTATCAAATTCGTTTCCCGCGCCCCCGCCGTCGATTACGGAATTGCCGAATAAGGTCGACGATTCAAGTTTCTTATCGTATGGAACCTTAAATTTGACCTGTAACGAAAGTTTGTCGGTGTTCCAACGCGTGGTACTGGAATGTCCCTGAATCTCGACCGCAGCGTCGATTTGAAATTCCTCACTGCCATCAGCCGTGAAATACTCGAACGAACTGGCTCGTTCGTCGCTGGAATCTTTCCAGGGCGTGTTCTCGGTATAGATCCCATGACTTGTGCCGTCGCCGAAGATGTCTTTCCAATTCATCACCAGCGACATGGTGGGGATGGCCTGCAAATCGCTTTTCATTTGCGCGGTGCCGACCGCGCTGACGATGGCAGGATCCATGGCCCAGTCGGGTGGGCTTCCCCAGGTCGTAAAGGCCGGCAAGCCCGTGCCATTCTGCTGCAAGACCTTGTCCAGAAAGACATAGCTTTGCGTATCTACATTGGTGGAGGCAAACCCCGCCTTAAACGCGGCGGCACGAACCGTGACCACCCCACGATTGCCCACAGGGATCGCAGCAGGGTCCAACATAATCGGACTGCTATAAGTCAGGCCATTCGTAAGAGTGGGGATCGAACCGTCGGTTGTATAGCGGATCGTTGCACCCGGCGTGGACGATGTGATCTCCAAATTAAAGGCCGTATCGTAAAACCCACGGTCGTGCGAAAAGGCCGTGTCCTCGACCACCCCGTTCAAACCCACGCCGTTAGCCATCCCTGGTGTCGGTGAAACCATGTAGTAAGTAAAAATCGCTCCACTCGCCAGCTGTGCGGTGAGTTTCGGGTGTATCAGAAAATCGCCGGTCTGGGTGGTATGATTCGCGCCGTAGATCGCCAGCAGGTTTTCTCCTTCCACGATCGTGTCCAGCCAATCCGTCAGGTCAATCACGTCGGGAGAACTTATCACGGTTGCGTCGGGCCGATTAGCGCGTGCGTTTAGCTCCCAATTCTCTCCAACTTTATAAGACGTATTAACCGACATTCCCCATATGGACTGAGCCTGGAACCGATCCAGGCACCGAATGCTCCCCATTTTATTGGTCGTCCCCACCGCGCGTCTAGCGCGTGGTGAAAATTTCGACAGATCTTCTTGGCCCGCGCC
>Ga0163150_10003029_pt1 | contig 24393 bp, 38 predicted proteins | sample OliLakLV19P2IB_FD_148628 | JGI IMG/M metagenome (GOLD analysis project Ga0163150, IMG submission 148628) | Freshwater microbial mat bacterial communities from Lake Vanda, McMurdo Dry Valleys, Antarctica - Oligotrophic Lake LV.19.P2.IB | ecosystem: Environmental > Aquatic > Freshwater > Lake >...
ATATATACGCGAGACCTCATGCTCCCCCCAGTGCGAGAAAGAATAGCCTGACGATTCCTGCGAACAGTGCGCTCAGGCCGATCAGTACGACGATAGCCTCGCCCATCATCCGAAAAACCCAGCAATGGCCGCGTTCACTGTCGCCACCGGGAACTTGAACGGCCATTCGTCGGGGAAGTCAACGCAGCCCGGCCGTGAACCGGATTCGACGCACCGACCATCTTCGTCACGAATGACGGCGGCGAGAATATATCGGGCGTGTGTCACGGCCTCGTTATAATCGGGCGTCATATGCTGTACAGCGCCCATGCAGTCGATAACGGTGTAGATCATGCAGCGGCCTTTCTAGTGTCGGGCTTCAACCTGCGCGGAGAGCGTAAGGAAGCCGGGGCAGCCTCGAGAGCGTAAGTGAGGCCGGGAGGCCGGGGTATTCCGACCGCCACTAGTAGTATCGGTGGGATCAGGACAATACGTGACAGAATCCCCCGACATCGACCCGGTGGAAAACCCCTGCAAATACGTACAATTCGAAAATCGGAGGCGTGGCCCAGAACAACTGACCTGTCTCTGCACCAGCTCTATTCCCCTCTAAAACCCTTTTATTGCATTCCGTAGCAAATGCATACGACCTGCATTTGTCACAATAAGAGTGTGGTCTGCTTGCGAACACTGGATTATGCTCTATTCAGGCCTGCATCCTCCTTGGCTGTGGGCCGGTGAGCAAAGTCAAGAAACCCCTGCACTTCGCCGTTCATAACATATTGTCCGATTCGGCACTTAGGAAGATATTCGAGGTTCGGATCTACGAAGATGAGAGACGTCTAAGGGGAGGATGAGGGGGGAGCGCTTGCGTCCCACTCTGGCGTTATACTTCGGTCACGAGCGACTGGCTCACAAGACCGGCACGTTCCCCTCGGGCACAAGAAAGAAGGAGAGAAGTGAATAAAGTCACTGTACAAAGCAAAGCGTTGCTCAATAAGATAAGTCGAAACCGTGATCGGCATCAAGAAGACTTCGACGAAGCGATGACTGGTTACATGAAGGACTTTAGAAAGGCTTTGGAGCTGAAGCTGACACAGATCGGCCAGGCAGAGGAATCAGGGGACAACATTCCTTCACAAGGCTTTCCTGATCTTCCAGTCCCCAGGGAACACCTCACGGAGTACGACCGGGTTATCCAGATGATTGAGATGAGCGTCGAACATCAGATCGAGCTTTCAAGCGTGGAGTTCGCGCAGTACGTTCAGGATGATTGGGCTTGGAAGCCCGCGTTCGTTGCTACGAGTTCCAACTACAAGAAGTCGAGCACGGATATTCTCTTCTGATCATGAAACCGTTTGCGCTTCGCGCAATATGTATACCCAAACACATTATGTGTATACTCAAAACACGTCTCCCTTGGTCGGGTGGCTAGGCCCCCCGGCATTCCTCGGGGGGTCTTTCTGTAAGGAGAGTCGCTCATATGGGACATCTCATAGGACAGATCAGGGACAGTCGGATTGGTAGGCGATCATAGGGTCTTCTTTCTCTTATCTTCGATAAAGTGAGATCTAGTTGCTCTTACAGGGATGAAAGTAGACAGAATGAACACCTTTGTCCCCCTTATATACGAAGGCCCCCCGCCGAAGCGAGAGGCCAACGTAACCCTGAGAGCTGTCGATCAACCTACCAGGGATACTCTCTGACGATCGTGGGGAAGGGTTCGGGGCTTGCTCCACCCGCCTTGAAGGAGAGGTTCTTGACGTGTTTTCCTTCGATGAAAGCGTTGAAGGCCTTGATCGTCATGGCGTAGACAACGATCCTGTTCGGCTTCTTCGCTATGATGCGCGAGTTCTCAAGCCACCTCTTCAAAGCGTAAGAGGGCATTCCTTCGATGAGGTTCTCGCCCTTGCGTACTTGCTCAAGGAAAGCAAACGCTTCGCCCGGAAGGTCTTCTTCGCTGTAGAACTGAAGGGCAGCAGCAGCGGTTCCGTTTCCTACGCGGGTCAGAGAGTTGCCAATGACGAAGTTGACGGCTTCGACAACGCCTTCGTTGTCCCCAAGCCAACGGAGTTGTTCGCGTCGAGAATGACCGAACCCTCTGTCTTGTCCTTGAGAGAGCGTGCCTGACTCATACGCCATGCCGAAGTTGATCATGCTGGCGAGAGTAGTGGCGTTGATGTGCCCCTTCATGCGAAGGGTGTCGGCGAAAGACCTTGCTGCTCCGATGTCGAGCGTTTCCTGAGCCTTGGCCTGAACGCCTTTCACGACGAGAGAACGGATGGGCTTGTTCGCTTTGATGACTGCCATCAGTCTGTTCTGCCCATCAATCAATCGTTTCCCGTTGAAAACTATCGATGAGCCGTTCACCTCCCAGTCACCTCGTCGGATGTCCTCGGCGTACTGCTCGATCTTCTTCTCTTTCGGATTCCTGTTGTGCGTGTTGTTCAACAGCCAGGCAGATGCCTTCTTCGGGGTGATCGTTTCGATTTCAGCGGTTACTGTCATGCTTCTTCTCCAATTGGGGTTGACCGATGAAGGGAATGATGAAGGAGAGCAAGGAGAAGATCAAGGCCCAGGGGAAAAGGTGGCCTTGCAAGGCCGCGTCCGACGACTCGCGTACATTGCCTAATGCCGGGGGGGTGACAGGCGTCGATCTAGTGTAGGCCCGCACGCGGAACGCTAGAGACCCGAGTTCGATTCTCGGCACCTCCACTGAGAGAAAGATGGTTCATGACTCGCAAGAAGAACATTGACCGCAACGAGTTCGTGAAAGAGGCCAGCGATCAAGGCCATCGTGTTCGCACGTCAATCGTGAACCTCAACGATGGGTACTGCACCCGCTGTGGGGCTGAGTTCGAGCTGGTCGCCTCGAAGGTCAAGGGCAAGGATCTACGCACGAGGAAATGCGGCGGCGTAGGCACCTTCTGAGGGAGAAATGATCCCCTCATCCTCCCCTTTACTGGCCTGTCCCGGCCTCGGGTAAAACGTCTTTCTTGACGTCGCCCCTACACCCTGGCTACAGTTCTCAGTAGTAGGGTCGTCCCATCACAGCCAACACTAGGCCTACGATGATCAGCACTACACCGAAGGTGACTAGGATGCTTGCTGCCTTGAACAGCAGGCCCAATATAAGTAGAAGAATTCCGAGAGTAATCATGCTTTGTAATCTACGCAAGGATTTGACATGAACAAGACCCTCCGCAGGCTCGGCAAAACAACGAAGGCGATCAAGACCAAGGCTCTCAATGGGGAGAAGATGACGAAGCCTGAAAAACTTCGAGTATTGAAGGATGCTCGTAAGGCGATTTCAGATCCCGGCCGCTGGGCGAGGGAAGCCTATCTCGTCTCTGAGAATGGTAGTTCCAGCCTGAAATACCCCTCTGAACAAGAAGAGGGTGATATAAGGATGTGCGTGATGGGGGCGCTGGCTGTTAGTTGTGGAATGGCGGGTGAAGTTTCTGAAACATTAGCGGGTCAGAATCTTGTTCAATGCAGTCTTGGCGCAATCATGACGGAGGCTCTGTCGAGGGTTTCTCACGAGATTACAGAAGATGACATTTACGAGTCGTGGTCGGCGGCTCAGTTCGGCGGCGGCGTTGAAGGGGAAGACTTTGACAAGTTCCTCAAGAGACACAAAATGAATGCTTTCGAGTGGTACGCTTTTGCCCGCGCAGACTTTGCTCTCGACCTCATCTACGGGTTCAACGACAGCGACGAAACAGATCACGATGGAGTTCTCATGCTTTTGGATTCGGCTATTGACATTTTGGAGGGTAAATGACTGACAAGGTTCAGTTTCGAGGAAGGCACGTTCTTGTTGGCGATGCCCGGCAGGGTGTAAGCATCGAGAACAGCTCTCAATCCACAGTAACATTGACGCTAACTCACAAACAGCGCTCCCTTGCGGTCACTGTGATCAGCGACCACCTTCGTCAATTGTTCAAACAGTGGGAGGGGGACGACCCTATTCGTCCTGACCGCCCTACGAATCCCCCTGGCGAGGCTATGTGCGAGCGGTTTGGTTGTTCCCAACTACTTCGTCACCAGAGCTTGATTCTAACCAAGGGTTGGTATGCGGAGATATTTGATGGGAGTGCGAAACCAGCTTCATTCTGTCTCGGCCCATATCCTCGCATCACCGATGCAGAACGCGAGGGCCAGTTGAAGATCAATGGCTTAGGGTATCGATTCTGGATGGATACTCTTCATGTCAAGTGAACCTTGTGTATGCCGAGAGCTTGCTAATATCACGTGTGTTGCCACCGAGCACGACTACGGCCCCATACCTGAGTTCTGTCCCGAGCCCTGCCCTTTTTCAGGCAAGACAGAAAAGGAGCGAGACGATCTGCTTCGTTCCTGGGGCGAGGAATACGCCAAGATGGAGCGAGCTGCAATCGTTGAGTACCTGCGCGATGATGATTTCGGCAGTGACGCACCGTTCGACTCGCCAGCCGCAGGCGGTTTTATGGCGCTGCGGGGTGTAGCGGAAGGGATTGAGAATGGAGCACACCTTGAGAATGGCTGACGGCCACTGCGACACCTGCGGCGTCAACTGCCAATGAGATCGCACTGCCCTCACGGTGTACACCTACAAGAGGACATCTGTTTGTCTTGCATACAAGTGCGATCAAACTTTCATCTCGTCTGCACGCACTGTGGGGTGTCAGGTAACTGGGAGTGGGCTGATACTCATCTTCTAAAATGCGCCGGACTCGTCTCTTCGGAGGTAGATGATGTTGAAATCCCATTTTGAGAGCGAACTTCGCGACGCCTACAAAAATGGCGCGTGGTGCTACAGACAGGGCGAGAGGAATCCTTACTCGTATGAAGAGAAGCATCTTCGCCGCGCTTGGGTCAAGGGTTGGAAAAGCGAAAAGGATCGGCATGAAGCATCGCTTCTTCACGCTACACTCAGTGTCTGGTAAGTACGTCTGTGAGTGCGGCGTGTTCCTGGCGCCGAGGTCGATTGCAACCGAAGTGATCTGGGATCGAATGGATGAACACAGGGCTCTTGCCGAGAAGGGGTTTGAGGAGTTGGCGGTAACGCCGGAAGATTCGTTCGGTAGCGTCCCGTGGGGGTTGTAACCTACTGGAATGGGGAGCCGTGTAAGGCCAAGAGGGTCGAAGTCACGGTGGCTAACCCCCATGATCTAGCGAAGTATTGGGCACGCGATCTCGTTGGTAAGAGGTGGCCAGCAGTTGCCATCATTTACCAATCGAAGATGTTCTTCATCGACAACGAAAACGATGATGGCTGGACAAAGATAACGCTGGGGTTCGGTCATCCGATGTTCCAGCACAAAGGAATCTGGGTGGAAGATGGCAGTGCCGTCAGCGTTGATCAATAGCTTCGACGCTCCTTTTGGGTGGATGTGGGATAACCCTAATGAGCTGAAGTGTTCCTGGCGTGCATCAAGCATGTTGGACAGGATTGTCACCTACGTTCATCGACACGGACTGCTCTTGGTGGGGCAGCTTCGTCTTGACTCTGTGTGGCAGCTTCACGAGAACCCTGGCGAAATGATGCAGGTTCGTCCGGTCTTCCCCGACAGCATGGGTTACGACCGCACCTTCCCAGACATCTTGGGGGGCAGTTCGACACTATCTTGGACGCGATCTAGCGGGTGGCACGGTGATCCTGGCACTCGTCCTCTAGTTGAAAGCAGACTCACGAAGATCTTCGACGAACTGACACAAGAAACACGCAGATCGCCGAAAAGTCGCATGGTTCGATCGAAAAAACCAACAAGAGCTGACATGCTCTACGAACAAGAAATGAGGGGGAATGAGGGGAATGCTTTGTCTGCTGACGCGCAGGCATAACTGGAATTCAAAAACAACCACCCTGGTTACGGACAATAGCGTGATCAATATCGTCATCCGAAAGAAGTGCAGCAGGTGTCATCACCGTGTGCGATACTTTCCACGCCAAGCAGCCTGACGAAAGGAAGAAATGCCGCCGATGAAGAACTCAGATGTAATCAAGATGGTCAAGCACGTCAACGAGCTGATCGCAACCGACGCTGAACTCAGCAACGTCCACCTGGACAGTGTTGACAACTACGTTCGACTAGCGACCGAAGAGCAGGGCGGTTCAACCGAACTTGCTCTCGTAACGAGACTTGTCCGAGAGGTTCGTAGCGCAGGCAAGGTGCAGCGCCGCAAGCGAACAGTCAAGCAGGATGACGTACCCGCGTCGATCCACTCAACTCCCACTGGCCTACAGACTCCGATGCACGATCAGACGGACCCTCCACTGTCAGATTTTGTTGAAGACCCCGAAGCTGAGTCCGTTGAGAAGGAAGCATCCTTTCCGTTTTGACCCCAGATCAAAGCGCTTGACTCAGAGGGGCGGTCTTCGGGCCGCCCCTTCTGCGTAGATTACCTCTATGGCTCATTTCCCGGTTTTGAAGCGTGGACAACGACACCCAATGGTCAAGCGCATGAAGAAGCGCCTCATCCCTGCGCTCAGCAAAGCGGGGAAGCCTGGGTTGGCCGCTCGCATTGACGTCGATAGCGATCGCCACGGCAAATCCTCCGCCGAGGGTGTCGCAGTTCTCAAGAAGAAGTGGGGATTGGGTTCTCGCCCCAACGGAACAGTGACAAAAGAAGTCTGGAAGAGGCTGGGCTTTCACGTTCACGACGAAGATGCGAACGAAGGTCGTGTTCTCAGGGGAATCAAGTACGAACGCGGCGTTGTCGAGGTAGACGGAAATTGGGTCGCCGCGCCTCTCGCCAAAATACTCCTCAACGCTCGTCGCAAAGGCGATTGGGACGGGGTAGTGACGTCTGGGTGGCGCCCTGACAGCTACCAGGCAATGCTCTTTGAAGCGGCTGTCAAGAAGTACGGGTCTGAAGCGGCGGCTCGCAAGTGGGTCGCTCCCCCTGGCAGGTCGAATCATCGCCATAAGGATGAGCGTGCGGCGGCAGACATCACTCTCGCTTACCAGGCAGTCAACTCTGGGGCTGGGCTTTACCTGCCGATGTCGTGGGAAGACTGGCACGTTCAGATTCGCTCTGCCCATCAGGCCGCAACTGCCGCTCCCGATGGCCTTGCCTGCTGCTGACCTTGCCGTGTAACATGCTGCATGGCCACTCCCAACGACTTACAGACTGAAGATCTTTACGGATTCGTCAACGAGCAGATCAAATGGCCTGATGATGCCTGGTTGCCGCCAACAATCTTCGAGTCGAACCTTGAGATGTACTCGGCCGATGGCTATGAGTACCACCACCTGTGGTGTCCCCGCTGCCACCATCGCACAGTTCACACCACAGATACTACGGGGAACGGCGGCGCGGTCATAGTGCATTGCACAAATCCCTCTGGCAAGTGCAGCTACGAGCTGTCTTCAAGGATTTACACCCAACTGGTTCTGGCGGCTCGAATTTTCCGTAGCGTTGTAAATGCTTCTGGGGTGAGCACTGACACATCCGACGATGGAGCTATCCTCTCGGTGAGAGAAAGAGGGATCAATGGACAACCCGGATGGGTTAGACAACAAGATTCGGAAGGCGAACGTGCTGTGGGCGTTGGCCACGAGTATGGAAAAGGTCGTCAATCAGTTCGATCTTACTGATGCTGAAGAGATAGAGCTGAAGCATTCCCGCAAGATCTTCATTGGCCTCGCCGAACGTGTTGATCAGGAGATTGGCAAGTCTATTCGATGCGGCAACGAGATCAAGGCGTTGCGTTGTGGTTAGGGTTCTCAACGGTGAGATCTCAAAGTTTCGAGGCAAGGCGCTCATCCTTCCCGTCAGCAAAGACGGTGTGTTCACAGGACCGCTCATGGGGTGTAGGGCTAATCTTCCGATCAACCACAAGAGCGTCAAGGAGCGATTGGTTCGCAAGATCATTCACTTAGGCGATGTTCTGACAACCGAAGAGGACCGCTACATCATCTTCAACGCTGTAGTCAAGCGCGGACACAGGGATCAGGCCCACTTGATCTACGCCAAGAAGGCCTTGGTCTTGATCGCTGACTTGATCAACGCAGGGTACTCAAGCCCTATTCGCACGGTTGCCATTCCTGCCTGGGGCTGGGGCGAGGATTGGGATGAGATTAGGGAATTCGCCGAGGATACGCTGCCGGCGAAGATCACCATATACGTGTAAGTTGACTCCCCCCCTGGGGGGGTCCTAAGTCGGGTGTGTCCGACCTCCTCACTAAAATTCCCACATCAACTTCCTGGGAGGGAAAATGAGCACTGCGGAGCTAGTCATCGCGCCCAGAGTCAGCGTTTTAGATTACGGCTACGTCAGCATGTTAGACAGCATGGGTGATGACCTGGCAATCGTCAACAACGCAAAGGTCAGCTTCGATGCACGATCAGACGACTTTGGCAATCATGAACAGGGCGTTCTTCGATACATGATGCGCGAGAAGCACGGCAGCCCTTTCGAGTCGGTTGTCTTTCGCTTTGAGGTGTGCGCGCCAATCTTCGTGAACCGTGAGTGGTTCAGGCATCGCATTGGATCGTTCAATGAGCAGTCCTCTCGCTACAAGGAAATGTCTCCTGTCTTCTACCTTCCAGAGGGAGACAACATCAGATCGCAGGAGGGCAAGCCTGGTCGGTACACGTTCGCCCGCATCGAAGATCCTGAGAAGCGTCAGTACGTTCACCACATCATGGAGTCCACGTCTAGGCGTGCCTGGCAGGCCTACAAAGACATGATGGAAATGGGCGTTGCGAAGGAACAGGCGAGGAACATACTTCCGCTGAACCTGTACTCCACGTTCATCTGGACAGTGAACCTTCGCGCGTTGCTCAACTTTCTCTCTCTTCGTCAACACGAGACAGCGCTGTGGGAGATCCGCCAGTATGCCAACGCGATCGCCGAATTCGCCGAGATGGTAGTGCCCTCGACAATGGAATCGTTCGAGGAAGGGGGTCGAGTATGTCCCTGAACCGACATCCCAGAATGCAGGACGTCGGCATGAGAACTCAACTCAGCGCGCATCACCTTGCCCACATCCATCCGATGTCAGTCGTCGGCAGTCCGGCCGAGTGGCGGGATAAGGAATCGCGTTGCCCAGTTTTGGTTGGCCCAGGTGCTGTTATTCGTGAGTTTGTGACAGTACACGCCGGGGTTGAACGATGCACAGAGATTGGCGATCGCACGATCCTGATGGTGCATACGCATGTTGGGCACGACGCAATAATCGGGCATGACTGTGAGATCGCACCACACTGTTCCATTGGCGGCCTAGTTGAGATCGGCGACGGAACGCAGCTCAAGATGGGCGTGATCGTGGCTCCCCGAGTGAAGATCGGCAAGAACTGCTTGATCGGAGCTGGGTCGTTCGTCAACAAGGACATTCCGGATAACAGTGTTGCCTGGGGGAACCCAGCCAAAGTGGTGCGGCAAAGGGAGGAAGGATGAGCATTTCCGTCATCACTCCCGCGATCCCCGAACGCTTGGACATGCTGCGCGAGTGTATGGATTCAGTAAGATGGCAGACGTTACAGCCTTTGGAACACATTGTCGTGATGGATTACGCTCATCAGGGATGTGTGCCCACGCTGAACAAGGCCGCGCTCATGGCAGAGGGCGATTACCTGGCGCTCCTTGCTGACGACGACTTGTTCTACCCCCACCATTTAGAGCTGCTGCATCGCTTCGCTGCGAAGAAAGATGCGGACATTGTCTACTCCTTCTGCGATGTTGAGGGAAGGGGCGGGTGGAATCCCAATAGGACGTTTGACGCAGACGCTCTTCGCCAGGGGAATTACATTCCTGCAACCACTCTGATTCGCACCGGCCTAGCCATGAAGATCGGCTACTGGCGAGACGACAGTCATCTGGAAGCAGAAGATTGGGACTTCTGGATCAGAGCGCTCGACGAGGGCGCTAGGTTTCATTGCGTTCCCGTATCAACCTGGAAATACCGCTTTCATGGCGACAACCATTCAGACAAGATCCTCAAGGAAAGAGTAGCGAAATGATCATCGGACTCCACGGGCAGAAGAGCAGCGGCAAGGATACGGTGTGCGATCGCGCTCGCAATATGTGGGAGGCTTTCTCGCCTGACCAAACCCAGCCGATTGATCGAATCGCATTCGGAGACTGGGTGAAGGCCTCGCTCGCCATTCCATTGCAGGTTTCACCAACGCTGTTGGACGACTACAAGAATGATCCCAATATGTGCATCGCAGTGATCCGAAAGTTTGGGGCGTCACAGTTCGAGTTGGCGAGCGAGCCAGTGCCGCTTCGTAAGGCGATTCAGCTCAAGGGGACAGAGGCGGGCAGGGATCTGCTTGGGGAAGACATTTGGATAGATCCCGCCCTGCCTCGGGGATATGACCACGGCAATCGGATTGTCTTCGTAACTGACGTTCGCTTCCCCAGCGAAGCCTCTCGTGTTCGTCAACTCGGAGGTATCGTAGTTGCGATTGGCCCTTTCAAAGAAGGCGACGATCACTCTTCGGAGAAGCGTTTGCCATACGAGTTCATCGACTTTGAGATCGACAACGAAGTCCGTGACGATGGCTATGAGTCTCTTGACCGCCAGGTGCGCGAGCTGTCGAATTTCGTCAGGTCAATCGCGCCAATAGTCGGGACAAATAATCGACTCTCGGTACTGTGATGAGATTCAAGTGTTCTAATTGCGCCGTGACAATCGTCTCGCCATCGGTTCAATTGGTTCAACTGGAAGAGATTGCCGATGGTGAAATAGCGATCAAGGGCGTCAATTGCAACTTCTGCTGTTACGACAACGCGAGACTGCTGTTGCGTGGCGACAACGAAGCTATGAGGTTTGTCAGTGATTCTTTCGAGCGGAACTAACTGCGAGATCAACAACGGTGAAGTCCCCACGCTAAGGGACATTGGCCAGGGCCTTGGGCGCATTCCTCGCTTCGCTGGACACACAGACACGTGGTATCCAGTCCTATGTCATGTCTTGACGGTTGCCGAGAGCGTTCATCCGAAGTGGTCGATATACGGATTGATGCACGACGCCCCTGAAGCAGTAACATCGGACACCCCAACTCCGTGGAAAACAAAAGAGCAGTCAGCAGTCGAGCACATTCTGTATGAGCGCATCTGCCGAGCCTATGGATTGCCCTGGCCGATCCCGCCAGAGGGACAGGCTGCTGTTGCGGAAGCTGACTATCGCTGCCTGGCAATTGAAGCTCACGTCTTAGGACACAGGAATCCCTGGGCCTGCCTCAGAGAAGATCACCACCCGTTGGAGATCGATAGGGAAATCACTATGGCAACAAAAGCTCGATCAGCTATGGCCGTTGACTGCATTGATCGGGTCATTGCCGCCGATATGTTTACTGCTGCTTTTGTCAAGTTCTCAAGACTGTCTATTGAAGCAGGGCTAGAGCTAAGAACTCACCCGTGCCGACTGTAGCGACCCCTCACGCGGCCCATCTCTTGTCCCTCCACGTGAGAACCCCATCCTCGTACTTGGCAAAGTCAATGCTGAACCTTCCATCGTCCCAAACTTGAGCGGTGACGAAGGCATTGGCCCAATCGGGGCGCACGGCGTAACCCAAGCCTTCTTCGATGAGGCACATGCACCCACCCTGAGCCACCGTCAACTCGTGTGACATTCCCCGCGAGTCGTACATCATCTTGGTTTCCATCTTCTTAGCGTGCGTGTGCCCAACGATCAGCGAGCAATCAAGGTTCTTGATGCTGTTCAACCCCGCATCTTTACCAGTCAACCAACCATGTTGAGCCATCAAGCCAGGAGCGACGTGGACCTTGGCGTACTTGTACGAGCCTTTGTGTTCAGCGTACTCAATGCCCAGTTCGTCTAAGCGGAGGAGGTGGGTAAGGGAGTAGACGATCGCCCCCTCATCCTCTCCTTCCTCAATCGCCTGTCTTAGTCCGATCAGTTTGGGTGTTCGTTCAAGCATGTGATCGTATATGCGAGTATCGTGGTTGCCTGGCAGCTTCTGCCACTTAGTGTTGGGGCTCGCCTGGACATACCGAAGCAGCATTCGGTAGCCTGTATCGACGCATTCTTGGACGCGATCGTCCCATTCGGGGTCGTCTTTGTGCCGGGAGATGTCAGAGAAGTTGAGCGTGTCTCCCATCAGGACGCCGTTCTCGGGGTTGGTCTCCTTTAGGAACTGGACGAACAGTTCCTCCATGACGGGGTGTTGGTGTGGCGCTTGCTGATCTCCAGGGAACACCCATAACGTCGAACCCTCTCTGATCTTCTTGATTACAGGTTTGCGACGAAAGGTCGGCCCTGGGATACGCGCTGGGACGATGGACGAGATTGCGTTTCGTCGGATTAGCCAGATCTTGAGCTGGTGACTGATGTTGTCGCCAGACCCGTAGGCGTTGACGACGGTCTTGGCGATGATCCAGTCGTTTGGATCGATTCCGTGTCGCCTGATCAGGTCGTCTGGGGTTATGCTTGCCAGGGATTGTTCCCCGGTGATCTCGGCATCCACATCGCCGATCCGTGCGCCTGGCAGTTCTGGCCTTGCTTTCCCATCTGGGGGGGCAGCATCAAATTTAGTGGCCCTGCTCCGTAATAGCTTGCGTCCAACTCCGGTTTGTCGGGCTAAAGCCCTGAAACCACCTGCGTTTTGGAGTCGTGCAGTGAACTCTACTGGGTCGTCGTACCACTTGGGCAAATCGTCCCCCTTGTAGTGTGCGACATGGACATTGTGTAGTGTCGCAACCTTGTTCGTAATGTTCGACAAGGAGCGAGTATGCGTCGTTTGACGACGATCTTCGTAATTGCAGGAATCCTCTTGGGGGTTATGGCAGTTGCGATTCTACCTAACGCACAGGCACACACAGTAACCAAGAAACAGTGTCTGAGTTCAGCCCAAACACGAGACAGGCAGTACCGCTACTATCGCAAGTGCCTGACCTTGGCAGTGGATCACGCAAAGCAGCATCTCCCTAAGATGCCATCGCTGTTGATCGCTATTCGCAATTGCGAATCGCTGACATCAGGCCTATATCGCGCCAATACCGGCAATGGGTTCTATGGTGCGTATCAGTTCACCCTGGGAACATGGAAGAGCGTGGGTGGGGCTGGCTATCCACACCTTGCAACCCCAGCCGAACAGGATAAGCGTGCTCTCATTCTGTTCAACAAGGGTAACATCAGGGGCTCTTGGCCGGGGTGTACCTCAAAGTTGCTTGGGTAAGAGGGATGGGGGGGCATGTCCGCGTACCTTATGACGTAGGCGTGCCCCCCATCTAGGTCAGTAATCCCTTGGCAAAACACGATATATTGAAGGGCTCTGCCGCGTGGGATCGCTTGCGGGACGGTGTACCCGCAGATATTTCCACTCCCCCTTCTCTTCGGCGACTGCTCCACGACTACGCGAATGTCATCACGGTGATGGTCAACGACCTCAACGAGCTATACGACTCGCTGGATGAAGCATACGCCAACATAGAAAACGCCCAGGACCTTGCCAAAGAAGCGGTGAAGGTGGCATTGATTCAGTCAACGTCTGAGCATACCCGCCTAGACTCACGCATCGATAAACGTACTGACGAACACAAGTCGCTCAGTCATCGTCTGCTGGATGGCGAAGACGGAATCATCCCCAAAAAGGCAAGCAAGAAAGATGTGTCGCGTCTGACCGCCATGCTCTGGGGAATACTGATCTCAGTAACAACCGCCGCTCTTCTGTTGGCGCTCAATCTAGTGGCCGCCGAAGGGGGACCGTCATAATGTTACGGCCCAGAATTACGCCTAGCACAATCACTGCAATTCTTTCAATCGTTGCTGTCTTGACAGTCCTGACAGTTGTCTACCTAATTATTTCTCAAAACCAGACCGCCCAGCGGGTTGAAGTCGTTGAGCGAGTCGTGCGCCACCAGTGCTCCGATCATAAAAGCGATAGCTATGGTTGCAAACAACTAATGGGTCGTCTTCTCAAGTACGCCACCGATGACCAGCTAAATCAACTTCGGGGCGAGCGCGGTGCTCAGGGCGTTCAAGGGGCGATTGGCGAACAAGGACCACGCGGAGAGTCAATAGCGATAACTGGTCCTGCGGGGCCAATTGGACCTCCTGGTCCGGCTGGTTTGCCGGGCATAACTGGACCTCCTGGCATACAGGGACCTCCTGGCATGCCTGGAATGGACAAGGACAAGGACAAAGGACCTCCTGGTCTCCCCGTGAGGCTTTAGCTAATGTTGAAGATCTGGAATGGCGAACAACTTGTCACCACAATGATGGAGATCGATTACGGGCCTGATTGGTCTGCGCTCATCAAAGGAAACAAGCGTCAACTCCGCAGCATTGACCGCATCCTTCCGTTTCGGCAGAAGGCCCCCTCTCTGGTCATGTGCTTTTACAGAACCGAGTTCAAGCCTCACATCCTGACTGGTATCCGTCAGCAGACGTTGATCGACATGGATGAAGTAGACGCTCGGGCCGAGGGCTACGCTTCAGTGGACGCCTTCAAGGACTTCTGGATGCACAAAATTGGGGAAGTCTACTATTCGCCCATGCAGCGAGTGTGGGTGTACGACCTGGAGCCGTTCGAGCCTCGGGAGTCAGAAGCCAAAGAGGATGTGGCAATGATGCGTGTCATCGATAAGATGTATCCGCGAGATCTGTGTTGAGCATAGATCGAGTTCAAGCCTACAACGATCGCCGCCATCTTGACGCCGAAAGACAGAAGGCGCGAAAGAAGGCTCGCAGGGGATTGAGCAACCCGTTCAAAGAGAAGGTTGCCGCCGAACACGATTGTCGCAACCCAGACTGTATACGCACCAGGGCGTATCACTATCTTCATCGGCATCACATCGTCCATCGCTCACTGCTTGGCAAAAATCACCCTGAACGCGATCATCCCGACAATGGCATGGCGTTGTGCAACGAGTGTCATATAGGTCATCACAGCGGGAAGATCAGGATTCCTCGCACGGCCCTGTCCGAAGCGGAAGTCGCGTTTGCTGTCCGACACATGGGCGAAGATTGGGTATCGCGGCACTATCCAGAGAAGGTGGCAAATGCCCGACTACGAGTACGGCGAGGATGGACTTCCCAAGCGGAAGAAGCGGGTAAGGCAGCGGCAATCGAGCGACAGCGAGGGCTCGACGTTCCATGAAGACCCTAATGCTGGGTCGAGAACGAGGAAGATCTACACCGTTGATCAGCCTGACGGCGGGCAGGTTCACCTCCAAACTCCATCTGAAGTGTCGTACTACGAGAAGCTGCGTGACCAGTATCAAGGAGAATACGAGGTAGAAGCACCCAACGACCTGGCCAGGCTGTCTCAGCTATTGACTCTTGAGCTGACGATCTATCGCAAGCAGCAGCGCATGCTCGGCGCGGTTGTCTACTACGACGACCAGGGTAATATGGCCGGCTGGGAGGAAGTGTCTTCCGCCGAACAGGCTCAGATCGCTGACTCTCTGCCCAAGCTACAGGCCGAGGTACGCAACCTTGAGAAGGCCCTAAAGCTAGACAGGTCCACTCGTGAAGGCACGGGCGAAGGAGAAATTCGGCGCTACATGGAGACGCTCAAGGGCGCTGCCAACGACTACAAGATTCACCTGAGCGAGCGGTACACGAAGTTCGACGAGTTCGTCAGCGAGCTGCGTTGGAGACTCCGTGTGCTTCGCCTTCCCGAGGAAATGGAAGACGACAAGAAGTACCACAACATCAGCCAGGAGACTGTTATAGAATTCTGCGAACAACAGCTCAGAGAGCTTGAAGAACTTGACAAAGAGTTCGCCAAAAACAAGCAATCGCTATGGGTTGGCCAAATCTGAAGGGGTGCAAATGAACAAGATCAAGTGCGATCGCTGTGCAAAAGAGATCGACATTGAAACTACATCCCACTACGTCGAAGGGCGGCGCATCGACAAGCGCAATCACTACTGCTCCCGTCACTGCGTTCATCCAGCGGTGTTGTTCGAGCCGACAATCTCCGAAAACACTGGACTCAACTCGGCCAAGCAGATTCAACGCGGCCTGATCCCAAACCCGTTTGTAAATTCATGAAGAGCATCATGAAAGTCGGCATGAAACTCGTTTCTGGCGCTGTCGGTTTCGTCTGCCCCCCAGAGCGCATCCTCTCCGATCTTTGTGAGTGTCGCAACTGCGAAGAAGGAATGCGCCAGCTCTATGCGCGCCAGGGCCGTGTTCGCGGGTGAGCAACTGCGGCCCCAAAGGATTCAAGAAGCTCAAGCACAAAGGGTATGAGTTCGATGACGTCGATCTCCTGCTCATTGCAATGCTGCGCGATCACGTGTTGTCGGTAGAGCTATGCTGGTCCGACCCGAACAACCGGGAGTACAGCGGCTGCTATCGAGTACGTGACTACCAGGTGAAGTTCAACCGCAACGACGACCAGTATGCGGGCTATGCCTGTGCTCGATCTGTCGGCAAGACTGAACGCCAGAAGGGTCGGGGCTTCAGTCACTTCTTCCGCAGGATTAGCGAGAACCTGCTGATCACCGCTCCTGAGTTGCTTCACCTCATGCCTCTCGTTGACGCCATAGAGGATCGCATTGAGGCTTGCAGGCTTCTGCGCGAGTGTCTGAAAAAAGACAAGTCGGGAGCCACGGGTTTCACTCACATGCCGTTCGGCGCCGAGTTCTGGGATGGGACAAAGATCATCGCCCGCATCCCGCAAAGAGACGGTCGAGGCGTCAAGGGTCAGCATCAGCCAGACCTCATGATCGAAGAAGCGCAGGACTATCCCGACGCGGGCTGGGTAGAGATTCATGAAACTGTGATGAAGGATCGGCCGGACTTTACCTATCACTTTTACGGTGTGCATCGTGGCGCAAGAGGGGGCGGGTTCTCGCAGCGGACGCAGGGTGGTCAGTTCAAGGTTCACACCCTCACAGCCATCCAGCGGCAGGGTTGGGGGATGGATGAGAAGCAGTCAGCGATAGAGACCTACGGGGGAGAGTCATCGCCTGACTTTCGCCGTAACATCCTGGGTGAGCCTGGCGCCGCTTCGTCTCCGATCTTCGTAACTGCACGGTTGATGGCTTGCATCGATCAGAACAGGGATAGCGACTACAACACTTCTGTCTTTCGTTCAATAAGGCTGCGATGGGAGGATGTAGCGAGGGATGGGCTGCCAATTGAAGACCTTCTTGATCTCCCCGGCGTCAAATACCAATACACCGTCTCGGGCGCGGACCTTGGCTTGACCAATTCTCCCACTGTGATCAGTGTCTTCGCTGAGATGAAGTACAAGGCTCATGGAGAGAAGGCTTCGCGCGATCGCCTAGCGTTGATTCGCATGTTCACCCTGGAAAGATTCACGACTCCACAGATCAGGGCGGCTATTAGACATCTTTATAATTGGAATCGCAAAACCCAGGGAATTGGCCTGGACATCACCGGCCTTGGATTCCCTATCTTCCAGGAATTGCAGGAAGACGAGAAAGCCCCTGATCAAGACATGGTTCAGGCTGTTAGAGGCTGGAAGTTCAACGAGAAGATCCCCGTAGGCATCGACCCAAGCAAAATTACAGATGGGAAAGACCCGTTCGGCAATCGCGTCGGCGAGGATAATCAGGTCATGATGACAGTGATCGAGGCTACTACGAGGTATCTGCGCGAGTGGGTCGATACCGGCTACCTCCTCCTCCCCTTTGACCGCGAAATAGTCAACGATCTTCTCGCCGAGAACGTGCAGCGTATTCGAGCAGCTTCCCAGGTATCTGGCTCTCGCAAGCCCAACGCCTTTCACATTCTCGACTCCTTCCGTATGGCTGCACTGGCTGCAAAACTCAACGAGGAAGTCGTTCAAGACAGAACGTCAGTCCCAATCTTGGATCAGTGGGCATGAATACACTTGAAGTTCCTGACCTTGAGTCTCTTGATGACGAGAACGCCGAGCGTGTTCACGCAATCATCGAAGGCTTTCAGGACAGGTTGAAGCCGATCTTGTCTGAGCGCTTGCCCAGGTGGGGAGAGTTCGTGACTTCACGGGCCAGAGCAGAGGCTATGGCTGAGTCAATGGTGATGTTCGCCAACTTGAGCCTCGAAGTTGAGGAGGGGTTGATGCAAATGCTCCTCTTGAAGAATCATTTGGATTCAATGTGGGACAAGATCGCCGCTAGGGAGCTGGCGAAGCCCCGTATGGATCGGTATATGGACAAGTTGGGGCGGTTGAACGACGCGATTCGAGAGCATGAAGCTCTATGGGAAGCCAAAACGGCTTGCGATGCCGCTGTTCAACTGGGTATTCGGGCGAATGACAGGATGCAAGCTCTTCATGCTGTTGCTTCTAGGGCTGCGGGCATAGCGATGGGTCCACAGTGATCCTTTACTAAGGAAGTTCCTTGGTAAAGGTTCCTGAATAGGTATCAAAGACCGTTGAAGCCCACTCAGTACATTACAAAAGTCGTTTTTACGAGGGATCACCGTTGACTCAGGTCGTCATTTCCAACCAATCTGGTCTGCCAGATGACCAAATCAGGAATGTCATCGCCGAAAGGTGGGTAGAGCTGGCTGCGTTTGATCCAACGATGGGCAATTTTCAGTCTCCCCAGTCAACTCCGCGTTCTCTTTTCGTTCGTCCTGACTACGCCCGCCCTACGAATCCCATCGAAGAGATGGATCTGGCGATCCGCCTGGCAGAGGAAGACGATGACGTTGGCAACACGATTGGGATGATGAGCGCTGTTGCGTTCGCTGGCATGAAGAACCAACATGCTGACGAGAAGACATTGTTTGGCTTCAATGCTGTTGCCAGGACAATGAATCTGGACTTGATGTTGCGTGACATCTACGAGGGATTGTTGACGTATGGCCAGGTGTACCCGGTCAAGGTCTACGTTAGACAGAAGGTCAACAACTTCCAGCCCGGCCAGAGTCCTACGTTAGTATTGCCTAACATGGTGTTCCTCAATCCGCTGTCTGTTCGTGTGATAGGGATGAATGCTTTCGGCACGCCGCAGCTCGCACAGATCGTTGACGCCCAGACACACGTTCTCTTGACGAAACTGTTCAGCGAGACCACGTCGCCGGCTGAGAAGAACGAGATCAAGAAAAACAACCCGCTGGCAGCAGTTCTCTACACAGAACCCTACGAGCCACCGCTCTCAACGACTGATGAGACTTTGGCTGGCATTCAACAAGCCTGGATTCTGAACCCGACGATGGTGTCGCGTTACGCACTGACTTCTCGTCGCTCTCAAAGCAACTACGCTCCTCTTTTGATGAAGCGCATCTTTGGTCTATGCGAAGCCAAGAGGCTGTTGAACCTAGCCGACTACGCCTTGCTCAACGGGGCAATCAACTTTCTCGTGATTGTGAGGAAGGGCAACGACGCACACCCGGCCCATCCTTCTGAGATCACGAATCTTCAGTCGATGGTTAGAGCGGCAGCCAGGTCGGGCGTCATGGTTGGCGATCACCGCCTTGAGGTTGAAGTCATCATGCCCAAGATGGACGCGATGCTGGACGACAGCAAGCGCAGTCTCCTGGGCAGGAAAATCTCCAAAGCGCTTCTTCGCCTTCCAGACGTTCCGTTTGGCCGAGTGGATGGAGGCGGAACGCCTGAGTCTGAGATTGCTTCCAGGGTATTGATGAGCGATCGACTCTTGATTCGGCGCATGATAGAAGCTGATCTTTACGCAGATGTCGAAGCGCGCAATGCTGGTTGGTTCAGCAAGGGCACTCCCAAGATGTGGTTTCCGCCAATCATGCTGTCTGGCAACAAGTTCTTCACGGACTTCGTTCTCAAGCTGCGCGATCGTGGTGACATTCCCCGGAGTTGGGCAATCGAAGCAGCGGGCTACGACAGCGAAGCGGCAATGGCAGATCGCCAGCGTGAGATAAGCAATGGGTTTGATGACGTAATGACTGCTGTCAATGTTCCGAACGCATCGGATAACAATGGTGCGGGCAGGCCTCGAACGGCAGATGGGGGAGCTACGGGGGATGATGACAATCCGCCGCGACCAGTAGACTCGCAATAAACCAGGGAGAGGAACGACAATGGCACCGCCAAAGAAATCAAAGCGCTACCAGAACATTGCCACACTGATGACTTCGGTGATCCGGCACACGCAGGGGGGGCCACGCCCTTACGCTCTTCGGCCAGGACAAGTAGTCATGCTGTCCGAGGCTGAAATCGAAGAGTCAAAGGACACTCATCGTATTCGGGAGAACAATCCGTTTGACATGGGCTGGGTTGTCCTAGTCCCCGAGGGAAAGACTTCGCACCCTGACGCTCCAGACCTGGGCAAGAATCCTTCAAAGGCAGACGCCGAGTTGATGTCCGAAGAGGCTGATCCTCTCGACTACACCAAGACAGCGTCGAGGATTCGAGACAAGAACGGCATTCTTACGCTACGCCGCGCTCTTGACGCCTCGTTGGAAGGAAGGCGCATTCGCACAGAGCGCCACCGCGAACTCACGAAGATCATAGACAGTCAGGAAACTGAAGTAGACCGCATCGTCACCGCACGAATCGAACGCTTCAAGGCGAAGGTGTAACGTGCCAAATCTTGACGACGTACAGATCCTCATCCCTCGCATTCGCCGTGCGCTGGAACCTGGCGTCGCGTCGGCAAGCGCCGCAGTAACCTATACAGACCGCATGATCACCGAGATCGCCGCTGATGCAATTGGCGAGTTGATGCTGATTGGCGGCGACGCCTTCCCGTTCACTTTGAATGTTGCAGGGAGAGACGTGAATAACTATCCGTCTGCATGGACAACCAGTCCTGCGTTGCCGGAAGAGATCATGTCTCTCGTTGCCATCCAGGCCGTAGTCGGCCAGCTCTACGGTGAGATTAGAGATCTGAAAACGAGTGAGACGATCGCCAATGAGGGGTCGCGGTGGGAGTACACTAGGTCGGTGACACTGTTGAAAGACAGATTGGCGACTCTCATGAGGGATAGAGATTTGATCCTTGCCAAGATCGAACGGCTGAACCCAACCCTTGATCAGTTCGTCAACCTGGTCAAAGCCAGGGCTCCTCAAACACAGGCTGACGTTGAAGGCTTCTACAACGCGGCAGGATTGCAGTCATGAACGAACCATTGGCTGTTGGCAGCTACAAGTTCACACCGGACGAGATCACCGTCATGGACTCGTTCGCAAACAACGGGGAATTGCTGGATCATCAGACATACCCCACGCAATGTAGAGCTTGTTTGGTTGCTGTGAACGTCGATGATCTTTGTGAAACAGGGAAAGAGATCGTGAAGAGGGCACGATGCCTCTGGGCAGACGTCGCGGCCTACTAAATGTCAAGCGCCCTCAACGAAGAGATCACTTTCACAGCTTTCTACTATGTGGGAGCTGTCGGTGCGTCTGGGTTGACCGACGTCAAAGCTACGATCTACAACCCTGTTGGGACCGTTGTTGCATCAGCAGTAGCGGCAAACCCCGTAGGGATGGGGCTCTACTCATACACATTGCCAGCATCCCTAGTGAGCATTGCCGGCGTCTACCTTGCTGTCTTCCACACCGATGATCTAACAGTCAATGTTCAAGATGTCCCCATCGAAGCGCACGTTGCGGGGTCCGTAACTGGTAACTACTCGCCCATATTCACGTCTGGATCTAGTGTAGCCACGGGCATACCAGGGTTTCAGGAAGCGCAAGTACGCCTAGTTGCGGCAATGGGGAATGACGTCACGTTCCACTTTCCTGCCAGCGCAGTGACCTACCCCGCATCAACAGCAATCGATCCTGAAACGGGGACGGCGCTCGACCCCTTCATCCTCCCTCTCACTGAATCAATTCCTGCTCCTATAGACATCCGTGGAACGGTAATCAGAAAGAACCCTGCCGGAGCACAGGAGGGCAATGATCGCACTCATGGGGTTGCTGCTGCTGGGAAGGTGTGGGTCAGGCTTCCTCTTGGCAGCCCTGGCTATGACCCATCTGTTCTGTTCGCGTCTCGAATGGAGATCTTCGGCGAGTTCTACAGGCTTGAAAGATTCATGTACGACGGCTTCGCTGATGTTGCCGACACGCTCTACGTTGAGGGCGAGTTGATCAATGGCAGCCTGGGGTATGCGGGAGGAATACTGCCTGGCAACATCGCTTTGGTAACGAACGGGACGCGATTCGTGCAAGAGTCATACGTCGCGGGCGTCAACCAAACGGTCATCCCCACCGTCTTGCCATTCATCGCGGGGACGACTCTTCTAGCTATTGATGGTGTCTTGCAGGTAAGAGCGGTGGGCGGCGACTATCTTGAGACCGGCGCCACAGAGCTAACGATGAGCTATCCACTGGAAGTTGGTCAAGCAATTCTCATCGTTTATCAGACAGCGTAATCGTACATTACCGCTGATCACCCCCGAAAAGGAACGGCATGGGCCGGAGACTGAAGATCAATAGGCTCAATCTTGGGCCGGGCGTAACAAGCGGAATGGTCCCTGTCGCATCGGGCGGCACTGTTGCATGGCGAGACCCCGACGACTCCGCGATCGAGAAAGTGTCCACGATCGCAGTTGATGGTGAGAGCGGGATGACAGGCAATGTCGTTCTTATGGCACGAGGCGGTGTCGAGTTGGCACAGGCTCCCGGCCAGATTGTGATCACAGGCCTCCCGGTCGTTCTTGCCCGAGCCGGCGTTAGCAGTTATGCGCCTGCGTCAGCCGATCACAGCATTGTTGCTCTTAGCGGAGGCACAGCTTCAGCCGATGCTGGCACTTTCTTCGCTAACGCTGTTTTTGTCAATGGAGACTTGACATCGGGAACACTGGGCCTAGACGTTATCGCTGTTGACGATGGCGGAGTCGATCCTGGAACTCCGGTGATTGTTGAGATCAGGTCGGTGAGCCTAGCAGGTGGCGATCCAATCGCGCCCGGCACGTTGCTCGCGTCGGCTACGGTTGCCTGGCCTGGAGCCGGCGACGCCGATCTCACCGCCCGCATCATTGATAATGTTGCATTCTCCGCCAGCGCTACTTGTGTAGCGATATTTGTTCGAGCCAATGTTGCATTCGCAGCAAGTGCGAACATCGGTCTTGTATTCACTCTACTTAGGGACTCGTAGTGGCACGGACTCGCGTAAACCCATCACAAATCGAGCCTAATGGTTCTGATGGCCAGTTCCTGAAGCAGGTTGGCGGTGTTGTTGCGTGGGCGACATTCGCCGGTCTTACGGATGCCGACTTCATCGTTGGGGAAACGCCTACGGGCGCCATCGATGCCATCAACCTTCAGTATGTCCTGGCGAATGTCCCGACTACAGGGACCGTGCAGGTCTATCTTGACGGGCTTCGACTACGCGATGGCGCTTCGCACGACTACCAGATTGCTTCGACTTCTGCGATCGTCATGAACTACGCGCCTGAGACCGGACAGAATCTCCTGGTTGACTACCGCACGTAAGTCATCCGTCTTGAGACGTAGACTGTCTCATATCTTACTGGTAAACGGTTCGGTTAGGTACAAGTGGCGCGCACGCGAGTCAACCCTTCGCAGGTAGAACCACCCACAGGGTCTGCTTCTGCCTCAACGACATTGCTTAGATCCCTCAGTGGGACTAATTCTTGGGCGCCGCTGGCGGACCTCGGGCTCGATGACGTTTATGTCAATGTGACTGGCGATGTCATGACTGGCGATCTCACTATTGAGAACGCTAAGATCGGTCAGTACGACGCGAATACTGCTGAGTTCTCACATGCCTCTGCGTTTGGCAACGATGCCAAGTTCGCGCTTAGACAGGACTACGATTGGGGAGCCACCCAGATAAATGCGCCCCCATCTGGAACGATCACAATTGGCATTGGTCAATACTATGATATTCGCCTAGATGAAACATCTGGGTCTGGCACGATCACGATCGGCGCCCGCAATATAATCAGAACAACCAGGGCGGCAGCGCAACTTCTTCTCCACAACTATCTGACTCTTTCGGATAGCGAACCAGCGTTTTCAGCTTCCGGGAATGGGGCGATGGAATGGGGAGCAGGAGGGTCTTCAGCTACAGACGTCAAGCTGTATCGTGCTTCTTCCGCAATCCTCAAAACAGACGGCAGGATTCACGCTTCTGCTGCTCCTGTTCATGTTGACGAACTCACGAACAAAGCCTACGTTGATACAGCGTCAGCCAACGCTTCGTATGTGAAGAAGTCCGGCGATGCGATGAGCGGACTGCTAGAGATGGCGTCAGCCAACATCGTCCTCCGAAACAACGCTGTGGTTGAAGCAATAAAGACTGCTTCTGCGTATCAGGTATTAGCTTCTCTAGTAACGAGCGACGCCTATTATCGCTACCAGGTAAACGTGGGTGGACAGCATGCGTGGGGAGGCGGGCCTGCGGTGCCCGACTTGTACATTGAGCGGTCTGGCGCGTCGGCCATGCTTCTTACAGGCTCGCTGGAAGTAACTCAACGAGTAACGGCTTCAGCTACGCCTACGGCATCGGGGCACCTGACAAACAAGTTGTATGTTGATGCAGCAGTGGCCTCGGGTGGCATACTGGTCGATCAGACGTTCGACCGTGGGACTCCGGTATGGGAC
>Ga0163150_10003031_pt1 | contig 24382 bp, 27 predicted proteins | sample OliLakLV19P2IB_FD_148628 | JGI IMG/M metagenome (GOLD analysis project Ga0163150, IMG submission 148628) | Freshwater microbial mat bacterial communities from Lake Vanda, McMurdo Dry Valleys, Antarctica - Oligotrophic Lake LV.19.P2.IB | ecosystem: Environmental > Aquatic > Freshwater > Lake >...
ACATCTTGCCGATGAGGACACGTTCAACGAGCGCTGCTTTCATGGCTGCGAGTTGGTAAGCGTGGTGGTTTTTCATGCCTCCACGGTAGACCGCTAATGTGTAAGGTTAATTGCTGCAATAAGAACAATTTTTTGCAATACATCCATTCCTATCAATTAAACGGCCCGGATCGTTGGATCCAAGCCGCCATGTTCTTTCGACTCGGGGTCTTAATCGTCTCAAGGCCGTACGCAGAGTTCATCGTATTTTCTGCCGTTACGTTCATCGAACGATTCCTTCACTTTGATTGGACACTTCTCGGCGCTCGCCGCGCACTTTTCGTACTCCTGCTTCGACTTTTCGCACTTCAGGAGCGTCTTGGCATGGGTTTCGCCGCATCTACCCTCTGTTTTCAGCCTATCGGCGTCGCATTTCTCCCTGCTTTCTTTGTTGTCGACGCACTTTTTGAATCCGATTTCGGCGCCGCCGAGGCATTTGGTATATCGCTCGTCGCGCTTCTTATAACACGAGAGTTCCTTGAGCGTCATCGTATGAACGCAGCGGTCTTCGCGCGCGGCGCACTTCGCGAGAGCTTCCGTCGCGCGATCGCACTGGGATTGCAGCCCCCGCGACAACTGCGTCGTCTCAGTTTCGGCGAGGACCGACTCCGGCGGCGTATGCATGACGGATGCGACCGACACGAGCAACGCGAGAGCTGACCCCGTGAATACCACCGCCAGGCGTTTGTAATCGATTGTGAAGGGTTTCTTTTTCATGGGGTTTGGTTTGAATGTACGTCTTTATTATAGCGCAAAACGCCGTTTCGAACAATATGGTACGTCGTATGGGTTATTTCCCGTAATACTCGCGATACCACTGCACGAACTTCGGCACCCCCTCCTTGATCGTGGTCTTCGGTTCGAATCCGAGCATCTTCTGAGCCTTCGAAATATCCGCCAGCGTCGCCTTCACGTCCCCAGGCTGCATCTCGAGATAGTCCTTTTTTGCTTCTTTGCCCACACTGACTTCGACCATCCGGATGTACTCCATGAGTTCTTCCTTGCGGCCGCAGCCGAGATTGAAAACTTCTTCGGGATAGTTCTTGTCGATCGACGCGACGATCCCCGACACGATGTCGTCGACGTACGTGAAGTCGCGCTGCATTTTGCCGTGCCCATATACCTGCAGGGGACGATCCTCAAGCAGCGCCTGCGTGAACATGAACAGCGCCATGTCCGGCCGTCCCCAGGGTCCGTAGACCGTGAAGAAGCGCAGCCCCGTCACGTGCACGCCGTAGAGATGATGGAACGTGTGAGCCATGAGTTCGTTGTCCTTTTTGTTCATGCCGTAGAGCGAGAGCTGATCGTCGGTGCGGTCGGATTCGGAGCAGGGGAGCTTCTCGTTCCCGCCATACACCGAACTCGAACTCGCGTAGATCAGCCCCGGGATCTTCTGCTTTCGCACTTCGTCGAGTATATGGAAGAATCCGCGGATGTTGATGTCGATGTATTCGTCCGGATGATCGAAGGCATAGCGCACGCCTGCGAGCGCTGCGAGATGACAGACGCGGTCGACGCCTTTCATTGTTTCGGCGACGAGCTTGCGATCGAGAATATCGCCTTTCACGAAGGTGAATCCCTTTCTGCCCTGCAACATCTCCAGACGTTTCTCCTTCAACGACGGCTCGTAGTACGCGTTGACGTTGTCGAGCCCGATCACTTCGTCGCCGCGCTCGAGGAGGGCGATGGTCGTGTGGTACCCGATGAAGCCGGCGCAGCCCGTCAGGAAGATTTTCATGTGTTGGTAGGGTAGCGGGCAGACGGTGGTTTGTCACCGGATTTGAAGCTTGTACAAGCTATTTCCTGCTTTCCTGTATTCTCCTCATCTCCCAGCAGCACCCATTCTTGGGTGCGGTTATAAGCATGAAAGGTGTCATGGTGAGGTGCGAGCGAAGCGAGCCACGAACCATGACTCTGTCATTCCACATATCGCTGGTTTGGATTGTCATCAAAGGTTTCCACTTTCTTTCGCAGCCATCGAAAGAAAGTGGAGAAAGAAAGATCTCCGCCGATCAATGCCGCACATTCAACACAAGGACGACCTTCATCGTGGTACGGTGATCGGCGGGATCCTGTTAGTGACTATGGATGTTTTGTTTGTTATTTGTTTTTACGAAGGAATGCCAATACCGAAATACCGCAATCCCGCCTCTGCCACTTCGGATGGTTCGTAAATATTGCGGCCGTCGAAGAGCAGATCACCGTTCATGGTTTTTTTGATGACCGCGAGATCGATGCCGCGAAAGATGTCCCACTCCGTCAGCAGTGCGATCGCATGCGCACCGTTCGCCGCGTCTTCCGGAGAGTCGACGTACGTGACGTCGTTCGGGAGTTGCGGCTTCGCACGCTCCGCCGCCGCGGGGTCGAATGCGCGGACGGCGTGTCCCGCCTGGAGCAGGGCGGGGATGATGTCGAGGCTCGGTGCGTCGCGCATGTCGTCGGTCTTGGGTTTGAAACTCAGTCCCCACACCGCGACGGTCGACTTTGCCGGAAGATGTTTGAGGAGCAGCTGAATGAACCGCTCGCGCTGGCGCGCGTTCACTTCGTCGGTCGCGCGGACGATCGGCATCGGCACGCCGTACTCTTCCGCGGTCGCCATCAGCGCCTTCACATCCTTGGGAAAGCAGCTGCCGCCGTACCCGATGCCGGCATGCAGGAAGCGGGGTCCGATGCGGCTGTCGTGCCCTATGCCGGTCGCGACGTCGCGGATGTTTGCGCCGGTCTTTTCGCAGAGTTCGGTCAGCATGTTGATGAAGCTGATCTTCGTCGCGAGGAAGGCGTTCGCCGCGTACTTCACGATCTCCGCGCTCTCGCGGCTCATGAAGACGAGGGGTTTTCCGATGCGCGTGATCGGCCGGTAGATCTCCTCCATCAGTTCGCGCGATGCCTGATCGCCGTTAATGCCCACGACGATCCGCTCGGGCATCATTGTGTCCGTCACCGCCATGCCCTCGCGGAGGAACTCGGGATTGCTGACGACGTGAATCGAAAAATCTTTGCTTCGTTCCTTCAGCGTCGCCGCGATCCGTTCTTCGCAGATCTTTCCCGTGCCGACCGGTACCGTGGATTTGTTCACGAAGAGAATCGGACGCTCGGCATGGCGCGCCACCGTTTCCGCCACCGAGAACACCGCGCGCAGGTCGGCCTTGTGGTTCTCGCCCTGCGGGGTCGCGACGGCCGAGAAGACAATCGAGACGTGGGGGAGAATTTCTTTTAGATCCGTCGTGAATTGCAGACGCCCGCTCTCGAGACCCTGCTTCAATAGTTCCTCCAGTCCTGGTTCGTAGATCGGGCTTTTGCCTTCCTTCAATGTCTGCACCTTCGCCTCATCGATATCCACGCCCCACACCGTATGTCCCAGCTCTGCGAAGCAGGCGGCTGTAACTAATCCAACGTAACCGGTACCGACAACCGCGATCGTCATAGTTGACCCAGAGTGTAACCCTCACCCGGCCTGACTGTCACCCTCACCCTGCCCTCTCCCGCAAGCGGGAGAGGGTGGCCCGAAGGGCCGGGAGAGGGCATTAACAAAGAAAAAAGCGCCCTAAGGCGCTTTCGTCTTGTCTGAATGAAGAGATCTATTACAGATCCTCACCGCGGACAGTCTTGCGGCCGTTAGCGGCTGCGCGCTTAACAGCCTTGGCAAGGGCCTCTTCGAGGAACTTGCTGGCGTGCTCTGCGAGGTCGCCCGCGGACATCATGCCCTTGGAGTTGATGAACTCCTTGATCTTAGAAGCTACGACGTAACTCATAGGAACAGGGGGAAAATATACAAGTGAACGGGATTCTAGGGATGCTTGGATGCATTCCGCAAGCCTTATTTGCAATTTCACGGTGAATAAGCGCAAGAATATGCAATTGACGGGTACTCCTTGTCGTGTGATATCGCGAGTAAGCGCTTGCCAATATATGGCTTGTACAGCCACAATGCGCCCACTTCACCACGACCAGGAGAGGTGGCCGAGTGGTCGAAGGCGCGCGACTCGAAATCGCGTAAGCCTCAAAAAGGCTTCGAGGGTTCGAATCCCTCCCTCTCCGCCACGATTGAGTTGCTTAAAACAACGATAAACGCCCATAAGCGCCATTCATGCCGATAATCACCGTACACTCCCGTATTTCTCATACCACGTGTTCGTGAGCAGTCCATCCGGGTCCATTTTCTTTTTCATCGCAAAGAACGCGTCGATTTCCGGGTATGATTCTCTCAGTTGTTCATCGGAGTAATAGAGCTGATAGGGCAGATAAAATGTCCCGTCATGCGCGACTGCAAGATCGATGAGTTCGCCGGTGGTCCGCTCCAGCACAGCGCTGTCTGCGGCGTTCTGTTTTTGATTGAAGTACAACACGAGCGCGAACATATTTTGCTTCGCGTACGGAAGAGCGGTGTCTGAATCTTTGTGCACGATGCGGACGGTGACATTCAGAAGATTGGCGTTATTTTCCGCGACGATGCCGCGCAGGCCGTCGACGAATGATGTGAACTGATCGGGAGGAACGAAGTACTCCTGGAGAATGTCCGTATCCGGCAGACGGTTCTGGAGGTACTGCATCGAGTCGTACATCGCCTGGTTTCTGCTGACAATGCATTCATCGTTGCCGGCGTTGAGCGCGTTGTTCCGGGAAACACACGTACGCAGACGGGGATCAATGTGTTTTTCCAACCACCATCGCAACGCACGTCCTGCCGGTCCGGTTTTCGAAAAATTGATGACGAAACGCCGCAGGGCGATCCGGCTCTGCGGCTGCAGCGGGGGAATGGAAACAGGCGACTCCGGTTCGATTCTCCGGAACCCCCGCACGATCATTTCCCGCAAAAAAGTCGACGGCGCCATGGACAACCTGCCATAGAAAAGACCGTACGCATCGTTGCCCTCGATATCCTTTTGATACAGATCCGGAAAGTCCGCATACTGCACCGTTCGCTCTTCCTGCACATATGCCTCGTTGTTCGTCAGGCCGATTGTGGCATCCAGTATGACGCCGAACAGTCCGTATCCGCCGAGCGCATGCCGGAAGAGATCGGGATTGTCCGTTCTGCTGGCGGTCTGTATCGAGCCGTCAGGCAGCATGATTCTCATCGATTCGACGGACGAACCGACGGGCCCCGGATCGTGCGCAATGCCGTGCGCATTGACGCTCAACGTTCCCCCGACCGTAAAAATATTAATCGACTGCATCGCCCGAACAGACAACCCCTGCGCATCGAGCGCCTGCTGTATCTCCGCCCATGTGGCTCCCGCCTGCACCGTCATGCGTTTGTTTTTTGTATCGATCTGCATGGCATTGTACGGCCGCATGTCCAGCACTACACCGTTGCGGACGAAGCTCTGGCCGCCCATGCTGTGGCGTTGCCCTGCGATGGATACGCGCACAGCGTTGTCGCGTGCGAACTGCAGTGCGTTCCGGACATCCTCTTCTGTCCTGACCGCGATCACGCCGTACACAGGCGTCCGGTTGAGACAGCTCGCATCATGAACAAACCCTGCTCGCTGTGAAAAAGGCACATGCAACGGATAACGTTCGGGTAGGACGGTCTCCGTGCGCTTCTCGGCTAGCGGCGGATACGTAAAGAGACATTCCTTCGGTTGCCCCGGTGCCGCCGCCAGATCCCATCCCCGCCTGATGCCGATGGCCGCGAGCAGGACAGCAGCCGCGGACCCGATCGCCGTCGCGTATACCTTCAAGGAGAGACGCATGAATGCTCTTATCTTACCCTTTCCTGCGTTTGCTATTTTTCGCTTTGCACATTTCCATGGGCGTCCTAGAATTCTCCTCCTATGCTGCCCCCATCCAAACAGTCGGAAGCCGCCACAGTCGACGCAATGGTCCAGGAGGCGCACGGCCTGACAACGGATGAGTCGCTGCTCGCTCCCATCCGCGCGCTCGGGGTGGCGTACAGACAACAAATGCAGATCGAAGCGCCGTTAAATCCGCGTACATTCGCAGAGAGCAGAGATTTGTCGCAAGAATTCGCGGCAGTGGCGGCAGGACGGGCGGCAATCGTCGAGAAGCTCGACATGACCGTCCGGTCACTGAAATTACGCATCCATCACGGATCATTCGATCTGCCTGCTGCAACTGTTCAATCGGAGACTGCCCTTCCGTCTGCCGAAATCCCGTCTGATGCAGCAGTTGATCCGGCGTCCATCGAGGCCGTGGAACTGGCGGAGTAATTATCCCTCCTTCGCCAATCGCTTGAGTTCGGCGTCGATGAATCCCTGGAGATCCCCGTCGAGCACGCCTTGGGTGTTGCTCGTTTCGTAATCGGTGCGGAGGTCTTTCACCATCTGATACGGATGGAGGACGTAGCTGCGGATTTGCTGACCGAAGCTCGCGCTCTGCGAAGCACCCTTCAACTCCTGATTCTGCGCCATTTTCTCTTCCTCCTGTTTTTCCAGGAGTTTGGCGATGAGCATGTTCATCGCGCGCTCGCGGTTCTTGATCTGGCTGCGTTCCGTCTGGCAGCTCACGACGATGTTCGTCGGGAGGTGCGTGATACGGATCGCGGAATCCGTTTTGTTGACGTGCTGTCCGCCCGCTCCTCCGGACCGGTAGGTGTCTACTCGCAGATCCTTCGCGTCGATCTGGATCGCGCCTGCATCCTGGATCTCCGGCAGCACTTCCACCAATGCGAAGCTCGTCTGTCGCAGACTTTTTGCATTGAAGGGGGAGAGGCGAACGAGGCGGTGCGTTCCCTTTTCACATTTCAAATATCCGTAGGCGGGATCGCCCTCGACGAGAATCGTCACTGTCTTGATGCCCGCTTCCTGCCCGTCCGTTTTTTCCAGCACCTCCGTCTTCCATCCCTGACGCTCGCAGTAACGCAGGTACATGCGCATGAGGAAGCCCGCCCAGTCCTGTGCCTCGGTTCCGCCCGCGCCGCCGCTGATCGTCAGGTAGGCGTTGTTGTGATCGAATTCGCCGCTGAGGTAGAGCATCGGCTCGATGACCGTCCACTCCCTGAATGATTTCTCGGCTTCGGACTGCAGGCTCGGCAGATCGTCGTCGGATGCCTGCGCGATGAGTTCGACGAGGCTGTCGACGTCGCTCTTCAGTTTGATCACCGGATCCCACTGCTTTTTCAATCCGCGCAATTCGGCGAAGAGTTCGTTCGCCGCTTTCTGGTCATCCCAAATATTGGGGCTGGCGGCCTTTGTTTCGAGTACGGCTATTTTCTGGGGGATTTTTTTTGCCTCAAAGAGAGTCCTTGCCCGTGTTCACTGCGGATTGCAGTTCCTGAAGTTTCAAGAGAAGTTCTTCCACGAGAAAGGATGTAAGAGGTAACGTGTGCAGAATACTGGATTTCGGGTGGATTCCCAGCGGTTTTTGGGCCATCTGCAGGGTGGTAAAAAGGCCTCATTTCTGCTATAATGACAAGAAAAGCAATGACAGACACCCAAACCGATTTATTGGCCACGCAACCCGGTGCAACCATTGCCCGTCGCATCAGCATGCCGCTGATACTCTTTACCGGTTCGTTGTTTGCGCTGCTGTTGCTTTCCTGGACGCTCCTACTTCCTCAGTACACGAATTTTCACGTGAACGGAGACCTGCTGAGCCCCCGCGAGATCGCCATCTACGAGCGCGATAAGCAGCAGGAGCTCACGGCCATGGAAGAGAAGCGCAATCGTCTCGTGCTTCCGGTGCTCGATGCATCGTACGACAGACTCAAGCAGGAGAAGCGCAACGTGCCGTCGGTGTCGTCCATCCGCGAGGAGCTGCGGCAGGCCGCGATCAAGGCCGGAGCGGGAGAAGGCGAGATCATCGTGCAATCCATGACGATCGACGCGATGACGCGTGCCGTGTCGGTGACGGGCGACGTGCGCAACGTCGGTCCCCGCAGCATGACGCTGCTCGCGGAGTACATCACGCAGCTCGAGAGCATTCCGCAGTTCGCCGACCTCACGCGCCCCGTGTTCAGCCGTACCGATGACGAGGGCATCGGCATTCATTCGCCGTTCGCCTTCACCTTCACGCTCGCCGTACGCGAATAATCATGAACATTCTATCCCGCCTCCGCCGGCTGACTCCCGCGATCACGCTCCCGCTGTCGGTCGCGATGCTTGTCGTGTCGCTCTTCCTCGTGTTCATGCACACCGTGACCGTGCGGCAGATGAAGGAAATCGGATTGCCCGCGGCGCTCCAGCTTCCCGCGGTCGAGAAGCGCATGGAGGTTCTGCGCGAGCAGAACGACGTAGCCGAACTCCAGGCCCACCTGCGCGGCGGAACGGAAGAGGAGATGTTGCACGTGTACGTACTGCCCGACAGCGAAGAACTCGATCGTCTGCTCATGACGCTCGACGTGCTGTTCAGCGATCTCGAAAACAAGAAGATGCTCACGGCGTTCTCGCCCGTCGAAATCGGCGAAGCGACGCCCGTTTCTTTTGAAGGCATCGCCGATCCGCTCCGGGCCGTGCCCGTTACTTTCGAAGTATCGGTCACCGAGAAAGGTCTTTCCACGATGCTGCTCTTCTTCGATCTCTCCGGTCTCATGACGATCAGCGACGTGCTGACGCCGGAAGAAATTCAGCATCTCCTGAATCTCACGGAAGAGGAAAATCCCGCCGCGATCACCGCTCTCGAGCATTTCCTTTCCCATGATCTGCTGCGCTATGCGGAAGAGCCCAAGCCCATCGATTCCCAGCTGCTGCGATCGTTCCCGTCGGGCGAGTTCGAGCAGTCCTTCCGCAGCATCCTCGGGACGTCCAGACTGCAGGATGCCGTCCAGTTGCTCTCGGGTCTGCGCGGGACACTGCGCACGCACAATCTCTGGCCGCTGCGCCTGCTGTCTCTCAAGGATAGCGCGATCCACGTCGACGGCCCGGATAAGATCCGTCTGAAGGTGAAGCTGGAAGCGTATGCGCGAGGGAAGTAATCGTCGGCATCCGCTTGACCGGTTTGAGGATTTTGCCTACATTCAGCGCACTTCCCCACACTCCACACTTGCGACAGCGACATCAGCACGGACGACAGCAGAAGCTTGAAAAGCGTCCACGGATGAATGAACAGATCACGACACCCGAAGTTCTCCTCGTCGGAGACGACGGGGGAGCGGAGAAATTGACGATCGCCGAAGCGCTGACACGCGCGAAAGAAATGGAGATGGATCTCATCGAAGTGTCGCCAAAGGCGGTGCCGCCGGTCGTGAAGATCGGAGACTTCGGTCATTACCTGTACCAGCTCCAGAAGAAGGACAAGAAGCAGAAGGCGCACAGCAAGCAGAGCGAAACGAAAATGCTGCGCTTCGGATTCCGCACGGAGAAGCACGATCTTGATCGCCTCATCGATCGCGCGAAAGAATTCCTCGAGGAGCGTCACATGGTGAAATTCGCCGTGCGTCTGCGCGGCCGCGAACTGACCAACAAGGACTACGCCGTCCAGAAGCTCAAGGGTCTCATGGCCGCGCTCAAGGACGTGGCGGAGGTCGAGCAGGAGGTCAAAGCACAGGGCAATCAGTTTATCGCCGTGATGAGGCCGTCTGGCCGCGGATGAGCGAAAAACCCTGCTAAATTCCCTTTGCATCCCCGGGATTGTTCCCTATACTCCCGGCCCGTTCGGCATTTCACTATGGGTAAGCTCAAGTCACACAGCGGCGCGAAGAAGAGGGTCCGCAAGACCGGATCCGGAAAACTCGCGATGAAACGGAACAGCCGCAACCATCTTTTGCAGCAGAAGAGCAAGCGCCAGAAGCGTCTCAACCGGACGATGGTCGTTCACTCGACCAACATCAAGAACATCGCCCAACTCCTCCCGAATCTCTAAAACCCCACTCCCATGCGCGTCAAACGCGGCATTGTCCGTCACCGCAGGCACAAGAAGGTTAAGAAACTGACCAAGGGCTATCAGGGCCTCGGTCATTCGACGTTCGTGAAGGCGAAGGAGCGCATGATCAAAGCCGGCCAGCACGCCTTCATGGATCGCCGCAAGAAGAAGCGCAACTTCCGTTCGCTCTGGATCGTCCGTCTCAACGCGGCAGTGCGCGAAGCCGGCGGCAAGTATTCGGTTTTCATCGATCAGCTCAACAAGAAGGGCATCAAGCTCGACCGCAAAGTGCTTTCCGAACTCGCAATCAACGAACCGGAGACCTTCAAGAAGCTCGTGGAGTCGGTCAGCAAGTAACATCCCGAATCGTATACAAAATTTGTGCAATTAATTTCTCTTGTCTACGGGATGAAGAGTGATATAGATGTGTCCATGGCGGTACCAGAATGTGCTTCTGACTGGCAGGATACTCCACCTGTGAACCTCGATACTGTCAGATTGAATCTGGAGAAAGGACAAAAAACTCTTACCGCCGCCGATTCGCAGTTGGCCGAGACGCGCAGGACGTTGAACTGGCTCAATGGTTTGCTGAATAAACCCGGCAAACAACCCGAGCAGCACGTCGTCTGAGCGGTTCATCGTTTCAGGAGAGCCACGATCTCCGGCAACTTTTCCCGCGCCGCTTTTTCTCCCGCCTCCAAAAACGCGCTCGCCTTGTCGAAACGGAAGACGGCCGCCGGTGCCGCCGGTCTGATAACCAGATCGCAGGATCGTTTGCTCTTCTCAAGTTCCGCATACCCGCGATCGAGGAATTCCTTCCAGGATGCGGGGAGAAGATTTACCAATGCGCCATACTCGGGATTGGTATCGGTCGCGATGATGACGTCGGGGTTATGCATCGAGCGAAGCGTGCGTGCGGGGATCGCGCCGAAGTGGACGAGATCGACGAACGTATCCTTGCCGATTTTCACTGGTGAGAAAATGACGGGAATCGCGCTGCTCGCCATGATCGCGTCGATCAGGCGCGTTTGCGGTTCGAATACATGCACCTCCACGCACTCCAGAATGTGGTCGGTAAAGCCGGGCCTGACGATGCGCAGCCAGTCGACGGGTTTCTTCACTCTGCCCGCGACGCAGACGAACGGAATCCTGCAGTCCGCGATCGTCGCGTCACCGAGATATTCATCGAGATGGAGTGCGAGGTGTTGCCGGAACAGTCCGCCGTGCAGTCCGTCTTTGAGGGGATTGTCACTCAGCCGTGCAGCGTTCGTCAGAGTCAGACTGTCGCAGAGTTTTTCGAGGGCGGCGGTCGATCCAGTGTAGGCGTAGAGCGCGCCGATGATCGCGCCCATACTCGAGCCCGCGATGGAGTCGGACTTCAGGTTTTCCGCTTCCAGTACGCGCAAAACGCCCGCATTCGAAAGTCCCAGAGCGGCGCCGCCGGAGAGAACGAGCCCCCATTTCATGGCTGCATCTTAACTTGAGCTTCGTTAGCTGCGTTAGCTTCATAAGCTTCGTTAGGACGGTGGAAATTTTTTGTTTCATAAAAGTTTCTCATGCCTCGCTCCTTTTTCCTTCTCTAACAAAGCTAACGCAGCTTTGGAAGCTAACGAAGCTCAATTCATCACCGGCCCCTTTGCCGGACTGAACCATGCATAGAGTTTGATGAGTGACAGCAGATACATGATCATTCCGATCGATTCGAGGATCGCCGATGCGACATCCGCCGAGAGAATGATCTGCCATGGAGCGCCGATCGCGATGTAACTGAAGATACTCGACAGTACCAGCGCGGGGATCAGCGTCAGCAGCGTCGTGCCGAGGAGCGCGAGAAAGACGTTCCAGAATTGTCCGCGCGTAATTTCGCGGCTGCGATTGAGCGCGGGGCGGTACGCGATGCCTTCGCACACGACGATCACGGGAAAGAACGCCGTCTGCACGAAGTAAACGATGCCCGGGATGATGAGGAGAATTCCCCAGAGGAACGTGAGGACGCCGCGCAGAATGCTCGTCAGGACGAATGGCAGGAATGAGGCCCGCGATTGCTGGCGCACCGCCTTGAACGACGTCCGCGAGCGTCCCGCTTTGGCCTGGAGCAGGCGCTTGCCGACGCTGAGCGTGCAGACCATCCCCCACATGATCACGAGGACGACGGCGAGATAGCCGATGACCAGCGCGATCTGCAATTCGGGCCGGAGTTCGATCGCTTCCTTATAGTGGAGTTCGAGATCCGTGAGGAAGAGACTCCCGAGGGAGGGAAGGAAGATGAACCAGAAACCGATATGGGTGATCGTCTGCTGACGGCGGCAAAAATCCCATGCTTCGCCGATGATCGAGAGGAGACTAGGCACTAAAATTCCGCGGGTACACGTTCATTTTAGCCGATTGTCCTTGCCCGAGCTGGCTATTTGTCGTTAAATTCAGCTGTTTATCCCTTTTTCACCTTCTCTCCTATGGGAGGAAGCCATACCTGCGGTGCCTGCGGACTGACGATCGAAGTCTGCGAGAACTGCGGCGGAAAACTCTGCAGCGAGGGGTGCCCCGACCGCGGCACGGACGGATGCACATGTGCGACGGAGGCGGCCGCCAAGTAGTTTTTTCGGCGAATACAAAAAAAGAGGACCCTTCGGGTCCTCTTGGACAAACTGAATATGCGATCAGCGTTTGACCCGGATGAATCCCGAGACCGGGAGCACGTCGAGCTTCTTTTCTTCTTTGCTCAACGCGTCGAGCAGGATGTTGATACCGAGCGCGTCGCTTGCCATGTGGTTACACTGGATGAGGTTAACGTGGTGCGCGCGTCCGACCTCCACTTCCTTCTCCGTGAAGTGCATCGCGAGAATCGTGCCGACGCCGGCGGCTGCCTGCTTCTCCACAAGTTCCTCCGGACCATTGGTTCCTCCGGTGAATTCCGTCGCGACGACTTTGCCCGGTCTGCTGGAGCCCGAGCCATGCACGATGAATGCGGGGCTTCCTTTGCGTGCGTAGTAATCGTATTCCTGGATGCCGTGCAGCGCGGTGATGATCTCGCCCAAATCGTCGAAGGTCTTCTTGCAGATCGTTTTTTCGATGAATCTCCACACGAGGTTGTCGGTGACGGTGTGGCAGGTAAAGATCGGAATGTCGAGCAGCTCCGCCGTGCGTTCCGTGCGCAGAATGTTGTCCGCGTGGATGGAGCGCCAGATGCGTTCCATGCGGGGGCGCAGCAGGTGTTCGGTCTGGTTGAGGGGGACGCCCGCGGCGTGGTACACATCCGCCTGGAGAGGCATGACCTTCTCGAGATCGGCGAGCGCGCGGCCTTCCGGGTGATGGATCAGGATGGCGTCGATTTTCTCGCCCATGCCGCGCAGACGATCCGCGAGGAGAATCTCGGGGGTCTCGATGTCGATGCCGACCATGAGGCGCCTGATGTCCTCCTGTCCGGTGCCGTAAAGAATGCGGGTGTCGCTGTAGGGATTCCACGTGCGCTCCTCGTCGAAATAGTCCTTCTCCTTGCCTTCGAGCTTCTTCTGGCGGTCGGCATGCTTCTTGAGCAGCTTCTGGATGTACTTTTTGTCACGGGGATCGGCGTCAATACCGAGCTCTACGCTACGTCTGAAGAGTTTTTCGAGTTTCATAAGGTACGAATGGGAATGCGTGCAAAAATCCCTCGTAGACTAAAGAGGCCGCTTCAAACAGTAAAGCGTTATTTTGGTCTATTTGTGCGATTTTGTCGATGCTTGCTTCACAAAACGACCTTCGCGTCGGCGATGACGATACCGCGGTCACTGACGAGGACCGGGTTGAGATCGAGCTCCGTGATCGCCGGACATTCCGTCATCATTCGCGATACGCGCACGATCAATTGCGCGAGTGCGTCGATGTCGCTCTGCTTTTTGCCGCGCATGCCAAGCAACAGCTTCCAGCTCTTGAGTGACTGGAGCATACGGTAGGCTTCGTCGGTTTGGACGGGGGCGATGCGGAACGCGGTGTCGCGGAAGAGTTCGGTATAGATGCCGCCGAGCCCCGCCATGACGAGGGGGCCGAAGGACGGGTCGCGGATGCATCCGACGATGAATTCGTTGCCTACCGGGAGAAACTGCTGGATGAGCACGCCGTTGATGTCGGCTTTCGGTTCGTGCTTCTTGGCGTTGGCGATGATCTCGCCGAAGGCGGCGCGGACGTCGTCGTCCGTCGTAAGGTTTGCGCGCACGCCGCCGATGTCGGTCTTATGCAGGATCTGGGGCGAACTGATTTTCGCGATCACGGGGTAACCGATGTCGCGCGCGATGCGTACCGCGTCATCCGCGTTCGATGCGAGTGCCTGCTTCGGCATCGGGAGATCGTAGCGCATAAAAAGTTCGCGGGTCGTGTCTTCATCGAGGAGGCCGGTCTTTCCCGCAAAAATATGTAATACGTCACCCTGAGCTTGCCGAACGGGTGACGTCATGGGTTCGGCAGGCTCACCATGACGTGCGATCAGAGCCGCCAATGCATGCACGGCACGCTCCGGCGTATCGAACGTCGGGATGCCGGCCTGGCGCAGAATATGCTTCGCCTCCTTCACCGTTGCACCCCCCATGAACGCCGTGACGACGGGCATGAGCGGAGCGCGCTTCATGATGTCGGCGATCGACCGTGCGATGTCCTCGCAGGGTGTCATGACCTGCGGCGTCAGCACGACGACGAGTCCGTCGATGTTCGGGTCTTTGCGGCATGCGAGGATGGCTGCTTCGTAGCGGTCGGCACCCGCGTCGCCGATCACGTCGATCGGATTGCCGGTGCTGGCGGTCGGAGGGAGTTTGGTTTTGAGTTCTTTTTCGATCTCGGGAGACAGTGACGGGAGTTCGAGTTTCGCGAGTTCCGCGGCGTCCGTCGCGAGGATGCCGGGGCCGCCGGCGTTGGTGACGATGGCTATTTTTCGGCTAAGGAGAGCGGGTTCCTGGCTGAGTGCGCTGAGCAGATCGAGGAATTCTCCCGTCGTGCGGGCGCGGACGATTCCTGTCTGGGCGCACAGTGCATCGATGGATGTATCCGATCCAGCGAGCGCGCCGGTGTGCGACGCGGCAGCTTTCGCGCCGCGCGATGAGATGCCCGCCTTCAGGAGGACGATGCGCTTTTTGGACGCGACATTTTTCGCGACGTCGAGGAAGCGGCGGCCGTCCTTGATGCTCTCGAGATAGAATCCGACGACGGTCGTCGACTGATCGTTCGCGAGAAGTTGCAGCATGTCGGATTCGTCGGTGGCCGCTTTGTTGCCGATCGACACGAACATCGAGAGGCCGAGCCCCGCGTCGATAGCGCCGTCCATGAGCGCCACGCCCATCGCTCCGGATTGGCTGACCACGGCGATGTTTCCCGCGGGGGGAAGGTCCTTGGCGAACGACGCGTTCATGCCGATGCCGGGACGCACAATGCCGAGACAGTTGGGTCCGATGAGGCGGATGTGATGGTCATCCGCGATTTTTTGCAGCTCTTTTTCGAGCGCAGATCCTTCATCGGTATGTACTTCACTGAACCCCGCGCTGATCACGACGACGCTCGGGATGCGTTTCTCGCCGCACTCCATCAGCGCAGCCGCGACGAATTGCGCGGGGATCACGATGACCGCGAGATCGACGTCACCGGGAATTTCTTTCACCGAGACATACGCCTTCTTTCCCAAAATTTCTCCGCCCTTCGGATTCACCGGATAGACCTCTCCCGCATATCCCTGGGTCAGCAGATTTTTCAGAATGTCATGCCCGACTTTGCCCTCCTGCGCGGAGGCGCCGATCACGGCGATGCTCTTGGGGTCGAATAAGGACATAATCCTATTATTATAGCAAAATAATGGTTTTAAGGCCATATTTTACTTTTCCATACCAGCTTCGTTAGCTGCGTTAGCTTCGCTAGCTTTATAAGGTTTTTTGAGTCCTCCCTAACGAAGCTAAAGAAGCTTTAGAAGCTAACGAAGCTCAAAAAAACCGCTATACTTTCACCCACATGGCGTCCCTGCATATCATCTACGCGTCGACCAGCGGCCACACGGAATTCGTCGTGGACACACTGATTGACGCAATGCAGGATGCCGCGGTCGAAAAACAGCGCGTGGAGAAGGCGGTGCCGGAAGATATGTCTCGCGGTGACGTACTGATCCTCGCATCGGGTACGTGGAACACCGGCGGTATCGAGGGACAGCTCAATCCTCACATGCACGCATTTCTGCGGGAGAAAGCCAGGGATTTCGATCTCAAAGGAAAGAAAATCGGTATCATCGCTCTTGGCGACGAGCGGTACTATTACACCGCGGCGGCGAAGACGCATCTCGAGGAGTACGTGAAGACGCACGGCGGAACGTTGCTGGAGCCGGCATTGAGAATCGTCAATGAACCGTACGGACAGGAGGAGACCGTGTGGAAGTGGGCAAAGGAATTTTCCAAACATCTGCAATCATGAACCGCGTTTCACTCAAGATCGTCGGCGCGTCGGGACAGGGGATCATCTCCATCGGGGAGATCCTCGCGAAGGCGTTCAAGCGCTCGGGATACTGCGTGTTCGGGTACCGGGAGTACATGTCACTCATCAAAGGCGGACACGGCAGTTATCAAATCGACGTGTCAGATCGGATGGTGCGGAGTTCGGAAGAAAAAGTGAACATCCTCATCACGCTCAATCATCACGGGTTCGAAGAGAACCTCAACGATCTCAAGGACGGCGGCATCATCATTCACGATTCGCCGTCGTGGGACTTTTCGCCTGCCGACGAGAAGTTATTGAAGAAGCATAACATCACCGTTCTCTATCTCCCGGTCGGCGAGATTCTGCAGAAGATCAAGGCAAAGCCCATCCTTGGGAACGTCGTTTTCTCGGCGTTCGCATGGTCCGCGTGCGGCCGGGACACCGACCTGCTTAAGAAGATGGTCGGCGAAAAGTTCGCGAAGAAGAAGGATCTCCTCGAGCAGAACATGCAGGCGATCGACGAGGGTGGCGCGTACCGCATGCAGCATGCCTCCGACTTCGCGATCGACATGCCGCATCCCGATGACAAGTGGAGCGATCACCTGCTGCTCACGGGCAGTCACGCGATGGGGCTCGGGATCGTGCATGCTGGCGTGCGCCTGTACGCCGGCTACCCAATGACGCCGAGTTCGCCGCTTTTGAGCTTCATCGCCGAGATCCAGAACGAGACGGGCATGGCGATCAAGCAGGCGGAAGACGAGATCACCGCCGCGCAGATGATGAGCGGCGCCAACTTCATGGGGACGCGCGCGATCACGGCGACGTCCGGCGGAGGATTCGATCTGATGACCGAAACACTCTCCCTCGACGGCATCATCGAGAACCCGTCGGTGTTCGTTCTGGCGCAGCGGCCGGGCCCCGCGACGGGTCTGCCGACGTGGACGGCGCAGGGCGATCTGCTGCTCGCGGCCTTCGGTGGGCACGGCGAATTTGCGCGGTGTGTGTTGAGCGTCAGCGACAGCGATGACGCGTTCCACCTCGTCAACGATGCGTTCACCATCGCGGAGGAGTATCAGACCCCCGTCATTCTCCTGACCGACAAGCACATCGCCGAGGGCATCTACACGCAGAAACCGTACGACCAGAAGAAGACGGCGATCAAGCGCGGATCGTTGGTGACGAATGCGGCGGAACTCAGGACGCTCAAGAGCACGGATCGCTTCGATCCCGATGTGCCGGACGGTATTTCGAAGCGCTGGCTCCCGGGCAGCGAGGCCGCGACGTACGTCGCGCAGGGCGACGAGCACAGCGCCGACGGCAGCGTCGACGAAAGCTCGGTGAATGCGATCGCACAGATGCGCAAGCGCATGAAGAAAATGGAAGCGATGAAGAAAGCCCTCCCGGAACCCGTTCTCTATATGACCGGGGAGAACGGCAACGTGGAACTTTCTCCCAAGAACGACAAACTCGATCTGCTCGTCGTGGGATGGGGTTCGAGCATCGGTGCGATTCAGGATGTTCTTGAGAGCAAGGCATTGCAGGGGAAGAGGGTCGGGTACCTGCACTACCAGTACCTGTGGCCGCTGAAGACAGAGCGTCTGCAGGCGCTGATGGACATGGCGAAGAAGACGATCATCATCGAAGGAAATGCGCAGGCGCAGCTGGCGATGCTGATCCGGATGGAGTGCGGCCGATCGATCCCCGAACAGATTCTCAAATTCGACGGGCGGCCGTTCTTCCTCAACGAACTCACGACCACCCTTTCCTCCCGCATGAAGTAATGGGCATCAAACTCGACAGCAGCGGCCCTTCGATGCAGGACTTTCACTGCGGCAACAAGTGCACGTGGTGCGACGGCTGCGGTGACTACGGCATCTGGACGGCGGTGAAGCGCGCGCTCGTCGAAAGCAATCTCCATCCCTGGCAGGTCCTCCTCTGTTACGACGTCGGCTGTCACGGTAACACTAGTGACAAACTCCTCGGCTACCGCTTCCACGGTCTCCACGGCCGCGTGATCCCGTTCGCAGCCGGTGCCAAGCTCGCCAACATGAAGGTCCCGGTCCTCGCATTCGGCGGAGACGGCGCGAGCTTCTCGGAAGGAATCGGTCACCTCGTCCACGGCATCCGCAGCAACTATCCCATCACCTTTGTTCTCCACAACAACGCCAACTACGGACTCACGACGGGGCAGGCAAGCAGCCTGACTTGGCAGGATCAGAAGATGAACTCGGCGCCCAACGGCATGCCCGAGCACACGCTCGCGAGCATGGACTTCATCTTCTCGCTGGAGCCGACGTTCGTCGCGCGCGGATTCTCCGGCAATATTCCGCAGATGACGACGATCCTGAAGGCTGCAATGCAGCACAGAGGCTTCGCCTTCGTCGATTTGCTCCAGGCCTGTCCGACGTACAACCACTTCGCGACGCACGATTATCTCCTCGAGCGCTGCTACGAAGTCGAAGGGCATGACACCTCGGACTTCAAGAAAGCGCGCGAACTCGCGGTGAACACGCATGACAAGATCGCAACGGGTATCCTCTATCAGAACGAATCACAGCCGCACTTCTACGAGAGGCTCGTGCCGCGGCAGGGGAAAGCGACGACCCTCGTGGAGGAGGTGGTTAAACAGGATGTCAGCGGATTGATGGAGAAATTGGTGTGATCAGATAAATAATTAATCCTGTTCCCATGTCAGGGGATTATTCGCGATGTATTCCCGGACGCGGATCGTATCGACTTCAGAGCGAATGCGATGATCGTAAAAACGTGATTGCCAGACGAAATCGGTATGTCCGAGGTTGCGTATGCGTTTGGTACAAATGGATTTGAATTGTCCGATAATAGACCCCAATGATCCCGACAAGGGGCGTGGAATGTTTTTGTGTGTGTTTGTAGAGACGTGCGAATCGCACGTCTCTACGTGGGCCATCGAAACCGCATGCCACCGCCACGTTCGATGTTCCCGATATCAGCAGAACAATCTGGTTTTCGTTATCGATTGTTTCTTACTACGATGACCCCCTTTCTCTTTTTCACATGTCAGAAATCGTTGTCGATGACAAAGAAATAGCTTCTCATACCTTCGCGGATGTCATTCGCAGAACGGCAGAGACGTTTCCCGATCCGCGGTTCCGACCAAAGCGTCTGCAGGCCAAAGAATTGAATGAAATCTACGGATATGAGCCGATGCAGCACTACCTGTCGGCAAACAGCGACGGCACCGGCACCAAGCCGGAACTGGCGGAGCGACTTTCATCCGCGACGAATAATTACCAATACTTCGAGTATCCGGCATTCGATGCACTCGCTATGGTGGCCGATGACGTCGCGCGTGAAGGGGGTTTCATCGTCGGCGTATGTAACGCGCTCGATGTGAACAGCGCGCAGGATGAGGAATTCGTCGCGGCGCTTGCGCGGGGGATGGAGAAAGCATGCAAGGCGGGCAGGTTCCCGCTCATCAACGGAGAAACGGCGGAACTAGGATATCGCACCCCGGGCTGGGGAAAGAATCATCTCAACTGGAACGCAGTCGCGCTCAAAGTCATCAATGAGAAGAAGAGAATTTCCGGCGAGAAGCTCGCGGCGGGACAGCCTGTCGTCGCCTTCCGCGAAAAATCCATTCGCAGCAACGGACTTACGGATGCCCGCGGGATTCTCGAATTGTCGCATATGCAGCAGCAGTACGGCGTGCGCGACCGGCGTACAGGTATCGTCAGAAATGTGCGCGAAAAACTTGGCGACGTATCGGAGGAAACTATTTCGCGCGTGATCGATTCACTGCCGGGAGAGACGGATATGTGGGCGCAGATCCAGCTGCCCTGGCACGAGACACACCCGAACATCACGAGAAAACTCATTACGCCCTCCACGATTTATGCGCCGCTCATCTACGAAGCGCAGGGCGGAGTCGATGGTGACGTGAATATCCCGATCATCGCCTGCGCGCACATCAGCGGCGGAGGTGTTCCCAAAAAAGCTGAGCGCATGCTGGAAGGAAAAAACCTCGGCCTGCATCTCGATGCGGTGTTTCCCGATCCGGACGGCGTACCGGAATTGATCGAGCTCGCGCGCACCCAGGGTTATACCAAGAAGGACAAATCATTCACCGAGCGTACCGCGAGCGAACAATGGAATCGCGGCGTCGGATTCATGTGTGTGACGGAAAACCAGATGCATGCTTTCCAACTTGTCAAACTTGCGCAGGAAATGGGATTCGAAGCGGCACTGGCCGGTCAGATTACCAACCAACGTGCGATCGAATGGCGCGGCGAAACGTGGACGTACTGAGGTCTTGCAAACCGCAGCCACCGGCTTAAAATGACGACCATTTTGGATTCCACATGTCTGAGCGATTGGAAAGCAACGGTTCGAAGATCGACGTCAATCGGCGGCGTATTGCCGAGGTTACGCAACAGGTGCGATCGGATCGGGAACTCGTTCAACAGTTGGTGAAATGCGCTCTGGGGGGAGCGCCGAGAGTCGCCATTGCCGATAGTCATCTTTCCCATTTTTTTACGGATGTGGATGCCCGCTCGGTAAAAGCGACCGTGTTGCGGAATATTCTGGAGGCGAACCTGACGACCGAACAGTTGAATGCGATAAAGGACAATACTCGCCACAAATTCACGCAACAGGATCTGATCGATGGTGCGGCCGCCAGCAGAGAGGCAAGCGGCAAAACGACCTTCAACAGAGACGAAGAAGTGAGAGGCATAGAAGCGCGCGGACTGCGTCCATGGACGGATGATCAGGAAAAAATGCTAGTCAAACTCGCGAATAAACCCAAATATCGAACAGAATGGAAAGACGGGCGCGTCGTTGTCGACTGGAAGAGTGTGACCGAGCAGATGAATGCCAAATCCCCTGGCGCAGAATTTCATTTCGTTGAATGTTGCAGTCATTACGTCGGTATCCGCGCACGGGCGCGCAAAGGTACTTACGGTCGGGGTATTAGACTTCCCGAAAACGTCGTCCGTCCGGCACATTCACAAATTCCGTCAGGGAACGGTGCCCACGTCGGGGAGAGCAATTAAGTTTTGTTCTTCCGATACCCCTTCCACATCGCCCGTGACACGAGGAAGGGATGCTGCAGTGCGAACTTCTTGAAGGCACCCGCGCCTTTTCCGCCGGCCTTTACCTGGCCGCCGCTTTTTCGGCGTTTGAGGAACTTCGCCGCCATGTCCTCGAGAGCGCGATTACGCGCGGCGACCGCGATCTTTCTGTCATGCGGATTGGTGATGAGCGGAATGACTTCCTCGAAGCAGCGGAAGCGATCGAAGACGCCTTTTCCTTCCCGTTGATTCACTGCACTCATCGCCTCGCTGTGCACGCGGAAGAATCCCGTGCGTTCCGGGATGTAGTACCAGTTGGTGTGGAGCAGGCAGCGCAGGGAGTATTCCATGTCGAGGTTCTGGGGCATGTCCTCGAGGTAGGGTCCGACCTTCTCCATGAGGCTGCGGCGCAGCAGAACGAAGTCAGGCTCGCCGATGATGTTGGGATGCAGTTCGCGTTCGAGCCAGTAGCGCAGCGTCTCGCGGCCATCGTGCAGCCCCGGCTTGAGGTGCGTGCGGCGAAATTCTTCCAGCTCCTTGTAGACGGGGATCGTGTGCGGTCCTTCCTCGCAGTAGTACTCATGCTCGAGCGCGACCATGCCGACGTCGGGATGTGCTTCCATGACGCGCAGGCCTGTCTCGAGGAAGTGCGGCTCCCACCAGTCATCCTGGAACAGAAACTGCACGTAGGGGGCATTCCCGAGCCGCATCGATGCGTTCCAGTTGCCGCCGATGCCGAGCCACTTGTTACTCTTCACGAACATGAACCGCTGGTCGTGCATGTACGGTTCGACGAGCGCGCGGACGTCGTTCTTCGAATTATCGTCGTGGAGGTAGACCCGCCAGCGCTGTTCCGTCTGCGCGAGCACGCTGTCCAACGCCTGCTTGATGTAGGCGGCGTTCGTATTGTAGGTCGGGACGCAGATGTCGATCAGGGTGTCCATGGAGGGCTAGGGCTAGGGCTAGGATTAGGTTAAAGTATTCATACTCTAGCCCTAATCCTAATCCTAGCTCTACTTCATGCGCATCGACGTCATCACCTTATTTCCGGCGATGTTCCAGGGTCCCCTGACCGAAAGCATTCTCCAGCGTGCGCGGGACAACGGACTCCTCAACATACAGTTCCACGATCTGCGGACATTCGGGAGCGGCAACTATAAGCAGATCGACGATCGTCCGTACGGCGGGGGAGCGGGCATGTTGTTTATGTGTGAACCGGTCGTGAATGCGATTGAGAAGATTACGGAGGAGGGGCACAAGACACAGGACAAAGGACACAGGCCGCATAGAATTTATTTTTCACCCCGCGGGAAAAAACTGAAACAAACGGGCGTCGAAAATCTCGCGAAGGAAGACTGGCTGATTCTCCTCTGCGCGCACTACGAAGGAATCGATCAGCGGATCATCGACGGTGGATGGATCGATGCAGAAGTGTCGATCGGCGACTATGTACTAACGGGCGGCGAACTCCCCGCGATGGTGATGATCGACGCGCTCGCGCGTCACATTCCCGGCGTGCTAGGCAAGGACGAGTCGGCGCAGGATGAAAGTTTCAGCAAGAGCCTCGGCCGCAAAAAAGAATACCCCCACTACACCCGCCCCGAAGAGTTCCGGGGACTGCGGGTGCCGGATGTTCTTCTCTCCGGTAATCACGCCGAAATAGACAAATGGCGGAAAGGGAACACACGCTGAACAAGCAGTTGACTGCTTGTCCGCCGGGCGTAGAGTTTTTGCAGCTGTCGATCTAATTCCTCATTCAGGAAAGGAACCGTCGATGAAACCGCTCATTTTTCTCGCTCTTGCGATCTGGCGTGCATCTGCACCGCCCGCCCTCCAGCGCCGCCGCAAAGCTGGTCGATCCTGTTGGGGGCACCCCGGCAGGGATCTGAATTCGATCCGCGTCAAAGCGATCAAGCAGGAGGCGGATAGTCGCAACGGTCGTCGACTCAAGATCTGCCACTGACCGTTAGGAACGGTCGACAACACCAAGTCACCCTCACGGCGGAGCCGTGAAGGGTGACTTTCTTCATGAGCTGTTCCTATATTTGTTGTGCATATTCATGAAAGCATGCACGACCGAATAAGTTGTTCTTCACCCAATCCCCCTGTCCCCCTTTCCCTGACAAGGAGGGAAAGGGGGAAGATGCAGAGGGAGAATAATCTTGGGATGGAATCTGTGAACACTGCGGAACGATATTTTCAGCGCAGGTTGCCGTACGTCTTCGACGACTTGTTCGTCGTGCTGGTCTTGAGGCGGTAGAGGATCTCGACCATTTCGCCGCGCGTCAATTTTTCGGCGAAGGTGGAGACGCTCATTGGGATAGCGTTCAGCTCATCAAGCTTCTCGACGTATCCCCGGTACCACTGCTCGCCCGTCGGTTCCACGTTGGTCTGGAGGGAGAAGGTGCCTGCGATGATCTTCGCGGCTTCCACGAACGAAACGTAGCGGCCGGGCCGGAACGTGCCGTCGGGATAGCCGTCGATGAGTTTCTTGATCTTCGCGAGACAGACTTCGTCGGCGTACCACATGTCGCGGCGCACGTCGCTGAAGAAAACCGTCTTGTCATCCTCCGCGAGCTCCTCCGTGAGGCAGTTGTTGAGCTGCTCGGTATCGAGGATGTAGGGGTTGGTGATCAGCGTGACGAATTCCGCGCGGCTGATGCGGCGCTCGGCTTTGAACGTGCCGTCGGTATAACCCTTGAGCACGTTGTTCTTCCGGAGATGTTCGATCGCTTCGTAGTTAGCATGGTTCGTTGGGACATCGGTAAATGCGTTGGGCGCGAAGTTCTGCGCTCCGGCGGTGCCAGCGAGCATGCTGACGGTGACGGCGCCTGCGGCCGCTAAGGAGATAAAGCGGTTCATGGAATGAGGGAGGAAGGGATAGGAGGGGTCCACGAAAGCAAGCTATGGTGCGCTATTCGTGGTTATCTTTAAGACGTCCATCTTCTTCTACTGTGACAGGTTAACCTAACTTATTGTATAAAAAAAGTACTGGGGTATGCACATTAACCCAGTACCCACTACATGTTGTGGGTGATAGATACATACTTTTCGTTTAAATCTCGACTGAGAATCGGCTCCAGGGCGAGTGCTTGTTGCATCAGACGATG
>Ga0163150_10003032_pt1 | contig 24374 bp, 19 predicted proteins | sample OliLakLV19P2IB_FD_148628 | JGI IMG/M metagenome (GOLD analysis project Ga0163150, IMG submission 148628) | Freshwater microbial mat bacterial communities from Lake Vanda, McMurdo Dry Valleys, Antarctica - Oligotrophic Lake LV.19.P2.IB | ecosystem: Environmental > Aquatic > Freshwater > Lake >...
CTTGTTGTCGAGCCTTCCCTCGAGAAAAAATGGCTACCTGTCTCCATGTACATCGGTGGACCGGAGCACGCGTGTATGCACTTAATCTACGCTCGATTTGTGATGATGGCTCTCAAAGATTTGGGCTTCGTATCGGTTTCAGAACCGTTCAAAAAACTTGTTCATCAGGGGTTGATTACAAGTGGAGGAGCGAAGATGAGCAAGAGTAAAGGCAATACTGTAAGCCCCGATGCGTTCGTCGAAAAGTTTGGTTCCGATATCTTTCGTATGTACCTGATGTTCATGGGTCCATTCACCGAAGGTGGAGACTGGAGTGATGCTGGTATTATGGGAATCGTACGTTTTACTGATCGACTGAAGCGTTGCATTGGCGAGAAATCAAACAGAAAAGATTCTGCAGATGCGCTCAAGATTCTTCATAAGACGATCAAAAAAGCGACTGCGGATATGCACGAGATGAAGTTCAATACCGTGATCAGTGCCATGATGGAACTCCTTAATGCCCTGGAAAAAGAAGAAGGCTTTTCCAAGAAAACTGCAGCAATAGTCGTGCAGCTACTCGCACCACTTGCTCCACATCTTGCAGAGGAGTTATGGCATCAGCTGGAGATGAAAGGCTTTGTCGTAGAAGCAGCGTGGCCAGAGTACGAACAGCAACTGACTGTTGATGACACTCTTACGATTGTCATTCAAGTGAATGGAAAACTCCGTGCAGAGATGAAGGTTCCTGCCGATATGCCGAAAGAAGAAGTCCTGAAGCTGGCGAAGACGCAAGAGAACGTGCAGAAATTCCTGGCTGGAGACATCAAGAAAGAGATCTTTGTGCCAGGGAAGCTGGTGAATTTTGTTGTCTAAAGAAAAGCAGTTGTGCATTCAAGGAAGTTGAGTACACTCTCTTGACTATGAAAAATCATGCGATATCACATCTAACATCAGAAGAACGCCTTCAAAATCAGTTCCATAATGAAGTCATCACTCGTATTCAAGAATTGTACAGCATTAGTCATCATCATAAGATCGCAATATCACGTCGACTTTTTGCTGACCTGAGTGCAAAGGAAAAGCAAAGTCTGTTGCAGCATCTGAATGAGGAAATCGAACTGCATGGAATGTACTTTCGAGGTGAACTAAAAGGATATCTTGCAGAAGTTTCTCCTCATCATACTGTTGCAACAACGATTCGTTTTGCGATGCAAAACTGTGAATCAGTGAAGTTTCAACGCATTTCTTTACAGGAGAACATCCAGAAAATGGTTTCAGGGACTCGATCTCTGTATCAATCTTTCTTCAGAAGAAAGCCAAACACTCCTGCCGTTGACAATTATCCTTGCAGTGAAAAAGGTTTGGAGTAGGATTTTAGATTAATGAATCAAGTAGACACTCCCAAATGGATAATTTCAGAAGTTGCAGGTGGCATCGATAATAGTTGGGGACATCGACATGGAGTGGAAAGTGTTCGTATTAGTTCGCTGACTAGAAAGGAGCGTAATAGATTTGCAGCGAACCTACTGAGCGAATTGGTAGAAGTCGCCAGAAAGCAGAAGCTTTGTGAAGTGCGTTATAGTACACGATTGAAACTTCGATCTATTGTATATGAGACGATGAGTAAAGTTTCAGAAGACGATTCACTCTTCAGTGTGGCAAGTGATGTGGTGACTCAATCAATACAGTATTTTGATTCACTAAAAATAGAAGTGCCTGATTCTGTAGCGAATGATGAAACTCCAATAAATAAAGGATGGTCTGGATTTTATCAATTTTTTGTGTCCAAGAAAGGAAGCGAAGAATTATGACGCAAAGTTTGGAAAATTATTTTTTGTAAATATTTCTTGGATTGATGCATGGTTCGGATTAATCCGTTTTCCTCTACTACTCATATCTTTCATGACTTCATGATGCAGTATATCGAGCTCACCGGTTTGTAGAGCATGCAATGTCATGTAGATATCTGGATCAATATTTCCTTCTACTGCTAAGTCTTTTAGTTCTTCTATTTTCTGAGCAGTTGATTGAACTTGTTTTCCTTGGCATTTGCCCAGTGCAAATTTTATGAGTCCTTTTACTTTCCCTAGCATCATTTTACGCTCTCGAAGCCATTGCATCTGCTCGCTATCGATTGTGATGACTCCGCCTTCCTGATCACGAAATAGTGATTCGAGATCGATGGAAACTTCTAGTTTCTCAGATTCTGCAGTTCCTTCTATCTCCTGCCAACTTCTTTGTAAATATGATTCTTTCATAGAATATTATATTAGTAGTTTTTCCTTATAAATCAAGTTTCCTGTACGATTCTCTTGATGTCTCACCCTTTCGACCGCTACGCAGCTTTCACAGACTTAAGAGAACTCAAAGAGGTTTCATCGAAGCCGCTTCGTAAATCTGTCCGAGCGAATCTTCTCAAGTGCTCGGCTCAGGATTTAGTTAACTGGGGGAAGGCGCATGGCTGGGAGATGACACCAGTATCGTGGTGCACGGAAGGATTCTTTGTAGACAGAGAAGACAGATCCGAAGCACTCGGCAAATCTCTCCCGCACATGCTGGGCATGATGTACATGCAAGAAGCATCATCCATGTTACCTGTCGCGCTTCTCGACCCTCAGCCTGGTGAGACGATTCTCGATATGAGCTCGGCCCCAGGAAGTAAAACAACACAGATCGCATCGAGAATTGGCACAGATGGTGTGATCGTTGCGAATGATGTGCAGGATAAGCGTATTTGGAGTTTGATCAGTAACTTGGATAGATGCGGAGTGACGACTGCTGTTCTGACACGCAAAGTCGGACAGTGGTTTGGTGGCAATATGACGGAAGTGTTCGACCGTGTACTCTGCGATGCGCCGTGTACAGCAGAAGGAACGAGTAGAAAAGATACCGATGCACTGCAATATTGTTCGCCTGAGAATATTGGCAAGATGGCGAGGCTGCAAAAAGAGTTACTGGAGTCTGCAATTCACGCTACGAAAGTTGGAGGGCGCATTGTGTACTCCACATGCACCATGACACCGGAAGAAAATGAAGAGGTCATTGCATATGTATTGAACAAATTTAGTGATCAAGTTACTCCGCTTGATCCAGGCCTAATAAGTACAACTGACTTCAGAATTCCGATGGAAGATTCAGCAATTGTTCAGCGTTCACTCGGTATTCGATCATCATTCCCAGCAGTGCGGCTCTGGCCACAAACGTTTGATACCGAAGGATTCTTCGTCTGTGTTCTAGAAAAACGTGCGCCAACAAAAGTGCGTGCACCAAAAGAGCAAGAGTGGCATCGATACTCAGAACTTCCCTCTGCTCGCATTCATGAAGTGCGTTCTTTGATCCTCGATTGGTACGGTTCTGATTGTGTAGACGAGCATGAGACGCTCATCATGGGACACAAAGAACAGATGATGGTGATGCCAAAGAAAGCGCTAAGACTAGGGCTCCCAACGAAAGCGATCTTAGCTGGTCTTGCACTTGGGAAATCTCCTCGAACGGGAATTTTTCGTCTCGCACACGAGATGGCAGCACTGAGAGGACGAAGAGCAACGAAGCAAAAACTTATGCTTTCTGAGACTGAATGGAACGAAGCGATGACTGGTAAAAACCTGACAGGTTCAAGAGATGGACTGGAGAATGGCGATATTCTTCTCACTGTCGATGCCCCTTCTCTTGGGACGGAACTGGTTGTCGGACGAGGAATACTCAAAGATGATGTGATCTTGAATCGGTTGCCACGAGATATCGTCAGAATGTTTAGTTGATGAATGAAACGGAACAGAATACACTTGTGAACTATGTCTGGCTACACAACGTTTATCGATCAACCTTTCGGAAAAAAAGTAGAGAATAGCGACCTTCCTGTTTCATTTCCTGATATTGAGGGAAAGACTTGTATCCACTCTCGTTACATCGCAGAGAAAAATGACTCCGTTGAGAGTGCTTCCATTGCAACGATAGAAAAGCTATTTTCAGTCCTGAATATTTCTGCATTGGACTGCTCTGCAGTTGTTCTCGCTAGCTGTACAGCTGAGCCAGGCAATCCACATGGAACCAACAACACTGCAGAAAGAATTGCAAAAATGATGAAGATTTCAAGAGGTGTTGGTGTGGATTATGCTTGTTCTGGCTTTCCTGCGACGACAAATGTAGCACTTTCTCTTTCTAAAGTTCAGCCCGGGAAACACATTATTATTGTGGCCACTGAAATACTCAGTCGTATCACAGATTGGAATGACAGCAACATTGCAATTCTATTCGGAGATGGCTCAGCAGCAACGAGTATTATCGATGATGGGCCGCACAAGATTCACGCAGCTGCTGCACATTCAGTGAAGGACGATTGGAATCTACTAGGACTTATTCATAAGAAGAATGTGATGCACTTTTCTGGCAAAAGGAATCCAAAGATGGAGCAGACGATACGCATGGATGGCTTGCCACTCTATAAGGATGCACCTGTTGCAATGGTTCGCTTAGTACGAGATGCACTACGTCAATTGGGCATTACACCCAGTGATTCTCAGCCTTTTTTTATTGCACAGCACCAAGCAAATGGAAAGTTTGCTGGGAAGATACAGAAACTTATTGAGAGAGATCCAGCGCTATCACATGCGACTGTTCTCGATAAAATTCGCGATCGAGGAAATATTGGAGCAGCTTCCATTCCTTCTGCGCTCGCAAGAGCATGGGATGAGATTCCACCCAATGCTCTTATCGCATGTCCATCCAAAGGTGCAGGAATGGCATTTCGTGAGGGCTCCCTGACCGAAGGAATTGTAGTTTTCACGAAGGCTGCGTAATTTGTCTGCAAGAGGTATACTCACCCCCTCATGGACACGAAAGATGAAATCCGCAGTCGGCTTCCTATCGAGCAACTTGTTGCGCAGTACTGTCAGCTCAAAAAGAAAGGGAGGAACTTTGTCGCTCTCTGTCCGTTTCATCAGGATAGCAATCCATCGTTCTTAGTTTCGCCCGATAAAGGAATAGCGTACTGTTTTGCGTGTCAGAGTGGTGGAGATATTTTTAGCTTCATTCAGAAGATCGAGAATGTAGACTTTCCAGAAGCACTCAAAATTCTTGCAGAGAAAGCGGGTGTTGTGATCAAAAACGAAAAACGAGGACCGACGAGCACAAAAGATGAAAAAGATCGATTACGGGAATGTCTCGTGAGCGTAACAGAGTACTATCAGAAAACACTGCAGAACACACCGAGCTCACTTGAGTATTTAGTGAAAAGAGGTGTCACAGCTCAGCTTCTTACAGCATTTCAAATAGGTTTCGCTCCTGATTCATTTTCTGCGACATACGATCATTTACTGAAAGAAGGGTTTAGTCGATCGGAAATCGTGAGTGCTGGCCTCGGGGTACAGAGAGAACTCTCGGAAGAAAAAATCTACGATCGATTTCGTAATCGCATCATGTTTCCAATTCGCGATGGACAGGGAACGATCATCGGTTTTGGTGGCCGCACGATGGGTGAGAGTGATGCCAAGTACGTCAACTCTCCAGAGTCACCGCTGTACCACAAATCTTCCGTTCTCTTTGGTCTTTCGGAAGCGAAGGAGGCAATACGCAAAACACGGAGAGTACTGCTTGTCGAAGGGTATTTCGACTGCATCGCGTGTCATAAGGCTGGCGTCAGCAATGTGGTTGCAGTCAGTGGAACGGCGCTTACCGCAGAGCATGTACGTATTCTACGACGTTATGCAGATGAAGTGATTCTCTGTCTCGATCAAGACAGAGCAGGCGAACTCGCAGCAGCGAGAGCGTTCAATCTTCTCGCAACAACGGGCCTATCCATTCTTTCAGTTACACTTCCTGCGAAAGATCCTGATGAACTGATTCAGAAAGATGCTGTGCTTTTTCAAAATATTATTGAGTCGTCACCAACTCCCTACATTCAATCTGTGATCGATAAACTGAGTGAGCGCAAAGACCTACGCTCACCGACGGGCAAGCGTGCAATTTCTGAAATCCTGTTTCCACTTTTGGCTAGCCTTCCAAGTTCCGTAGAACTACGAAGTTCATTGCAGCAAGCTGCAGAAGTCTTTGGGATGGTAGAATCCGAACTTCTTTCAGACTTGCGTTCGTGGCAGGCGCAAACTCCAGCATCACTCTCGAATGCGAGTACCGATGGATCCGCTCATACAAAGCAGTACTCACGAGCAGAACTCTGCATTGGGATTGCACTTGCGTATTCCAGCACCAAACCACTTCTTGCGGAACTGATTACAGAAGAAGGGACTGCACTTCGGATGATGGTCGAGTCTGCGCAGTCCACTGATGAAATTGCTCCCAAAGCTGACCCAATGATCGCTGAGCATATGCACGTGCTTTCACTCTATGCTGAAGAGAACTTTGCGGCATGGAACGAACTGATGGCATCCAAGGAACTGAAAAAACTTATTGCACTAGCCAACCAAGAAATGGTGAAGAGAAAGCAGATGGACATCGTACTCGCACTACGAGAAGCACAGAAATCTGGAGAGAAGGACGAGGAAGCGAGGCTCCTTCTGCAGTATCAGAAATTGCTAGCACTAGGGCAGATGGCATCAAAATAGTACGTAGTACCTCTATTTATTGCATTTTGAGAATGATCATACGACTACTACATACGACATACGACATACTTTTTCAGTTGCCAGAGCCCCTTCAAACGCGTAGTCTCTTTCAGCTTATGGCATCACACCCCCGTAGTTTCATTCATCAACCTTCGGATGACGATATGAAGTCGTTTCCAGAAGAAGTGAAACACCTTGTAAAAAAAGGACGAGAGCAGCGGTATGTCACACATCAAGAAATTCAGAAAGCTGTGCCGAATGCAGAAGACAATATCGATCTTTTGGATCGCGTGTACATGCTCTTCATGGAACTTGGTATCGATGTACTCGATATGAAGGAGGCACTGATCTGGCAGCGAAAGACATCTGGCAAACAGAGCCCAAATCAATTGGATTCCGAAGCAGCCTCTGGTGCCATGACAGCAGCAGATACTGACGATGCTTCTCTTGAAGCAGTTGCAACTGCTGGTATTCGCATTAAAGATGATAAAAAGAAAAAAGAGGATGACAAGAAAAAGAAGAAAGAACGCGAAGTTGATCTTCTTGAAATCAGTAATGACTCGGTGCGTATGTACCTTTCCGAAATCGGTCGTGTGCCGCTCATCGATGGTCGTAAGGAAGTCGAGCTTGCGCGTCGTATCCGAAAAGGTGATGCGAGTGCCAAGCAGCAGCTTGCAGAAGCTAACCTTCGTCTTGTTGTTTCTATTGCGAAGAAGTACATCGGTCGCGGTCTTTCATTCTTAGATCTCATTCAAGAGGGGAATATCGGTCTCTTCCGCGCGGTTGAAAAATTCGATCCTGAGCGCGGATTTAAGTTTAGTACCTATGCCACATGGTGGATCCGCCAGGCGATTACTCGTGCAATTGCTGACCAAGCACGTACTATTCGTATCCCTGTGCACATGGTCGAAACGATCAACAAATTGACGCATACGCAGCGAAGACTAGTCCAAGAACTTGGTCGAGAACCAACTGTTGAGGAGCTCGCAGTTGAAATGGAAATGGATATTAAGAAAGTGCGTCATATTCAGAAAATCAGCCAAGATATTATCTCTCTCGAGGCTCCAGTTGGTTCCGAAGAGGATAGTAAGCTGGGAGATTTCATCGAAGATGAAGATGCAGTGAATCCTTTTGATGCGACGAATAGGCAGCTTCGAAAAGAAAACGTCCATGCGATGCTCGAATACCTCACTCCTCGTGAGCGAAAGATTATTGAGATGCGCTTTGGACTCAGAGATGGTATCGGGCACACGCTTGAAGAGGTTGGGAAAGAGTTCAATGTCACTCGTGAACGTATTCGTCAGATCGAGGCGAAAGTACTGCAAAAGCTGCGCGATCACCCCCGTTCTGCAAGTATCAGGGAACATACCAATGCGAAACCTACGACCTTTGGTGCGCCTTCATTTATGACAGGCAAGCTCTGTCCGGAATGCAGGAAAGGCTCGATGGTTGATCTGCACATAGCAGGCAAGCCTGTCATGAAGTGCGATCACTGTGCCTATTCGGTTGAGTTAGATTAGAATTTTTCAGTCTGCCAGATCGATTGCATGACTCCACGAACGCTTCTCCCATCGGTATCGATTCTCATTCGCTCTACGTTCTCGTTACTTGCTTTGCAGGCACGACCTGTTGTTATTGGTCTAGTTTGTTTTGCAGTGCTTGGGAGCGTAATTTTTACTATTCCAGAAAGAAAGATTGAACGTATCGAGGATACGCTCTCCACTGAACTTGGTATTACATGGCAGAAACTTCGTCAGAACGTGGAAGCAGATTACCGTACTCTTTCTGCACTGACACCAGAGCAGTTAGCATACGAGATTGATCACTTGCAGGTTGGAGCATCTGCAAAAGATTCGAAACATATTTCACTGATCTACACAATAAATATTGTACCCTATCTTCTTTTGATGGTGCTGATCATGAGCGTGTTACTTAGCATTGTCATAACCTATGTGCTACTTCTTTTTACAGGGCCTCGATCGGGCTATGAAGCCGCAGTGCTCCTTCCCTTTGCTTTCGGTCGCATGGTGTTGCTTTCTTTGTGGGTGAGCATTCGATCACTCACGTGGATTCCATTTTTTGGCCTTCTACTAGGTCTCTATACGATTCCACGACTGATACTTTCGCCTGTCTTTTTGCTTCGTGGTAACGTTAGTGCGTTTACCGCAACACGCGAAAGCTGGGCGAAAACGAAAGGAATGTGGCTACCAGTTCTCTTTCGTCTCTTGTTGCTCTGCCTACTTTGTCTTGTACTTCTTTGGCTTCTTACGATTCCTGTTGGAATTGCAGCGCTCTTTTCATTGAAACTTGCTTCACTCCTCTGGATGATGGTTCTTTTTTTCCTTGCTTCTGTTTTTGCGGCAGGAGTGACGGTGATGACGCGGTAAACGGTATATACCGTATGTGGAATGTGGTATGTCGTATGTAGTATTTCCAGTTTCAAGACTAGTGTTCATCTGCAACATACCACATACTACATACTACATACTTTTCGATGCAATTCTCTTCCGCCTACTCCGGCCTCAACGCTGCGCAGAAAGAAGCAGTAGACACAGTCGAGGGCCCTGTGATGGTGGTTGCAGGTCCCGGAACGGGTAAAACGCAAGTGCTCGCGGTTCGTACAGCTAACATTCTCAAAAAAACGCAGGCGAAGCCAAGTAATATTCTCTGCCTTACGTTTTCAACTGCTGGAGCCGTTGCGATGCGAGAGCGACTCCGTTCGCTGATCGGTGCCGATGCATACGGAGTAACAGTGAGTACTGTACATGGTTTTTGCGATTCCATTATTCGAAAGCACTCAGCAGCATTTTCCGACTGGGCTGAACTTTCGCCTATTTCTGATCTCCAGAGAGTGAAGCTTCTTGAACGACTGATTGATGAAGTCAGTGACTCTTCAGTTCTGATACATCCAAAAAATCCGTACCATCGTATTCCAGAGATTATTAGTAGAATTAGCGATTGTAAACGTGAGGGGAAAACACTTGAGGATTTACAGCGTGTTGCAAAGGTGTATGACGAAGAGATGGCAGGCAAGAGCAGAGATGGTACAAAAGCAGATGCGAAGAATCGCCTTCAGGCTGAAAAGTTTCATGCATTTATTGATCTGTTCACTCGCTATCAAGACTCGCTCAAAGACGAAGGGCTCTATGACTACGATGATATGATCCTTACTGTCTTGCGTGCCTTTGATGAAGAAGATTGGCTTGTTCTAGGGCTCCATGAGCGTTACCAGTATCTCCTTATCGATGAAGCGCAGGATTTAAACGGTGCACAGTGGAAGGTGATCGAGGCGCTGACGACGTTCCCATCAGTTTCGCACGATCCGAATCTCTTCGTGGTTGGGGATGACGACCAAGCGATCTATAGATTTCAGGGTGCGAATCTTGCACACATGCTGGCATTTCAAAAACGATTTCCTAAAGCACCGATCATTGTTCTGACGCAAAATTACAGAAGTACGCAACTGATTCTGGATGCTGCAGGAAGTGTGATCGCACACAATGAGGAGAGGCTGATCGGTAGCATCGCAGGGCTTACGAAGGATCTAACAGCAATGACAAAAGAGAAGGGGGAGAAGCCCGCACTCCTTCGTCCGGCATCCGATCTTGCGGAGCCCTGGCTTATCGCTGACATGATTACGAATCGAATAGAGCAGGGGATGAAGCCTGAGGAAATGGCAATACTCGTCCAGACCAATAGAGAGCTCCGACCAATCTACGATGTCCTTCGTGCGCGTCAGACCCCTGTTGTTCTTTTTGGTAAAGCCGATCTTCTCACACATCCACTCGTCTTGCAGGTCGTGACGATTCTCCGCTCGTTACTCTCGGATAGTGACAATCGCTTTCTCCATGCACTTGCAGTTCCAAGTTTCGAGTGTCATCCAGCTGACCTTGCACGACTTGCATTGCGTGCTCGTGGGTCAGATGTGTCCATTCTTCACGTACTGACTTCACTTGAAGAGTCTACGGAGCAGTACACGAAACGAGAATCTCTGATCAGTGCTCGCGATACGCTGCTTTCTCTCAAACAACAAATAACAAACAGAACTGTTCTTGAAACAGTTGAGCAAGCAATCCGCGCTGCTCGCATTGTGAGTTCTTCACTCGATCCACTTGATCTTGCTGTCGTAGAAGCATTTTTCTCGTATACGAAAGATCGCTCACTCGATGAGCCAGGCTTAACGCTCACAGAATTTTTGCGGGATCTTGAATTCTATGCATCTGAAGCGTATCCTCAAGTGAGGCTGACGTATCAGCTCCCACATCTGGTTACGAGCGGAGTCCAACTTATGACTGCGCATCAGAGTAAGGGGCTCGAGTTTCATACGGTGTTCATCGCTGGCTTTCGCGAAGGTCATTGGGATGATCGCACGGCTCACTCAGGACTTGCGGTTCCAGAGGAGCTACTTTTTGGTTGGGAACCTGCAACGAAGCGTGCCGAAAAGCATCAGGATGAACGTCGCGTTGCGTATGTGGCAATGACACGCGCTAAGCGAGAACTCTTCTTTCTCTGCCCTTACGAATTCTCTGTCGGTGAACGTGTGCGTTCTGTCTCTCCTTCTGCGTTCTTCGCAGAAGCTGGGGCTCTTCCGGAACTCGATAGTGTACTAAAAGATCCTGAAAGTTCTTCACTCTTACTGCATATACCTATCCGAGAAATTGAGAGCGAACTTCAAGCGTACCTCACTGAAAAGCTCAAAGACTTTGCGCTTTCTGCGAGCGCACTGAATGCATTTCTACGCGATCCGCAAGTTTTCTTGCATCAGTATCTTTTGAATCAACCAGAAGAGCTTTCCGAGAGCTCACTTCGCTCACTTGGATACGGCAATGCAGTGCACTGGGCACTCCGAAAATGGGCGGAAGCCCGAAGAGAAGGAAAAGATCTGAGTATAGTGGAACTAGAGCAGCACTTCGCATGGTATGTAGAAAATCGAACAATTCTCACAGAGAAGCAGCGAAAAGATTTGCTCTCCGAAGCAGCGATCGATCTTCCTCGTTACTTCGATGCTCACCTGACTGAGTATCGTGGTTTCATCCACGCGATTGAGCAAGACTATACCGTTTCACTTGGTGACATTCGACTTCGTGGGAAAATTGATCGTATTGATCGGCCATCAGACACCTCTGCTGATGCATTTGTGATCGACTTTAAAACTGGACGACCGAAAGCTCCATCACAGATTCGTGGAGGCGTTGAAATTGGCAACGTTTCATGGTCAGACGAAGGTGAGTACTTCCGTCAGCTTGTGTTTTACTCCCTTCTTCTCGAGCAAGCGGAGCCACTGCTTCATCCACAGGCGTTCATCCTCGAATTTATTGGTGAGCGCGATGAAGATCCTATTCGTCGTGAGTTTCAGATTCTTGATTCGGAGAAGGCCGATCTGCGCGCACTGATTCGCGTAGTATGGGACAAGATTCACGCATTTGATTTCACACCGCTCGAACGTTCTGCACGGTAAAAGAACGGGAACTTTGGCTACAACTTCAGCTCATAGAGAAAGCTAGCATGCATAGCATGATACTGGGCTCACATTCTGGGTCCTTACATGGTTTGATAGTGACATGCCATTCATTACTCCGAAGCCATCGATCATACGTTCACATTGCTGGTTACTTGTGGTGCTTGGAGCGCTTGTTTCTGGTCTTTGTGTGATCGAGGCACTCTTGCCAGAATCTGCACATGCTAGGGGCGCATTATCCGCACTGCCAAATCCAAAGGGCATGATCATTGTCGATACTGACGGATTTGTCATTTCCCGAAATCCAATTTGGAATAGCTGTACGCGTAGTGACAGACTACTTCCTTCATTCCTTCGTTCAAATCCCGACACAGTTACGCATCGACAGGGACGTATACGAGTAGAGCGGCCACTCTCGTGCAAGGACTATCAGGTTGGAATAAAGAATGTCTGGAAACATCCAGATTTTTTAGATGTCGAAGTGTACTTGAGTACGAAAGGAAAGTTACTTGGAGTGCTGAGTTCGGGGTACGTTATTGAGCGAAAGAGTAAAGAGTAGATAGTGGGTAGTAGTTAGTTTTACTCTATTTTTACTTTGTGTGCACTACCTACTAACCACTAACTACTTAATCCTTTCATCTTTGAATAAAGATAAGTTTGGAGTTTTGCTAATGCTTTTCCCCTATGACTTGCACTATTTTTTTGTTCAAGACTCATGGCTGAGTATACGGCTCCATATCCATTCGGCTTGAAACAAGCTGAGATGGGAAGTCCAGGCAGATAGTCTGCTTCTAATGTATCTGTGATCACACCCCGGCACATACCTTCGAAGAAATGTTCCTTGCCTGCTTCGTCGATCAGACACAGAACACACACAAATATCGCCTGTTTGTTTTCTTCGGATTTCATTCTGTTTAGAAAATATTCAACCCACTCTGCATCACTCGCATCGGGGCCAGCACCCCATCTTCGTGTGTGGATTCCTAGTTCATCTTGGAGCGCTTCGACGAGAATCCCTGAGTCATCTGCCAGCGTCGGGATCTTCGATTCTTTAAAATAAAAACGTGCTTTCTGGAGCGCATTCTCTTCAAACGTATCGCCAGTTTCAAGTGGAGCCTTCGTGATTCCAAGATCCAATGGTGATTGGATGTCGAAAGGTAACGCAGAGAGCGCTTCTGCCATTTCGATGATCTTGCCTTTGTTGGTTGTGGCGAGGAGGAGTTGCATCTGTTTGATTGTATTCCAAATAATCGTACCAAGCATCGTTCTCTTATAGATAACTTTCAATTATCCATTCTCAATTTTCAATTATTCACGGGCTCCGCCATCTTATCGATGTACACCTTTCGTGCCTTGGCTCCATCCACAGGACCGATGATGCCGCGCTCCTCCATAATATCGAGGAGTCTTGCAGCTCTGGCGTAGCCGACCTTTAGCTGACGTTGCAGAAGACTCGCTGATGCCTTTCCAGTTTCCTGTACAACGCGTACTGCATCGAAGAACATGTCATCACCTCCGTTGTCATCAGCATCCAGATTGATGGTACTTGTTTCACCAGTGACTGCATCGTTTTCATTTGGGTCACCATTGCCGAGTGTAATCTCTTCTGTGAGCATGCCACCTCCTGCGACTTTCACAGCGTTGATCACGCGCTCCGTCTCTTTCGTTGAAATAAAGATGCCTTGGATGCGCACAGGATTTGGTGTCGACGCTGTCATGTAGAGCATGTCTCCACGGCCAAGAAGTTCTTCTGCACCGATACAATCGAGGATTGTACGCGAGTCGATGGCACTGACGACGCGGAACGCAATACGAGTTGGGATATTGGCTTTGATGAGACCTGTAATGACATCGACGCTCGGACGTTGTGTTGCGATAATCAAGTGCATGCCAACAGCACGTGCCATCTGTGCAATGCGCGCAATCATCGTCTCTGTATCTTTTCTATGCTGACGCATCATGAGGTCGGCTAGCTCATCGATGACGATAACGATGCGTGGCAATTTCTTCTCATCCTCAGTTTGCTTTTCATTGTACTCTGCCAAGTTGCGTACTCCAGCTTCCGAAAAGCGGTGCAAACGTCTTCCCATTTCTGCAATCGCCCAACGCAGTGCCTGCAGTGCTTTTTCAGACTCAGTAATAACCGGAGTAAGTAAGTGAGGAATGCCAGAGTAGGGCATCAACTCTACTCGCTTCGGGTCGACCAAAATCAGTTTGAGTTCGTGTGGTGCGTTCTGGAAGAGAAGAGATGTGAGGAACGTATTCATACAGACAGATTTCCCAGCCCCCGTTGCACCAGCGATGAGGAGATGCGGCATGTCTTCGATATTTGCGACATATGCATCGCCCGAGACACCGCGGCCAAGTGGAAGTGTAAGAGGGGATTCGCTCTGCTTAAACTGTGGGGATTCCAAAATTTCTTTTAAGTACACCGTCGACCTTTTTTCATTTGGCATTTCGATACCGACTAAGGATTTCCCTGGGATCGGTGCCTCGATACGGAGGCTCTGCGCCGCTAGGGCTAGGGCTAAATCATTTTTAAGGTTCTCGATTTTACTGAGCTTAATTCCTTCCGCAGGCTCCAACGTAAACTGTGTCACAGTCGGACCAGGGTGCGCGTCTCGCATTGTGACGTCGACATCGAATTCCGCGAGCTTCTCTTTGATCCGTGCTGCCTGTGTCTTCAGCTCTTCATCGTTCACCGTCAGTTCGCTCTGTTTATCTTCCAAGAGGTCCATCGACGGGAACTCCCATTCTTCAAATCTCGTATCTTTCATTTCGATCATTCCTTCCATTGTTTTTGCTTTTGCGATTGCTTGAATGAGTGCGACAGATGTGTCTTCATCTTTCTTCGCGTTCTTCTTTTTTGCTTCTACGAGCTCACGTTTTGCAAAGTCTGGTCGCACGATATTCAGGCCCGGCTCTTCTTCATCCAAATCTTGCTCCATCAGATCTTTCGTCTCATCGATTCCTGCAAGTGTCGTAACGTTTTCTTTCTTTTCGATTTTCAGTTCTTTTTTCATTTCTTTCTCTTGTTCAGGGGCACGTGTCCTCGTTGTAATGCTTTTTAGTATCGCAGGAATATCAGGCTCAAAGGTAATGAAGAGACCTGCGATGAAGAGCACTCCGAGCGAGACGAAGCCAACACTTTTGCTGAGGAAAGCAGCAAATGGAAACGCCATCATAAATCCGATTGCTCCACCGAGCTCGTCTCGTCTGTCGATCAGTTCACTAAGAGGTGAGGAGAGCTGGACTAAGCCTAAGAACGCTGCAAAACAGAGGCCGATCCCCACTGTTCGCTTCGCTTCGATGTGTGGCGATGTGCCGACCATGAGCAGACATCCAAGCAGAATGACAGCACCTGGGAAGAGCATGCCGTAGCCACCGAAGAAGAATGTGAGCGTTCTACTCACTCCAGCACCAAGAGCTCCTGCGTTATTGCCGAGGGCCAGAAACAGCACAATGCCAAGACCGATGCAGAAGACGGCTTTCACCTGTCTACGTGTGTGATCTTCAAGCTTGAGATCAAGTGTGTCATTCTTCGATTTTCGTGCAGAACGTCTCTTCCTGGAGGCTTTGCTTTTCTTGCGGGATTTGGCCATATGGTGTGATTGTATCGGAATGCAGTCTGAACAGAAAGTGCGTCCGTGGGCACTTGGCATTTAGCTATTGGCTTTTGGCTATCTTTTGCTGCTGATGCTAGCCAATTGCTCGAAGCTAATAGCCAATAGCCCACTATTCTCTATATGCTACCACTATGGATCGCATTCTCCTCTTCGGCTCTACGGGCTTTCTCGGTGGCTACATTACCGAGAGATTTCCTGATGTAGTCGCTATGAAAGGAGATATTTCTGATCGAGCATTTGTGCAGAAAACGTTGGATGAAAGCCAGCCGACAATCGTCATCAACGCGGCTGGAAAAACTGGCAGACCGAATGTCGACTGGTGCGAAGATCATAAAGAAGAAACGGTGCGAGCGAATGTCATCGGACCGATGATGTTGGCCGAAGAATGTTTGAAGCGAAATATTTATTTCGTCCACATTGGCTCTGGTTGTATTTATTCTGGCATATCACCCGAAGGAGGATTTACTGAAGAGATGATGCCGAATTTCTCAGGCAGCTTCTACTCACTCACAAAATTCACATCCGATCTCTTACTCCAGCGGTTTCCAGTGCTGAATCTTCGCTTGCGCATGCCGTTTGATGGTACGAAGAATCTGCGCAATCTCATTGTGAAGCTACAGAAGTACGCAAAAGTTCTTGATGAACCAAATTCACTTACATACATTCCAGACTTTATCGATGCGCTCGAATTACTTATAAAAAAGCGTGCGATAGGCACGTACAACATCGTCAATCCTGGAGCGATTTCGCCTTATCAGATCATGCAGGAGTACTCAAAAATAGTTGATCCGAAGCATACATGCGAACGTCTCACAGTTGATGCGCTCGATACTGTTACCAAAGCGCCACGTAGTAATTGTATTTTGAGTGGCGAAAAACTAGAGAAAGAGGGCATTCACATGCGGCCTTCCTCAGAGGTAGTAGAGGAGGCACTGTGTTCGCTTCGCGACTTACGCGCTTCATGGGCGTCAGAAATGTCTTCCTGATACGTCATAGTAGTACTAAAGCCATTGAATTCTGCATTGTTTAGGTCTACACTATATTGACAAAATATGTCTATTCTCCATCGCATCTTTGGGTTTGCCTGGGCACGTATTCGTACAGTACTTCGTTTCCTTCGAAAGCATCTGAAAAAAACGATCGCAATCGTTGTTTTTCTTTTGCTCAGTTGGACAGTGTACGCAGTGACGAGGCCAAGTGAGCCGACGATTGTGACCGCTTCGGCAATTCGTGGAGATTTGCGACAACTCGTTGAAGCTGTTGGCACTGTCGTTTCCGAAAAAGATCTCGAACTGCAGTTTCCAGTTTTGGACGTTGTGTCTCAAGTGTTCGTGAAAGAAGGGCAGACAGTAAAATCAGGCACGCGTCTTGCCACACTGCGTTCAGGCTCACTCTCTGCGAGTGTTGCAAGTGCCAGTGCGTCAGTACAATCTGCAGAGGCAGCACTGAGAGCCCTAGAAGAAGGGACGCGACCTGAAGATATCGCCATTGCTGAAGCAGGTTTAGCGAATAAACGAGCGTCACTCGAGGTTGCAAAACAAACTCTCAAAAATGCGGAAGATGGTTTGGTACGATCGGAGCAGGAGCTCGTCGCACTGAAGAGCCAGGCAAACATCGCACTTTCGAGTGATATTTCGACGGTTGCAAGTACGATTTCTCAGCGACTTTCAACGTGCAATACAGCTATCCTCGTTGTTCGTGGAGACTTTAACGCGAATGAAGTGCAGGACGCAGTGCTGAAGGGATCATCGGGCGAATATAACGATGTACAATTTTCTTTGAATGCAGCTGCCAGTGCTGTTGCTGCTGCACAATCTGTATCAGTCACAGATTTTGAGTCCGCACTCTCAGCGCTCAGTACTGCTCGCAGTGCTGCGTTGCAGACTTCGGTTGCTGTCAGTCGTGGCTACGACTTGATGTCGAGCCTTCCTGTCACTTCGTACTTTACGAATATCTCGAAAGAGACGCACAAAGGAACCATTGCTGCAGAACGATCGAGCGTGCAAACAGCGCTCAGTGCTCTCGATGCTGCACTCAAATCGTTGCAAGATAATTCAGCAAGCTATACGACACAGATCGCGAGTAAAGAATCTGCAGTTACGACTCTCAAAGGAACACGCGATCGTGCGAAAGCAGATATTTTAACATTTGAGACAACAGTTCGTATCAGCGAAGCAGAGTTAGCGCTGAAAAAAGCTGGAGCAAGGCAGACAGATATAGATAGTGCAAGGGCACGTGTTCAGCAAGCGAGGGCTGATCTTGCACGAGCTGCGGCACAAGTACGCGATACGGTATTAGTTGCACCTACTGATGGTGTTGTGACAAAAGTAAATGTCAAAGTCGGTGAAGTACGACCGAGCGACAAGCCATCGATTACAATGCTCGGAAATTCTCCCTACAGAGTAGAAATGTTTGTGTCGGAAGTAGATATTCCGAAAGTAGTGATTGGTATGACGGGATCGATCGTTCTCGATGCATTCCGTGGCAAGCACTTACCAATGCATGTGGGTGAGATCGATCAAGCACCGACGAGTGATAGCGGAGTGCCAAAGTATCGTGTGAAAATGGATTTTGATGAGGCTCCAGAGCAGTTAAAAATCGGGATGACTGGTGATGCTGAAATCGTAACTGGTTTTCGTGCAGATGTCGTCGGCGTGCTATTCCGCTCTGTCGTTACGAATGCGAAAGGTCAGGATATTGTGCGCATTCAAAAAGCAGGCGTGAAGGAACTAGAGGAACGCCTCGTGACTGTTGGTATGGAAGGGGAGGGCGGGCTTACAGAAGTGCTGGGAGTAGAAGCAGGTGAGACGGTGGTGGTACTGATTAAAGAATAGCATTTTGTATTTGGTATTTCGTATTTTGGCAAGATACTAGATACAAGATACGAAATACATTTTTTCCAACTTCCCTTTTCTTGCATGTCTACTCCGTCTCTCATCGAAATCACTAAGCTTACAAAATCTTACGATAACGACGGTGTCGTGACACCAGTTCTTCACGGCCTCGATCTTACAATCGAGAAAGGAGAGTTTGTTGCCATCATGGGGCCATCGGGATCTGGGAAATCAACACTCATGCATATTCTTGGATTTTTAGATACACAAACAACAGGGGAATATGTATTTCAAGGGAAGATATCGAAAGTATTTACTGAAGATGACTTAGCACGCATTCGTGCCACTCGTGTCAGCTTTGTCTTTCAGGCGTTTAATTTGCTTCCTCGAACAACAGTGTTAGAAAATGTGATGCTTCCGCTTCTCTACCACCCAACTATTCCTTTTGCAGAGCGCGAAGAAAGAGCGATGGAAGCGATTGGACTCGTGGGTCTTACCGATCGTGCGACGTACTTAAGTAGTCAGCTTTCTGGAGGCCAGAAACAGCGAGTGGCTATTGCTCGTGCGCTTGTTACCAATCCTGATGTGATCTTCGCAGATGAACCAACGGGAAACCTCGATTCTGGCTCTGGAGTTGCTGTGATGGAAGCGTTGCAAACGCTTCATGATAAGGGTCATACGATTATTCTTGTCACGCACGAACGTAAAACTGCAGAGCATGCAGAGCGAATTATTCATATTTTGGATGGAAGGATTGATCAGGATGTGAAGGGTTTTAAGCGATCGATTGCCAAAGAATCGAAGAACATCAAATAACTTTTCCTATGCGAATTTTTGATAACGTCGGCATTGCACTCAAGGCAATTCGCACGAGTGGCTTCCGCGCGCTACTGACGATGCTCGGCATCATCATCGGTGTTGGTGCAGTAGTGCTCATGAGCTCTGTTGGTGCGAGTATGGAGAAAGTAATTCTCGGTCAAATTAGTTCTCTTGGCCCCAAAAGTATGGTGATCTTTCCTGGTAAACAAGAAGGAGGAGCTTCGCAAGTCTCAACAGGATTCGATAGTTTAACATTCGAGGATCTCCGAGAACTGGAGCACTTGAAAACGATCGAAAGTATCGCACCAGTGATCTTTATTCCTGGCAATGCAACATTCGGTCGTGAGGAATCTGCTCCGCAAACCCTGGGCGTACGCCCTACATTTTTCCTGAATCAAAATATTTCTGCGTCACACGGTAGACTGCTAGATGACAATGATATTGAAGGTGCGAAAAATGTGGCCGTCCTCGGTCCAGATGTTGTCGATGATCTTTTTGGATCCATCGATCCACTTGGCAAACGCATTCGCATCGGTGAGAACACCTACACAGTCATCGGTATCTCTGCACCACTTGGTTCGCAGTTTTTTCAGAATGCAGATGAGCGCATCTATGTTCCATTTACAGTTGCGAGAACTGTGACGGGTCAGAAGTACCTGAGCTACATGACGATGCTCGCAACAGATTCGTTCGATGCAGCGTTTGAAGATGTACAAGCACTTCTTCGTCGCCGGCATGGCATCGATAATCCAGAAGATGACGATAAGAAAGATGACTTCGTTGTTCGGTCTTCAGCGCAAGCCAATGAAATTCTTAGCTCTGTGTCACTTGGACTCACAATGTTTATTACGACCATCGCAGCCATTTCACTACTCGTTGGTGGCATTGGAATCATGAACATTATGCTCGTTTCCGTCACTGAACGAACACGAGAGATCGGCCTTAGAAAAGCGCTAGGAGCCAGACCCAAAGATATTCTTTTGCAATTCCTGATTGAAGCCGTGCTCCTCACCGTGATCGGCGGCATCATCGGGATGATCGGAGGTGTCTTTATCGCATTTCTGATGGCTGCCATTGTGACGAACTTCCTGAGTACCTATGTCTTTGTCATTTCAGTGCAGGCGATGATCGTCTCTTTTTTTATGGCATTTTTCACGGGCATTGTCTTTGGCCTTCGTCCCGCGCGTCATGCAGCGAACCTGCATCCTATCGATGCACTTCGTTATGAATAAGAACGATATCTGCTAGCCGCTACTCGCTAACCGCTTCTCGACATACGTACATCTTCCACATTACTTCGATTCATACTATGAGAACTAAAGACACAATACAGGCTGCGTGGAAGGCGATTAATGTCAATCGTAGTCGCTCACTCCTCACGATGCTCGGTGTCATCATCGGTGTTGCGTCGGTCGTACTGATGGTCAGTATCGGTCGTACATTTCAGGATTACATTAGTTCTCAGATTGACTCGATCGGGACGAATACTATGGAAGTGTTTCCGAAGGGACTCAACACCTTTGGAGGTACATTGGATTCCATCAAACTTGATGACTACGAAGCGATAAAAAGACTCTCGACAGTCGAACGAGTTGTCCCTGTGATTCTCGTATCCAAGCCGGTGCACTATGGAAATGAAGAGCTCTCACCGATGGTGATGGGAGCAACAGATCTCGTCTTTGGAAACTATGGACTCGAAATTGACCAGGGCAGACTGATTGATCAAGCAGATATCGACGGTGGAAAATCTGTTGCAGTTATTGGGTACCAAACAGCTCTCGATCTTTTTGGGAATAAAAATCCAGTCGGAGAACGGATTCAGATCGGTACGACATCCTTTACTGTTGTCGGGACGTTGCAGGGTCTTGGATCATTACTTCTTCAAGATTTAGACAAGATTGTCTTTGTTCCTTTTACGACTGCGAGAGTCGTCTCGGGACAGAAATATCTGACCTACATCACCATGCGGACGATCGGAGATCCTGAGGTTGCGAAGCAAGATATTACTTCGCTTCTTCGTCAACGGCATCGCATCGATAATCCAACCAATGATCCAGACAAAGATGATTTTTCTGCGCAAAGTGCTGAGCAGATCACAGGCATCGTAAATTCAGTCACTCTCGGCCTCACGGTCTTCCTCGCACTCGTTGCTGGCATTTCTCTACTTGTAGGTGGTATTGGCATCATGAACATCATGCTCGTGTCTGTAACAGAACGTACGAAAGAGATTGGCCTCAGGAAAGCTCTCGGTGCGCGTAAGCAAGATATCCTCCTGCAGTTTCTCTTTGAATCCGTAGCACTGACATTTACTGGTGGCATGATCGGGCTTGTCCTCGGCATCTTCTTCGGATGGCTCCTTACTGCAATTGCTGCGAAAATTCTTGGGGACCTTTCATTTGTCCTTTCTGGCTCTGCGATTCTTTTGGCGCTTACAATGGCACTTAGCACAGGACTCATCTTTGGCCTGTACCCCGCGCAGCGTGCGGCCAGTTTAAGTCCGATGGAGGCGCTGAAGTATGAATAAAGGATCGCGAGAGGAACCTTGATGGCTCCCAGTGACAAGCTCTTGAGTGAAGCGAAGGGCTTACCACTCAGTCCCCTGGGATTTCTTCTCATGAGCTCCCTTTCCCTTCATGGTGCTCGCTCAGACCAGAGCAAGTTTGGTCTTCGCTCATTTTCTTTGACAAATGTATTGAGAATCGTAATCTACCGCAGCTGTCTCTTTTCTGTGAGCCTAATTCTCCCCTGAAAGAGGCTCGAGATAGCATCTTCTGTGTTCGGCGACACAGAGGAAGGGGGGAGTACTTCTAACATGTTCCGCATGTCCTCCCCCCATTTTCTTGACTCTTAAACGCAAACGTCCAGTATATGAGAGCTTCTCCCGTCAAGGTGAGGAGTGGGTATGGGACCAGAGGGATTTCTCTCTGGTCCCTGATCTTTTCTTCTTACTATTATGTCAGAGAAAATTCGTGCGACACCACCAGCGTCTATGTCGACTAAAGAAGTGTTGAAGTTTTTTGAGTCGTTGCCAATTGTGAATGCAATGTGTAGAAAAACTGCGAATCGATTATTTGTTGTCATGTGTGCGAATAGCGTCGATGGTGGAACCGTCCATGCACAGTTGCTTCAAAAAGGTTTCAGTATCCATGAGTCTCGAGGAACTCGGTTTGTTCGATGGCTTTTAGATCAACCAATCTAGTACATCAAAAAAAACTGCCAGCAGAGCCAGCAGTTCTTCTTTGATCAAAGATGAACGGAATTAGCAGTCGCAACCGTAAACAGTCTGACGCTTGTTCTCCTTGCAACGAGCAGCAGCCTTCTTTACGAGGTTCTCGCATTCCTTAGCAAGAGCGTCGCAGAAGTCGCCACCACAGCGGAGACCCATCTTGGACAGAGTTTCCTTAACGTGTGATTGAACGATCATACGAATGGGGGAAGTAAGTAAGTGTCTTTTATTGTATGCACGCAGACTTGGTCGGCACAAGGCGTAAAACAGTGCTTCGCTTGCGTTCTTTCCAGTTTCAGCGTATTTCAGTGATTTGCATAGTGATGTGTACGAAGTAATGATTTTGGCTTATACTAGCCATATATGCAGAAAAAAGTCTGGTTTAAGGCGAAAAATTATGGATGGGGCTGGTATCCCTACACATGGCAGGGCTGGCTGATTCTTGGTCTCTGGACCGTTCTGATTCTTGCTGATTTTCGCCGAATTGATCTCTTATCACACTCGGCATCCGATACGCTGATGCTATGGATTTTCGATCTTTTCTTCTTTGCTTTGCTTCTTCTTTGGATCTGCTGGCTGACTGGCGAGAAGCTTAGACGAAGATGGGGTGGCAAAGCTATGTTCTAGAAGTGATTGATAAGTCTCGTTTTCAGATTGGGAGAGATTCTGTATAGTTTGACGGCTTTGTTCATTCTAAATATTGATTGGGTCGGTACCGAAGCGGTCAAACGGGGCAGACTGTAAATCTGCTGGCTATGCCTTCGCTGGTTCGAGTCCAGCCCGGCCCACCAAGAAATATGACCATCACTTTCAGCCTTCTGCTTGAGTGGAGAACGTAGCTCACAGACTAGCTTTTCTCCCTCTACGGAGTAATTAGAACCTACCGCATTGAAGCAAAGCTCTCGTGTACGGGCATTTCCGTACATCATGGCTTCCTGTAACAGTTTGAACAGATCGAAGCTCCTGATCACTTTCTCAATCCAGTCATTGCCTGCTTCGTGTGTCTTTGTCAGTTCCTCTTGTAGCGAGTCTCTTTTCTGCTTCAGCTCTTCTAGTTGCTTGCGTACTTCCATACCAATGCCGAGGGCTTCTGCATCCTTCAGTCCATTGAATGTCTGCACGATTTTCCCCTGCACGCTCTCATAGTCCTTCTCCAGTGTCTTCCTCCTTTGGATCTCCCCAATGCTTCTCTCCGCGTTTTCTTTCACGAGGCCATCGCGTAGCTTCTGCATTTCGTCATTGTCGATCTTCATGCCATCGAGGAAAGATCGCAGTTGTCCTGTGAGCCTCTTCTGATTGATGCGGACACTGCATTTTGTTTCCTTATTCTTGCAGTCGTAATAGACGTACTGGCCTCCCTTCACCTGATACGGTGAAAGCGTATGGCTACACTTCGGGCACTTCAGCACACTGCCAAAGAGGAAGAGCTCGCGCAGGTTCATGTCCTTTGGCTTGGCTGAGGGCTTCCGCCTGCTTGCCATCATAAGCTGTACATGATCCCACAGAGCCTCAGGCACGATGGCTTCGTGCCCTGCTTTCACGCAGCTACCCATGAAACGATAGTAGCCTTTGTAGAGAGGGTCTTTGATCATCTGCTCTAAGCTGCTCCCCGTCAGCTTTGCATCATTTTTACCTTTTAAGCTCATCTTCTTCGCCTCACCAGAAAGCGCGTTGTATGAATACGTTCCTGTATCTGCAAACTGAAAGAGCCTGAGGATTTTTGGTGCAATATCCTGAACGACTTCAATGCGTTTCTCTGTCACTTTTGCGTCTACGACTGTGCAAGCGTTTCTGTAGCCGAGCTTCGCGGGCCCCATGATCTTTCCCTCCGATGCTCTGCTTTTCATGGCTGCACGAATGCGTTCGCCT